>Ga0325400_1003422_pt1 | contig 14330 bp, 7 predicted proteins | sample PopdelMetagenome_2_FD_205662 | JGI IMG/M metagenome (GOLD analysis project Ga0325400, IMG submission 205662) | Populus deltoides microbial communities from Bellville, Georgia, United States - Xylem-PdKOR-R1 | ecosystem: Host-associated > Plants > Phyllosphere > Stem > Wood/Secondary xylem... | reverse complement strand
CGGCGTCCAGGCGTTCGGCGGCCGCGGGGCCGCAGGGTTGGCACGCGGTGGCGAGGTACCAGCGGGCGCTGTCATATGGTGCTACCGCGTCGACCAGCCGCAACTCGGCGTCGTCCGCCAAGCCGACCCGCTGCGGCTCGATCCCGATCGCGGCCAGCGACGCCGCGACCGCGCCCCACCAGCGGGTCACCCCCGGTCCGGCCGGCAACGCGATCCGGAGCACGACCGGCCCGCCCGCCCATTCGCGGACCCGCGCGCGCGCCGCGCTCCTGCGGTCGGCAAGCGATAGCAGGCTCCATGCCGGGACCCGTGGCGGCGCCGCGCTGTCCGATCCGTCCGGGAGCAGCCGGTCGGTCGGCTGCCAGGCTGGGTGCACCGCGGCCGCGATCGCCGTCCGATCCATGGCTTGGCTGATCGCCGCGCGATTGGCCGCGTCACTCAGGAAGCCATCCCGCCGCACGATCGCCAGACCGAACAGGCCAACCGCGGGATCGATCCGGACGTTGCGGGGACGCAGGTCGGCCGCCTCGACGATCGGCCAATCGGCGAAGCTGCCGCCCAACACCAGATCGGCCCGGCCCACCGCGAAACGGGCCACTGCCTTGGCGGCGCGCTCCCCGACCAGGCGGACATCGTCGGTGGTCCGGGCGACCGCCGCCCTTGGGTCAGTGACGGCGTCCGACAGGGGGCGCAGCACCGGCGCTTGCGCGGGCGCCGTCATGCGCCACGGCCCGCTGCCCCCGCCGCCGGCACGGTTGATCAGCGCCAGTTCGGGCTGGGCGAACAGTTTGAGCAGGTCGGGGCGAGGACGGCTGAGCCGCAGCTCGATGACCTGCGGCGTCATCGCCACGACGCTGTGTACCGCCGTCAGAAACGGGGCCAGCGGATTGGCCGAGCGATGGCCGACCTCGCGCGCCAGGAGCCGCGCCACTTGCGGCGCATCGATCGGCCGGCCATCGGGCCAGCGCGCCTCGCGGAGGCGGAAGATGTAGCTGCGGCCGCCATCTATGACGATCCAACGTTCGGCGAGCCCCGGCTCGATCTGTCCGGCGGCGTCGAAGCGCACTAGGCCCTGCGCGGTGGCATCGACCAAGAGCCGAGTCGGCATGTTCGTCCGTTCCGGCGACGATCCGGCGATCCGGGGACTGCCGCCGACGGCACTGACGACCAGCGGGCCACCGTCGGGGTCGACCCGTTCGCACCCCGGAAGCATCAGCGCGGCGATCAACAAGCTGGTGCGGACGGCGGGACTCGAACCCGCACTCCGATGGAAGCCGATTTTAAGTCGGCAGCGTCTACCGATTTCGCCACGTCCGCGCACCGGAGGCGAGTGACGGTAGCGAGCCCCTAAATCAAGGGTGCGCCCGCCTCACTCGACGTTGAGGCGGACCCGCATTTCCTTGCCCGGCTTGAAATAGGGGACGCGCTTGGCATGAACGTCGACGGTTTCGCCGGTGCGCGGGTTGCGGCCGGTGCGCGCGTCGCGGGCGCGGGTGGAGAAGGCGCCGAAACCGCGCAGCTCGACCCGGCCGCCTTCGGCCAGACGCTCGGTGATCTCGCTGAAGAAGGCGGTGACGATTGCCTCGACCTCGCGTGGGGAAAGGCCGGGATTGGCCTCAGCCAGCTTGCCTACCAGTTCCGATCGGATCATGCCTGAGAGCCCCCGCCCCTTAATCTGTGGCAACTTTGGCGGACTGGGTCCGCCGTCGTCAATAGGTCAGGGCGCCGCCGGAAGGCGGCGCCCGTCCCGCTTACTTGCCCTGACGCTTCAGCGCCTCACCCAGGATGTCGCCCAGCGACGCGCCCGAATCGGACGAGCCGTACTGCGCCACCGCCTGCTTCTCCTCGGAGATTTGCATCGCCTTGATGGAGAAGGTCGGCTTCTTGGAACGGTCGAAACCGGTCACCATCGCGTCGAACTTCTGCCCGACCTGGAAGCGCTCGGCGCGCTGCTCGTCGCGGTCGCGGCCGAGATCGGTACGCTTGATGAAGCCGGTCGCGCCATCGTCGCCCGCCTGAACCTCGAGACCAGCGTCGCGGACCTCCAGCACCGTGACGGTCACCACCTGGTTCTTGTTGAGGCCGCCCGCCGAGGCGCCGACCACGGGGCCGCCGCGCTCCAGCTGCTTCATGCCCAGGCTGATGCGCTCCTTCTCCGGATCGACGTCGAGCACGACCGCCTGCACGGTCTCGCCCTTGCGATGGAGGTTGAGCGCGTCCTCGCCCGACACGCCCCACGCGATGTCCGACATGTGGACCATGCCGTCGACATCGCCGTCCAGGCCGATGAACAGGCCGAACTCGGTCGCGTTCTTGACCTCGCCTTCGACCTGCGAACCGACCGGATGAGCGGCGGCGAATGCCTCCCAGGGGTTGTTCTGCGCCTGCTTGAGACCGAGCGAGATGCGACGCTTCTCGCTGTCGACCTCCAGCACCAGCACGTCGACCTCCTGCGAGGTGGACACGATCTTGCCCGGATGGACGTTCTTCTTGGTCCAGCTCATCTCCGACACGTGGACCAGGCCCTCGATGCCCGGCTCCAGCTCGACAAAGGCGCCGTACTCGGTGATGTTGGTGACGCGGCCCGACAGCTTGGCGCCGATCGGATACTTCTGCTGCGCGCCGTCCCACGGATCCGATTCCAGCTGCTTCATGCCGAGGCTGATGCGCTGGGTGTCCTTGTTGATGCGGATGATCTGCACCTTGACGGTGTCGCCGATGTTCAGGACCTCCGACGGGTGGTTGACCCGCTTGTAGGAGAGGTCGGTGACGTGGAGCAGGCCGTCGATGCCGCCCAGGTCGACAAAGGCACCGTAGTCGGTGATGTTCTTGACGACGCCGTCGATGATCTGGCCCTCGGCGAGGCTCTGGATCAGGCCGGTGCGCTGTTCGGCGCGGGTCTCCTCCAGCACCGCGCGGCGCGACACCACGATGTTGCCGCGCTTGCGATCCATCTTCAGGATCTGGAACGGCTGCGGAATGTCCATCAGCGGGGTGACGTCGCGCACGGGGCGGATGTCGACCTGGCTGCCCGGCAGGAAGGCGACGGCGCCCGACAGGTCGACGGTGAAGCCGCCCTTGACGCGGCCGAAGATGGTGCCCTCAACGCGCGCTGTCTTGGCGAACTCGGTCTCCAGCTTGTCCCACGCGGCCTCGCGGCGGGCGCGGTCGCGCGACAGCATCGCCTCGCCGTGCATGTTCTCGACGCGGTCGACATAGACCTCGACCTCGTCGCCGACCTTCAGCTCGGCCTTCTGGCCGGGGGCGGGGGCGAACTCGCGGAGCGGCACGCGGCCCTCCGACTTCAGGCCGACGTCGATCACGACCATGTCGTTCTCGATGCCGGTGACGGTGCCGTGCACCACGCGGCCCTCGAAACTGTCGGCACCGCCGAACATGTCATCGAGCATCGCGGCGAAATCGTCGCGGGTGGGGGCTTGGGTAGCCATGAAGGGTTCAGTTCCTCAATCGTTTATGCCGGCCGGTCGGTTGGTTCCGACGGTCTTCAAGCCGAACTGCCGCGCACGCCGGATGCGGTGTGCGGCATCCATCGGGCAGCTGGGGCGGAGGGCAACGCGCTGATGGCGAAGAAGGCGCCGGGAGCAATCCCACGCGCCGACCTCCGCGGGCACCGCCCGCCGGACGGGGTGCGCGCTAGCCGCACATGGCAAAAAAGGCAAGATGACGGTGCGAACGTCGGTAACGTCGACGATGTTGACGTGCGGACGCGTCCTTTCTGGAAACGAGAGCGGCGTCAGGCGCAGTGCAGTCGCGGCACGGACACGTGGCAGGTACGGGGATGCGTGAATGACGTTTCAGCGGCACCTTTACCAACTGCGTCCCGCGGTCAGGCATCGCGGAAGCGGGCTGAAGTCTGCGCATGCGCGAACACCGTTCATGTCGGCAGTCGGGGACGGTGTTTGCGCCGGATGCGCATGGCCGCGGATGCCACCGGTGACAAGGTACACGCTCGCGCATCGCACAGGCCGAAGCGAATGCAATGTGTGTAGGACCGCGTTATTCCGGACGCCTCTCTTCCACCAACGCGATCGCCGCGGCCACCGATGCCTCGATCGACAGGAAGCTGGTATCGAGCGGCATCGCGTCCGCCGCCTGGACCAGCGGCGCTGCGTCCCGCCCACTGTCGCGTGCGTCGCGGGCACGGATGTCGGCCAGCACCTTGTCGAAGCTGATCGCCGAACCACGCCGGCGCAGCTCGTCATGGCGGCGACGCGCCCTGATCTGGGGCGTCGCGCGGATGAACAGCTTGGCATCGGCGCCGGGCGCGATCACCGTGCCGATATCGCGACCGTCCAGGATGGCACCGCCGGGCTGGAGCGCGAAGCGCCGCTGCCGCGCGAGCAGCGCGGCGCGGACCAGCGGGTGCGCCGACACGACGGAGGCGAGCTGGCCGACATCGTCGTCGCGGAGCGCGGGATCGGCGAGCGTCAGCTCGTCGAAGTCACACGCCGCGACGGCATCGGCCTCCATCGCCGGATCCAGTTCCAACCGCCGCACGGTGAAGGCCACCGCGCGGTAGAGAAGGCCGGTGTCGAGGTGCGGCAAACCATAATGGCGGGCGAGCGCCTTGGCGATGGTGCCCTTGCCGCTCGCCGCGGGACCGTCGACCGCGATCAGCATCGACCGCTGACCCGGTCCAGCGTGGCGAAGAAGCTGGGATAGCTGGTGGCGACCGGCGCGGCGTCGTCCAGCGTAACCGGGGTGCGGGCATGGAGCGCGGCCACCGCCATGCTCATCGCGACCCGGTGATCGAGCAGCGTCGCGACGGTGGCGCCGCCGGCGAGCGGCTCGCCGCCCGACCCCTCGATCTCCAGGCCATCCTCGAACTCCTTGCAATCGACGCCGGTGGCCGCCAGCGCCGCGTGCATGGCGGCGAGGCGGTCGCTTTCCTTGACCCGCAGCTCGTGTGCGCCGCGCGCCACCGTGCGCCCGGCGGCAAAGGCGGCGGCGACGAACAGCGCGGGATATTCGTCGATCATCGCCGGGGCGAGCTCGGGCGGCACCTCGATCGCCGACAAGGGGGCATGGCGGACGTGGAGGTCCGCCACCGGCTCGCCACCGACCACGCGCGCCTCGTGCTCGTCGATGGCGGCGCCCATCAGGCGCAGCGCCGCGAGCAGTCCGGTGCGCGTAGGATTCAGCCCGACATTGCGAACGAGGAGGTCGGAGCCGGGGACTACCGAACCCGCCACCAGCCAAAAGGCCGCGGAGGACGGATCCCCGGGCACCACCAGGGTTTGGGGCCGAAGCTCGGCCTCGCCGCGGATGGCGATGACGCGGCCGTTGGCGGTTTCCTCGACGGACAGGTCGGCACCGAACCCGGCGAGCATCCGTTCCGAATGGTCGCGGGTGGCGACCGGCTCCACCACCGTCGTGATGCCGGGCGTGTTGAGCCCGGCGAGCAGCACCGCCGACTTCACCTGCGCGGATGCGACCGGCAGCGTGTAGCGGATCGGCACCGCCGGACAGAGCCCGCGCACCATCAGCGGCAACCGCCCACCAGGCGACACGGTAATCTCCGCTCCCATCGTCGCGAGCGGATCGACCACCCGGCCCATCGGCCGGCGCGACAGGCTGGCGTCGCCGACAAAGGTGGCGGTGATCGGATGGCTGGCGACCAGCCCCATCAGGAGGCGGGTGGAGGTGCCCGAATTGCCCATGTCGAGCGCGGTTGCCGGTTGAAGCAGCCCGCCGACGCCGACGCCGTCGATCACCCAGGCGGCGTCGCGCCCCCGCGCGATCGTCGCACCCATCGCGCGAAGCGCGGCGGCGGTGGCCAGCACGTCCTCGCCCTCCAACAACCCCTCCACCCGGCTGCGGCCCACCGCCAACGCCGAGAACATCAGCGCGCGATGACTGATCGACTTGTCGCCGGGCACGTCAACCGTGCCGCGCAACGCGCCGCGCGCGGCGATCGTGAGGGGCGCTGGCAGGGGATGCGGCATGGATGGCCGGGCTTTTGACAGGGGCCCCCCGCTATGGCAAGGCGCGCCCAGTTCGAGGGGGGTGAGGGCGCGATCCTCCCCACCCGACCAGACCAATCCCGAAAGGTGGAAGATACGGCATGATCAAGCCGGAATGGGGCACGAAGCGGACGTGTCCGAAGTGCGCGACGCGCTTCTACGATCTCGAGAAGGACGATCCCGTCACCTGCATCAACTGCGGCAACAGCTGGGAGCCGGAGCCGATCCTCAAGTCCAAGCAGCCGCTCGCGTTCGAGCAGGTCAAGGCCGACGACAAGAAGCCCGACAGCGACCTGGCGGGCGACGACGAGGATATGGAGGCGATCCCCGGCGACGACGAGGAGCCGTCCGCGGATGACGAAGTCGACCTTGGCGGCGACGACGACCTGGGCGTCGGGCCCGCCAACGAGGACGACGAACACTGATCGGATCGGCTTGGCGGCGGCCTCTATTTCGCCGCTTGCCAAGCCATCGCGGCCCCGCTAGTGGGGCCGCCTTCCCGAGGTTCGACCCGGGCTGTGGGGCCGTAGCTCAGCTGGGAGAGCGTCGCAATGGCATTGCGAAGGTCAGGGGTTCGATCCCCCTCGGCTCCACCATTTCAGACAAACTAGACACGGGCGTCAAGGTCGATGCCCAGTCGCGGGAAGGGTCTAGCGGCGCGTCAGGCCGGCCAGGGTTCCAGGTGGCGGCCGACTGGCGCGAGGTGGCCGCATCTGAACCATGCCCATGCGGTGGTCCTTGGACGAGCCGGGCGGGCGGAGGCCGGCTGCGGCGCGGTTTCATCGTGAACTCATATCGTTTGCTACAGCTGGGGATCGCGCGTCCATCCCGCAGCCGTTCTCACCGCCCGGCCGCGGTGAGCGACCTATCGCGGTGCCGTCACAAGGCTGACCGTCGCCACAGCACGTTCCCGCACCCATAAGGTTCCAAGGCTCCGGCCGAACGGCGCCGTCCTGTTGATCGAACCCGATCGAAAGGACCAAGATGCGCCCCTACCTGCTTGCCACCACCGCCGCGATGGGCGTGGCTACCCCCGCGCTCGGCCAGACGGTGATCGATGGGAGGCGCACCGAGCCCGTTCGTACCTCCACCGTCAGGAACGGCGCGCCCGACGCGATCCGCATCGTGTCCACCGGATCGGTCAACCCCGCCTCCGGCACCGCCGTGACGATCGACAGCCCCCATTCTGTCACCAATCAGGGCAGCATCCAGGTCTCCAACGCGAACGGCGCGGTGGGGATCGACGCGGTCGCGGGCACCGGCGGGGGGATCAGCAACAGCGGCACAATCACGATCGACGAGGGCTATGCTCCGGCTGACGCCGACAATGACGGGGACCTGGACGGTCCGCTCGCCAGCGGCACCGGCCGGTTCGGCATCCGCACCGCCGGCGGCTACGCGGGCACGATCGTCCAGTCGGGCAGGATCGTGGTGGAAGGGAACGACTCCGCCGGCATCCTCCTTGGCGGGCCGCTATCCGGGGCGTTGAGTCACGACGGGGAGACGGGCGTCGTCGGCGACCGGACCGTGGGCGTGCGCGCGGGCGCGGTCGTCGGTAACATCCGGCTGGCAGGTCGGGTCAGCGCGCAAGGGCAGGGGACGATCGGCGCGCATCTCGCCGGCGACGTGACCGGCGCGGTGGTCGTGCAGGGCACGATCGGGTCGACCGGCTACCGCTATCCCACCGCGCCGGCCGATCCCTCCAAACTCGACGCCGACGATCTGTTGCAGGGCGGCCCCGCCTTGCTGATCGAGGGAAGCGTGACCGGCGGCATCATCCTGGCCGTCCCGCCGCGCGATCTCGTGGCGGCCGATCCCGACGAGGACAAGGACGGGATCGAGGATGCCAAGGAGGGCTCGGCGGCGGTCGGCAGCTTCGGCGCGGCGCCGGCGATGCAGGTCGGCGCGACCGATCGCGCGATCGCGATCGGTCCCGTCGCCGGCACCGGCTTCGGCATGGTGATCGACGGCCAGGTCGCGGGCAGCGGCGTCTATGCGGGTGTGGAGGGGAACGGGCTGGCGATCGGCGGGCGCGGCGGGGCGGTGACGGTGGCGGGCGGCATCGCCGTCGCCGGCACCGTCCAGGCGACCGCGAACGGGGCGAGCGCGACCGCCATCCGGTTGGGGGCGGGGGCGTCCAGCCCGGAGCTCAGGATATCCGGCACCGTGTCGGCGGCTGGGGGCGGCACCGCGGCGTCGCGCGCCACCGCGATCCTGGTGGAGGCCGGCGCCGCCCTGCCGGTGATCCGCAACAGCGGCACCATTCGGGCGGGCGCGCAGGCCGGGGACGGCAGCGCCGCCGCGATCGCGGATCGTTCGGGAAGCGTCAGGCTGGTCGAGACCAGCGGCGCCATCTCGGCGACCGGCGCGACGGCGGGATCGGATCGCAACATCGCGATTGACCTGTCCGCCGCGACGGGCGGAACGGTGGTGCGGCAGACCGCTGTCGCCGCCGGCGTCACCGCGCCGTCGATCAACGGCGACCTCCGCTTCGGCGGGTATGGCGACGTGCTGGACGTGCTGGACGGTTCCGTCGCGGGCACCGCGCGCTTCGGGGAGGGGAACAATCGCCTGGCGCTGTCCGGCGACGCGACGTTCACCGGCGCGGCCGTGTTCGGGGCGGGCGCCGACGCGCTGGCGCTGTCGGGCACAGCGGCCTTCACCGGCACCGCCGACCTGGGAGGCGGTGCCGACACGCTGACCCTGGGCGGCACCGCGCGGTTCGCGGGGCGGTTGCTGAACGCGGGCGCGGCGGCGGTGGCGGTCGGCAGCGGCACGCTGGACCTCGCCGGCCCGGCCGCGATCGGCACGCTGACGGTGGCGAGCGGGGGCGTGCTGGTGGCGACGCTCGACCGGGCGGCGGCCACGGGCACGGCGATCCAGGTCGGCGGCACGGCGAGCTTCGACCGCGACGCGGTGCTCGCCTTGCGCATCGGCAGCCTGGCCGGTGCGGAGGGACGCCACGTGGTCCTTCGCGCGGGCACGCTGACCGGAGCGGCCGGGCTGACGGTCCGCGACACCATGCTGCCCTTCCTGTTCAAGGGCACGCTGGCGGCGAGCGCGGGCAATGAGGTCGCGATCGACATCGCCCGCAAGACCGCGGCGGAACTCGGCCTGGCCGCGGCCTCGGCCGGTGCGCTGGACCCGGCGCTGGCTGCGCTGGCGGGCGATGCGAAGATGGGCGGCGCTTTCCTTGGCATTACCGACGCTGCGGTCTTTCGCGCCAGCTTCGCACAGCTGTTGCCCGATCGTGGCGAGGGCACGTTCGAGGCGGTGACGCAGGGGTCGCGCGCGATCGCCCGCGTGATCGCCGACCCCCATGGCATGTACAAGGACGAGGGGCGCTGGGGCTGGTGGCTGGCACAGCTGGGCTATAGCGGCTCGCGCGACGCCACCGGGGCGGCGGCCGCATATGACGTGTCGGGTTGGGGCACCGCGGCGGGTGTGGAGGTCAAGACCAAGCTCGGCACGGTCGGCGCGTCGCTGGCCTATCTGGACGGCCGCAGTACGGAAGAGCCTACGGACAACCGCGTCACGACCAACCAGTACGAGGCGGCCGGCTATTGGCGCGGCCGCTGGGCGGGGCTGCAGGCGAACCTGCGCGGCTCGGTCGCCAAAGTCGATCTGGACGGCACCCGTCGCTTCGCGGGCGTCAACGGGACGGAACGGGTCGAACGGACCGCGAAGGGGGATCGCGGCGGCACGCTGGTCGCCTTTTCGGGCGGTGCCTCGTACGAGATGGGTGGAGCCGTCGCCTTCTTTCGGCCGGTGGTCGCGCTCGATTACCATCGCCTCAGCGAGGACGGCTATACGGAGACGGGCGGCGGCAGCGGCTTTGACCTGTCGGTCGACCGGCGGATCAGCGACGAACTGGCGGTCACGGGCTCGGTCGCGGGCGGCCTCGACTTCTTCGGCGGCTACCAGGGCGAGGGCTGGTTCCGCCTGGAGGCGGAGGGGGGTCGGCGCGAGGTGATCGGCGGCGAGCTGGGCGCCACCGTCGCCCGGTTCGGGTCGGGCGCGCGTTTCACGGTCCTTCCCGAAGAGCGGGATGGCGGCTGGGTCGGCAAGCTGCGCACGATCGGTGGTACCCGCCTCTTCCGGCTGGGCGCCGAGTTCAACGCGGAGGAGCGCGGAAACGACTGGATCCTGTCGCTGCGCGCGAGCCTGCAGGTAGGGTTGTGAGCGCGCGCACCGTCATGGCGGGGGCGTTCCTGTTACTGCCGGCATGCGCGACGAGGCTCCCGCCGATCGCGACGGGCGCCCCAACGATGGCCGCTGCGCCGGACGGCTGCGTCGACACCCGCCGGCTATTCGATGCGCGAACGGGGCCGGACGGCGCGGTGATCTTCACCGCCCGGCAGCGAGCGGCAGGGGCGGGGGCGGGCGGCCGCACGGTCGCACGGCCCCGCGCCGGGGCGCGGCGTCTCAGCCGGTCGTCGCTTGGTTTGGCCGCTGACTACCGATCTTACGGTTCCGCGCCGGAGTGCAGGGACGATCGCGCCAGCACGGCGCGGTCCTGAAAGGGCGTCGATAGCGGGGTCGATCGCCGCGACCAAGGCGTTCGCGCGTCGGCTCCGTCTCATCATCGGTCAGCCGCCGTCATCCCGATCGTCCTGGGCGGCGGCTGGCCACCCTTCTGACCAAAGGCTCCCGGCCAGGGCCGCGCGGAGAACGGCCACGGAGCCCGGTTCCACAGGGCAACCGCGGTGCACCGCACCTGCGGATCGCAGCGGGGATGCATTCGGTGCCGTCTGCGTCTTGTCGCGGACGGCGCGGTAACGGATTGATCCGGATTGCCTTTGGCGCACAAGTGCTTGATGGGGCAGATGCCGCGGGGCCGGATTCGACAGGAGCGCCTCCGCCAATTTGGGGGATGGTGCGCGGCGGAAACGCGGCGCGGGGGTGGATGCAAGGGTGACGAGCGCAGCGACGAGCGAGGCGGCGGCGCCGCCTGACGAGGGCGTGCGGCCCTATCTTCACCCGACGCTGGCCTGCTTCGTGCTGCTCGCCAAATATCTCGGCGTGCCCGCCGACCCTCAGCAGATCGCGCACGAGCGGGGTCGGGGCGACGATCCGTACAGCCTCGGGGACTTGGCGCGCACCGCCAAGCGCCTGGGGCTGGTCGCGCGCGTGCGCCGCGCGTCGCTCGCCGACTTCGCCAAGCTGCCGCTGCCGGCGGTCGCCGACACCCAGGCCGATGATGCGGTGATCCTGCTCAAGATCGAGGACCAGAGCGTCAAGCCGCGCTACCTTGTCCAGCGCGGCGACGCCGAGACGCCCGAAATATGGACCGGCGACGAGGCGCGGGAGCGCTTCTCGGGCGAGCTCCTGCTTCTCACCAGTCGCGAGGCGATCGCAGGCGACAAGCGTCCGTTCGACATCAGTTGGTTCATCCCGGCGCTGGTCAAATATCGCCAGCCGCTCCGCGACGTGTTGATCGGCAGCTTCTTTCTCCAGCTGATGGGGCTTGTCTCGCCCATCTTCTTCCAGCTGGTGATCGACAAGGTGCTGGTCCACCAGTCGATGACGACGCTGGACGTGCTGGCCATCGGGTTGGCGGTGGTGCTGGTCTTCGAGACGATGATGTCGGGCCTGCGCAACTGGCTGTTCGCGCACACCACCAATCGGGTCGACAGCGAGCTGTCGTCGCGCATGTTCCGCCACCTGCTCCAGCTGCCGCTCGGCTATTTCGAGGCGCGCCGCGTCGGCGACAGCGTCGCCCGCGTCCGCGAGCTGGAACGTATCCGCGAGTTCCTGACGTCGAACGCGGTGACGGTGGTCATCGACCTGTTCTTCACGATCGTGTTCTTTGTCGTGATGTACCTCTACTCGCCGACCCTGACGCTGATCGTGCTGCTGTCGATCCCCTGCTATGTCGCGATCTCCGTCTTCATCTCACCGTCGCTGCGCGCGATGCTGGAGGAGAAGTTCCGCCGCGGCGCGGAGAACCAGTCCTTCCTGGTCGAGAGCGTCACCGGCATCGGTACGCTGAAGGCGATGGCGGTCGAGCCGCAGATGCGCGACCGGTGGGAGAAGCTGTTCTCGGGTTACACCAATATCGGCTTCGACGTTGCCAAGCTCGCCAATTGGGGCAGCCACCTGATCCAGATCGTGTCCAAGCTGACCACGGTGGCGATCCTGTATTTCGGCGCCAAGTCGGTGATCGCGGGCGACCTGTCGGTCGGATCGCTGGTGGCGTTCAACATGCTGTCGGGTCGGGTCGCCTCGCCGATCCTGCGCCTGTCGCAGCTGTGGCAGGACTTCCAGCAGGTGCGCATCTCGGTCGACCGGCTGGGCGACGTGCTCAACGCCCCCGCCGAGCCCGAGCACAATCCCGGCCGTGCCAGCCTGCCGCCGATCAACGGCGCCGTGACGTTCGACAAGGTCCGCTTCCGCTACCGCCCGGACGCGCCGGAGGCGCTGCGCGGCGTCGAGCTGGCGATCGGCGCGGGCGAGATGCTGGGCATCGTCGGCCCGTCGGGGTCGGGCAAGTCGACGCTGACCAAGCTGGTCCAGCGGCTCTACGTCCCCGAACAGGGCCGGGTGCTGGTGGACGGAGTGGACCTGGCGTTGGTCGATCCGGCCTGGCTGCGCCGCCAGATCGGCGTCGTGCTGCAGGAGAACATCCTCTTCAACCGCACCGTGCGCGAGAACATCGCGCTGGGCGACCCGACCCGGCCGATGGAGGCGGTGATCGGCGCGGCGCAGCTGGCGGGCGCGCACGACTTCATTCTCCAGCTGAACCACGGCTACGACACGGTGATCGATGAGCGCGGCGGCAACCTGTCGGGCGGGCAGCGCCAGCGGCTCGCCATCGCGCGCGCGCTGATCAACGATCCCCGCATCCTGATCCTGGACGAGGCGACCTCGGCGCTGGATGCCGAGAGCGAGGAGATCATCCAGGCCAATCTCCACTCCATTGCAGAGGGGCGGACGGTGATCGTCATCGCCCACCGGCTGTCGGCGGTGCGCCAGTGCCATCGCATCATCACGGTGGAGAAGGGCGAGGTGACGGAGGCGGGCACGCACGAGGTGCTGCTGAAGGCGGGCGGCCGGTACGCGCAGCTCTACGCCAAGCAGATGGGGATCGCGCTGTGAGCCTGGGCGACTGGATGGGGCAACGCTTCCCGGCGCTGGCGCGGCACGGCACGGTGCTGCGCGAGAGCTGGCGCAACCAGGACGCCGCCGACAAGGCGCGCCGGCCGCGGAGCGACCACGAGTTCCTCCCCGCGGCGCTGGAGATCATGGAGAAACCGCCCAGCCCCGGCCTGCGCTATCTCCTGCTCGGCCTGTGCGCGCTGTTCGCGATCGCGCTCGCCTGGTCGGTCCTCGGCCATATCGACGTGGTCGCGACCGCCAGCGGCAAGGTGGTGCCGACCGGCAACGTCAAGATCATCCAATCGATCGAGATCGGCTATGTCCGCGCCATTCATGTGCGCAACGGCCAGCACGTCGCCGCCGGGCAGCTGCTCGTCGAACTGGACCCGACGCTGGCGGGCGCGGACGAGGCGGCGGCGTCGGAGGGCATGTTGACCAACCAGGTGGCGGCGGCGCGCAACGCGGCGCTCCTCGACCATCTCGCCGGGCGGCCGGCACGGTTCGAGGCGCCCGCCGGCACCCCGCCCGAGATCGCCGCGACCCAGCGCGCCTTTGTCGCCAGCGCGATCGCCGAATATGACAGTGAGCGCGCCAGCCTGACCCGCCGCCGCGCCGAGCAAGGCGCCGCACTGGCCGGGGTGGAGGCGGAGATCGCCAAGCTGCGCCAGACGCTGCCGCTGATCGACCGGCAGCTGGAGGCGCGCAAGGAGCTCGCCGATCGCGGCTATTTCCAGAAGCTGAAGCTTCTCGAATACGAGCAGTTGCGGGTCGAGCACGTCCAGAACATCGCGGTACAGGAGGCCAACGCGTTGAAGACCCGCGCGGCGATCGGCGCGATCGATGCCGAGCTGGCGCAGCGGCGCGGCACGTTCGGCAAGACCGCCGGCGCCGAGTTGGCCGACAGCCAGGCGAAGCTTGGGATCGCGCGGCAGGAAGTGACCAAGTCGCGCCGCCGCAGCGCGTTCCAGCGGCTGCGCGCGCCGGTCGCGGGCACCGTCCAGCAGCTGGTGATCAGCACCGTCGGCGGCGTCGTCCAGCCCGCGCAGGCGCTGATGGTGATCGTTCCCGACGAAGCGGACGTGGTGGTCGAGGCGAACCTCCTCAACCGCGACATCGGCTTCATCCGCGAGGGCCAGACCGCGCGGGTCAAGCTCGAGGCGTTCAACTTCACCGATTACGGCATCGTGCCGGGTACCGTCGAAAGCATCAGCCGCGACGCGATCGATACCAGCCGCGACCGCGAGCCGC
>Ga0325400_1003421_pt1 | contig 14330 bp, 4 predicted proteins | sample PopdelMetagenome_2_FD_205662 | JGI IMG/M metagenome (GOLD analysis project Ga0325400, IMG submission 205662) | Populus deltoides microbial communities from Bellville, Georgia, United States - Xylem-PdKOR-R1 | ecosystem: Host-associated > Plants > Phyllosphere > Stem > Wood/Secondary xylem... | reverse complement strand
AGTTTCCGGACGCCGTTTTCCTTGCAGTAGATGTGGAATCGCTACTCGGTGAGGCGGAGGTCTCTGCGCTCGAGAGCAGCGTACCGATTCGAAAGGGCCGTAACTTTTGATCCAACCGTTGGATCGCCCTCAAATTTTTACAGGAGTTTCCGGAGACCGTTTTCATTGGAATAGATGTGGAATCGCTACTCGGTGATGCAGAGGTCTCTCCGCTCCGAACCAGCGTAGCGGTTCGAATGGGCCATAAGTTTTGATCCGACCGTTGGATCGCCCTCAAATTTTTTCAGGAGTTTCCGGAAGCGGTTTTCCTTGGAGTAGATGTGGAATCGCTACTCGGTGAGGTGGAGGTCTCTGCGGTCGAAACGAGCGTACCGGTTCAAAAGGGTCGTAACCTTTGATCCGACAGTTGGATCGCCCTAAAATTTTTACAGGAGATTCCGGAGGCCGCTTTCTTTGGAGTAGATGTGGAATCGCTACTCGGTGAGGCGGAGGTCTCTGCGCTCGAGACCAGCGTTCCGGTTCGAAAGGGCCGTAACTTTTGATCCGATCGTTGGATCGCCCTAAAATTTTTACAGGAGTTTCCGGATGCCGTTTTCCTTACGGTACATGTGGAATCACTACTCTATGAGGCGGAAGTCTCTTCGCTAGAGACAAGAGTCCGGTTCGAAAGGGTCGTTTCTTTTGATCTAGCTGTTGGATCGCCTAAAAATTTTTACAGGAGATGCTGGAGGCCGTTTTCATTGGAGTAGATGTAAAATCGCTACTCGGTAAGGCGGAGGTCTCTGCGCTAGAGACCAGCGTACCGGTTCGAAAGGGCCGTAACTTTTGATTCGACCTTTGGATCGCCCTGAAATTTTTACAGGAGTTTCTGGAGGCCGTTTCCCTTGGAGTAGATGTGGAATTGCTACTCGGTGAGGCAGAGGTCTATGCGCTCGAGACCAGCGTACCGGTTCGAAAGGGCTGTAACTTTTGATTCGACCATTGGATCGCCCTCAAATTTTTAGAGGAGATTCTGGAGGCCGTTTGCCTTGGTGTAGATGTGGAATCGCTACTCGATGAGGCGGAGGTCTCTTCGCTAGAGACCATAGTACCTGTTCGAAAGGGCCGTAACTTTTGATCCGACCGTTGGATCGCCCTCAACTTTTTACAGGAGATTCTGGAGGCCGTTTTCCTTGGAGTAGATGTGGAAACGCTACTCGATGAGGCGGAGGTCTCTGCGCTAGAGACTAGAGTACCGGTTCGAAAGGGCCGTAACTTTTGATCCGATCGTTGGATCGCCCTCAAATTTTTACAGGAGTTTCCGAACGCCGTTTTCCTTGCAGTAGATGTGGAATCGCTACTCGGTGAGGCGGAGGTCTCTGCGCTCGAGACCAGCGTACCGGTTTGAAAGGGCTGTAACTTTTGATCCGACCGTTGGATCGCCCTCAAATTTTTATAGGAGATTTTGGAGGCCGTTTGCCTTGGTGTAGATGTGTAATCGCTACTCGATGAGGCGGAGGTCTCTTCGCTAGAGACCAGAGTACCGGTTCGAAATGGCCGTAACTTTTGATCCGACCGTTGGATCGCCCTTAAATTTTTACAGGAGATTTTGGAGGCCGTTTTCCTTGGAGTAGATGTGGAAACGCTACTCGATGAGGCGGAGGTCTCTTCGCTAGAGACCAGAGTACCGGTTCGAAATGGCCGTAACTTTTGATCCGACCGTTGGATCGCCCTCAAATTTTTACAGGAGATTCTGGAGGCCGTTTTCCTTGGAGTAGATGTGGAAACGCTACTCGGTGATGCAGAGGTCTCTTCGCTAGAGACTAGAGTACCGGTTCGAAATGGCCGTAACTTTTTGATCCCACCGTTGGATCGCCCTCAAATTTTTACAGGAGATTCTGGAGGCCGTTTTCCTTGGAGTAGATGTGGAAACGCTACTCGATGAGGCGGAGGTCTCTTCGCTAGAGACTATAGTACCGGTTCGAAAGGGCCGTAACTTTTTGATCCCACCGTTGGATCGCCCTCAAATTTTTACAGGAGATTCTGGAGGCCGTTTTCCTTGGAGTAGATGTGGAAACGCTACTCGATGAGGCGGAGGTCTCTTCGCTATAGACTAGAGTACCGGTTCGAAAGGGCCGTAACTTTTTGATCCCACCGTTGGATCGCCCTCAAATTTTTACAGGAGTTTCCGGACGCCGTTTTCATTAGAGTAGATGTGGAATCGCTACTCGGTAATGCAGAGGTCTCTCCACTCCGGAACAGCGTAGCGGTTCGAATGAGCCATAACTTTTAATGCGACCGTTGGATCGCCCTCAAATTTTTACAGGAGATTCTGAAGGCTGTTTTCCTCGGAGTAGATGTGAAATTGCTACTTGGTGAGGCGGAGGTCTCTGCGCTAGAGACCAGCGTACCCGTTCCAAAGGGCCGTAACTTTTTATCCGACAGTTGGATCGCCCTTAAATTTTTACAGGAGATTCAGGAGGTCGTTTTCCTTGGAGTAGATGTGGATTCGGTACTTGGTGAGGCGGAGGTCTCTTCGCTAGAGACTAGAGTACCGGTTCGAAAGGGCCGTAACTTTTGATTCGACCGTTGGATCGCCTCAAATTTTTACAGGAGTTTCCGGACACCTTTTTCCTTGTAGTAGATGTGGAATTGCTACTCCTTGAGGCGGAGGTTTCTTCGCTAGAGACTAGTGTACCGGTTTCAAAGGGCTGTAACTTTTGATCCGACCGTTGGATCGCCCTAAAAGTATTATAGGAGTTTCCAGAAGCTGTTTTCCTTGGAGTAGATGTGGAATCGCTACTCGGTGAGGCAGAGGTCTCTCCGCTCCGGACCAGCGTACCGGTTCGAAAGGGCCCTAATTTTATATCCGACCGTTGGATCGCCCTTAAATTTTTACAGGAGTTTCCCGAGGTCGTTTCCCTTGGAGTAAATGTGGAATCGCTACTCGTTGAGGTGGAGGTCTCATCGCAATAGCCAGAGTACCGGTTCGAAAAGGCCGTAACTTTTAATCCGACCGTTGGATCGCCCTCAAATTTTTACTGGAGTTTCCGGAAGCTGTTTTCCTTGGAGTAGATGTGGAATCGCTACTCGGTAAGGCGGAGGTCTCTGCGCTCGAGACCAGCGCACCGGTTCGAAAGGGCCTTAACTTTTGATCCCACCGTTGGATCGCTCCCCATTTTTTATAGGATGTTTTCCTTGGGGTAGGTATCGAATCGCTACTCGGTGAAGAGGAGGTCAAGTTGCGCGTGACGAGAGAAACGACTCAAAATGGCTTTAACTTTTGATACGATCATTGGATCGTGCTCAAAGTTTTACAATAGTTTTTGGAGGTTGTTTTCTTTGTGGTAGCAGTGGAATCGCTAATTGGTTAAGAGCAGGTCTCGTCGTGCCAGATCAACATAACAGATCAAAAGCGACTTACAGGAGGTTCTGGAGGATGTTTTCCTTGGAGTAGGTATGGAATCGCAACTCGATGAAGAGGATGTCAGGTCACGCCAGATGAGAGTAATGGCTCAAAAAGGCTCGAACTTTTGATTCGACAGTTTGATCGTGCTTAAATTTTTTAGTAGTTTCCAGAGGCTTTTTTCCTTGTGGTAGCTATGGAATGGCTACTTAGTGAATAGCAGGTCTCGTCGTGCCATACCAGTATAATGGCTCAAAAGCGCCTTAACTTTTGATCCGACCATTGCATCACTCCCAAATTTCTACAAGAGTTTCTTGGAGTGGAGTAGGTATGAAATCGCTAGTCGGTGAATCGAATGTTTGGTCGCGCCGGATGAGAGTAACGGCTTAAAAGGATTCCAACTTTTGATACGACTGTTGGATCATGCTCAAAGTTTTACAATAGTTTACGAAGGCTGTTTTCCTTGTGGTAGCTATGGAATCACTAATAGGTTAAGAGCAGGTATCGTCATGCCAAACCAGCATAACAGATCAAAATCGACTTAACTTTTGATACGACTATTGGATCATTCCTAAATTTTTACAAGAGGTTCTAGGGGATGTTTTCCTTGGAGTAGGTATGGAATCGCTACTCGGTGAAAAGGAGGTCAGGTCGCACCAGACGAGAGTAACGGCTCAAAAGGGCTCGAACTTTTGATCCGACTGTTAGACCATGCTCAAATATTTACAGTAGTTTGCTGAGGTTGTTTTCCTTGTGGTAGCCATGGAATCGCTACTAGGTTAGGAGCAGGTCTCGTTGTGCCCGACCAGCATAACGGCTCTAAAGGGCTCTAACTTTTGATCCGACCATTTGATTGTGATCAAATTTTTTAGTAGTTTCTAGAGGCTTTTTTCCTTGTGGTAACTATGGAATCACTACTTGATGAATAGCAGGTCTCGCCATGCCACATCAATATAACGACTTAAAAGTGCATTAACTTTTGATCTGACCATTGCATCACTCCCAAATTTGTACAGGCGTTTCTTGGAGTAGGTATGAAATCGCTACTTGGTGAATCGAATGTTCGATCGCGCCAGACGAGAGTAACGACTCAAAAGGACTCCAATTTTTGATACGACTATTGGATCATGCTCAAAGGTTTACAATAGTTTACGGAGGTTGTTTTCCTTGTGGTAGCAGTGGAATTGCTATTTGGTTAAGAGCAGGTCTCGTCGTGCCAGACCAGCATAACGCCTCAAAAGCGCTTTAACTTTTTATCCGACCTTGGATCACTCCTGAATTTTTACAGGAGTTTATGGAGGATGTTTTCCTTAGAGTAGGCATGGAATCTCTACTCGGTGAAACGGAGGTCAGGTCGCGCCAGACAAGAGTAACGGCTCAAAAGGGCTCTGACTTTTTATTCGACTATTGGATCGGTCTCAAATTTTTGTAGTAGTTGGCGAAGGCTGTTTTCCTTGTTGTAGCAAAGGAATCGCTACTCGATGAAGAGCAGGTCTAGTCGTGCCAGACCAACGTAGCGACTCAAAAGCGCCTTAACTTTTGATCCAACCGTTTGATCATTCCAGAATTTTTACATGAGATTATGGAGGATGTTTTCCTTGGAGTAGTTATGGAATCGCTACTCGGTGAAGAGGAGGTCAGGTTGCACCAGACCAGAGTAATGGTTCAAAGGGGCTCTAACTTTTGATCCGACTGTTGGATCGTGCTTAAATTTTTACAATAGTTTGCAAAGGTTGTTTTCCTTATGGAAGCAATGGAATTGCTACTACGTTAAGCGGAGGTCTCATCGTGCTAGACCAGCATAACGACTCAAAAGCGCCTTAACTTTTGATTCGACCGTTGGATCACTCCTGAATTTTTACAAGAATTTCTTGATGATGTTTTTCTTTGGGATAGGTATGGAATCGCTACTCGGTGAAGAGGAGGTCAGGTCGCGCCAGACTAGAGTAAGGGCTCTAACTTTTGATCCGACTGTTGGACCGTGCTTGAATTTTTACAGGAGTTTGTGGAGGCGGTTTTCCTTGTGATAGCCATGGAATCGCTACTAGGTTAAAACCAAGTCTTGTCGTGCTCGACCAGCATAACGGCTCTAAAGTGCTCTAACTTTTGATCCGATTATTTGATCATGCTTAAATGTTTTAGTTGTTTCTGAAGGCTTTTTTCCTTGTGGTAGCTATGGAATAGCTACTAGGTTAAGAAGAGGTCTCATCGTGCCAGACCAGCATTAAAGCTCAATACTGCATTAACTTTTCATCCGACGTTTGATCACTCCTGAATTTTTACAGGAGTTTCGTGAGGATGTTTTTCTTTCAGTGGGTATGGAATCGCTACTCGGTGAAGAGGAGGTCAGGTCGTGTCAAACCAGAGTAACAGTTTAAAAAGGCTCTAACTTTTGATCCAATAGTTGGATCGTGCTCAAAGTTTTACAGTAGTTTGCATAGATTGTTTTCCTTGTGGTAGCAATGGAATTGCTACTAGGTTAAAAGGAGGTCTCGTTGTGTCAGACCAGCATAACGACTCAAAAACGCCTTAACTTTTGATCCGACCTTACATCACTCCTAAAATTTGCTAGAGTTTATGGAAGATGTTTTCCTTAGAGTAGGTATGGAATATCTACTCGTTGAAGAGCAGGTCAGGTCGCGCTAGGCTAGAGTAACGGCTCAAAAGGGCTCTAACTTTTGATCCGACTGTTGGATCATGCTCAAATTTTTACAGTAGTTTGCAGAGGTTTTTTCCTTGTGGTAGCAATGGAATTGCTACTAGGTTAAAAGAAGGTCTCGTTGTGCCAGACCAGCATAACGACTTAAAAGCGCCTTAACTTTGGATTCGACCTTGGATCACTCCTGAAATTTTACAGGAGTTTATGGAAGATGTTTTCTTTAGAGTAGGTATGGAATCTCTACTCGATGAAGAGGAGGTCAGGTCGTGCTAGACCAGAGTAACGGCTCAAAAGGGCTCTAACTTTTGATCTGATTGTTGCATCGTGCTCAAATTTTTACAGTAGTTTGCGGAGGTTGTTTTCCTTGTGGTAGCAATGGAATTGCTACTAGGTTAAGAGGAGGTCTCGTCGTGCCAGACCAGCATAATGACTCAAAAGCGCCTTAACTTTTGATCCGACCTTGGATCACTCCTAAAATTTTACTAGAGTTTAAGGAAGATGTTTTCCTTGAAGTAGGTATGGAATCTCTACTAGATGAAGAGAAGGTCAGGTCGCGCTAGACTAGAGTAACGGCTCAAAAGGGCTCTAACTTTTGATCTGATTGTTTAATCGTGCTCAAATTTTTACAGTAATTTGCGGAGGTTGTTTTCCTTGTGGTAGCAATGGAATTGCTACTAGGTTAAGAGAAGGTCTCGTCGTGCCAGACTAGCATAATGACTCAAAAGCGCCTTAACTTTTGATCCGATCTTGGATCACTCCTGATAATTTACAGGAGTTTAAGGAAGATGTTTTCCTTGGAGTAGGTATGGAATCTCTACTTGGTGAAAAGAAGGTCAGGTCGCGCCAGACCAGAGTAACAGTTCAAAAAGGCTTTAACTTTTGATCCGACTGTTGGATCGTGCTTAAATTTTTACAGTAGTTTGTGGAGGTTGTTTTCCTTGTGGTAGCAATGGAATTGCTACTAGGTTAAGAGGAGGTCTCGTCGTGCCAGACCAGCATAATGACTCAAAAGCGTCTTAACTTTTGATCCGACCTTGGATCACTCCTGATATTTTACAGGAGTTTAAGGAAGATGTTTTCCGAGGAGTAGGTATGGAATCTCTACTCGGTGAAGAGGAAGTCAGCTCGCGCTAGACTAGAGTAACGGTTCAAAAGGGCTCTTACTTTTGATCCAACTGTTGGATCGTGCTCAAATTTTTACAGTAGTTTGTGAAGGTTGTTTTCCTTGTGGTAGCAATGGAATTGCTACTAGGTTAAGAGGAGGTCTCGTCATGCCAGACCAGCATAATGACTCAAAAACGCCTTAACTTTTTATCCGACCTTGGATCACTCCTGAATTTTTACAGGAGTTTGTGGACCATGTTTTCCTTGGAGTAGGCATGGAATCTCTACTCGGTGAAGCGGAGGTCAGGTCGCTCTAAACTAGAGTAACGACTCAAAAGGGTTCTAACTTCTGATCTGACCATTGGATCGTACTCATATTTTTACAGTACTTTTCGGAGGCAGTTTTTCTTGGAGTAGCCATGGAATCGCTACTTGGTGAATAATAGGTATCGTCATACCACACCACCATAACAGCTCAAAAGCGCATTAACTTTTGATCAGACCGTTGTATCACTCCCCAATTTGTACAGGAGTTTCTTGAGGATATTTTTCTTGGAGTAGGTATGGAATCGCCACTCGATGAATCGAATATCCGGCCATGGCAGACCAGATTAACGGCTCAAAAGAGCTCTAAATTTTGATACGACCGTTAGATCGTGCTCAAAGTTTTACAATAGTTTCTGGAGGCTATTTTCCTTGTGGTAGCAATGGAATCGCTACTAGGTTAAGAGGAGGTCTCGTCATGCCAGACCAGCATCACGGCTCAAAAACGCCTTAACTTTTGATCTGACCGTTGGATCACTCCCGAATTTTTACAGGAGGTTCTGATGGATGTTTTCCTTGGAGTAGGTATGGAATTGCTACTCGGTGAAGCAGAGGTCTGGTCGCGATAGAACAGAGTAACGACTCAAAAGGGCTCTAACTTCTGATCCGACCATTGGATCGTACTTATATTTTTACAGTACTTTCAGAGGTAGTTTTTCTTGGAGTAGCCATGGAATTGCTACTTGATGAATAGCAGGTCTCGTCATGCCACACCAATATAGCAGCTCAAAAGCACGTTAACTTTTGATCGGACCGTTGCATCTCTCCCTAATTAGTACAGGAGTATTAGTACAGGAGTTTCTTAAGGATATTTTTCTTGGAGTAGGTATGGAATCACCACTCGGTGAATTGAATATCCAGTCGCGTAAGACCAGATTAACGGCTCAAAAAGGCTCTAACTTTTGATCCGATCATTGGATCGTACTCATATTTTTACATTAGTTTCCTGAGACTGTTTTCCTTGTGGTAGCAAAAGAATCGCTACTAGGTTAAAAAGAGCTCTCGTCATGTCAGACCGTTACAACGACTCAAAAGCACCTTAACTTTTGATCCAACTGTTGGATCACTCCTGAATGTTTACAGTAGTTTATGGAGGATGTTTTCCTTGGAGGAGGTATGGAATCGCTACTCGGTGAAGCGGAGGTCCGGTTGCGACAAAACAGAGTAACGACTTAAAATGGCTCTCACTTTTGATCCGACCCTGGGATCATACTTATATTTTTACAGTACTTTTCGGAGGTAGTTTTTCTTAGAGTAGCCATGGAATCGCTACTTTGTGAATAGCAGGTCTCATCGTGCCACACAATTATAACATCTCAAAAGCGCGATAACTTTTGATCGGACCGTTGCATCACTCCCCAATTTATCTAGAAGTTTCTTGAGGATATTTTTCTTGCAGTAGGTATGGAATTGCTTCTCGGTGAACCAAATATACGGTTGCGCCAAACCAGAGTAACGACTCAAAATGGCTCTAAGTTTTGATACGACCGTTGGATCGTGCTCAAAGTTTTACAATAGTTTCTAGAGGCTGTTTTCCTTGTGGTAGCCATGGAATCGCTAAATGGTTAAGAGCAGGTCTCATCATGCCAGACCAGTATAACAGATCAAAAGAGCCTTAACTTTTGATCCGACAGTTGGATTGCTCCTGAATTTTTACAGGAATTTCTGGAGGATGTTTTCCTTGGAGTAGGTATGGAATCGCTACTCGGTGAAGAGGAGGTCAGGGCGCCCCAGACGAGAGTAACGGCTCAAAAGGGCTCTAAATTTTTATCCGACTGTTGGACCGTGCTAAAATGTTTACAGTAGTTTGCGAAGGTTGTTTTCCTTGTGGTAGCCATGGAATCGCTACTAGGTTAAGAGCAAGTCTCGTCGTGCCCGACTAGCATAATGACTCAAAGGGCTCTAACTTTTGATCTGACCGTTGGATTGTGCTTAAATTTTTATAGTAGTTTTCAGAGGTTGTTTTCCTTGTGGTAGCTATGGAATCGCTACTAGGTTAAGAGTAGGTCTCATCGTGCCAGACAAGCATAATAGCTCAAAAGTGCCCTAACTTTTGATCCGATCGTTTGATCACTCCCGAATTTTTACTGGAGTTTCTTGAGGATGTTTTCCTTGGAGTAGGTATGGAATCGCTAGTCGGTCAAAAGAAGGTCAGGTCACACCAGACTAGGGTAACGGCTCTGAAGGGCTCTAACTTTTGATCCGCCTGTTGGATCGTGCTCAAATTTTTACAGTAATTTACGAAGACTGTTTCCTTTGTAGTAGCAATGGAATTGCTACTAGGTTAAAAGGAGGTCTCGTTGTGCCAGACCAGCATAATGGCTCAAAAGCACATTAACTTTGATCTGATCATTGGATCACTCCTGAATTTTTACAGGAGTTTATGGAGGATGTTTTCCTTGGAGTAGGTATGGAAACGCTACTTGGTGAAGCGGAGGTCTGGTCGCCACAGAACAGAGTAACAGAGCGAAAGGGCTCTAACTTCTGATCCGATCGTTGGATCGTACTCATATTTTTACAGTAGTTTTCGGAGGCTGTTTTCCTTGTGGTAGCAATGGAATTGCTACTTGGTGAATAGCAGGTCTCGTCATGCAACACCAATATAGCGGCTCAAAAGCGCCTTAACTTTTGATTCGACCACTGGATCATTCCTGAATGTTTACAGGAGTTTAAGGAGGATGTTTTCCTTGGAGGAAGTATGGAATCGCTACTCGGTGAAACGGAGGTTCGGTCGCGACAAAACAGAGCAACGGCTCAAAATAGCTCTAACTTTTGATCCGACCTTTGGATCGTACTCATATTTTTACAGTACTTTTCGGAGGTAGTTTTTCTTAGAGTAGCCATGGAATCACTACTTGGTGAATAACAGGTCTCGTCGTGCCATACAATTATAACAGCTCAAAAATACGTTAACTTTTGATCGGACCGTTGCACCACTCACTAATTTGTACAGGAGTTTCTTGAGGATATTTTTCTTTCATTAGGTATGGAATCGCTACTCGGTGAACCAAATGTACGATCGCGCCAGACTAGAGTTATGGCTCAAAAGGGCTCTAACTTTTGATACGACCGTTGGATCGTGTTTAAAGTTTTAAAATAGTTTCCGAAGGCTATTTTCCATATGGTAGCCATGGAATCGTTAATTGGTTAAGAGCAGGTCTCGTCGTGCCAGACCAACATAACAGATCAAAAGTGACTTAACTTTTGATGCGACAGTTGGATCACTCCCAAATTTTTAGAGGAGTTTCTGGAGGATGTTTTCCTTAGAGTAGGTATGGAATCGTCACTCGGTGAAAAGGGCTTTAACTTTTGATCCGACCTTTGGATTGTGCTCAAATTTTTACACTAGTTTCCAGAGGCTGTTTTCCTTGTGGTAGTAATGGATTCACTAATTGGTTAAGAGTAGGTCTCGTCGTGCCACACTAGGCTAACGGCTCAAAAGTGCCTTAACTTTTGATCCAACCGTTGCATTGCTCCTAAATTTTTACAGGAGTTTCTGGAGGCCATTTTCCTTGTAAAAGCTATGGAATAACTACTCTATGAACCGAAGGTCCGGTCACGCCAGACGAGATTAACTTCTCAAAAAGGCTCTAACTTTTGATTCGACTATTAGATCGTGCTCAAATGTTTACACTAGTTTCCGGAGGCTGTTTTCCATGCGGTAACAATGGATTCGCTAATTGGTTAAGAGTAAGTCTCGTCGTGCCACACCAGCATAACAACTCAAAAACGCCTTAACTTTTGACCCGATTGTTGGATCACTCCTGAATTTTTACAGGAGTTTCTGGAGGCCATTTTCCTTGTAATAGCTATGGAATATCTACTATGCGAACCAAAGGTCCGGTTGTGCCAGACAAGATTAACTTCTCAAAAGGGCTCCAACTTTTGATCCGACCATTGGATCGTGCTCAAATGTTTTCAGTAGTTTCCAAAGGCAGTTTTCCTTGTGGTAGCAATAGAATCCCTAATTGGTAAAAAAACAAGTCTCGTCATGCCATACCAGCATAACAACTCAATAACGCCTTAACTTTTGATCCGACCGTTGGATCACTCTCAAATTTGTACAAGTGTTTCTGGAGGCCATCTTCCTTCTAGTAGCTATGGAATCTCTACTCTGTGAAGCGGTGGTCCGGTCGCGCCAAACAAGATTTACTTCTAAAAAGGGCTTTAGCTTTTCATCCGACCTTTGGATTGTGCTCAAATTTTTACAGTAGTTTGCGGAGGCTGTTTTCCTTATGGTAGCAAAGGAATCACTAATTGGTTAAGAGCAGGTCTCGTCATGCCAGACCAGCATAACAGCTGAAAAGCGCCATAACTTTTGATCCTACCGTTGGATCACTGCCAAATTTGTACAAGTGTTTCTAGAGGCCATCTTCCTTATAGTAGCTATGGAATCGCTACTCGGTGAAGAGGAGTCCATTCTCGCCAGACTAGAGTAAAGGCTCGAAAGAGCTCTAACTTTTGATCAAATTGCTTCATCTTGCTCAAATGTTTACAGTAGTTTGCGGAGGCTGTTTTTCTTGAGGTAGCAATGGAATTGCAACTAGGTTAAGAGTAGGTCTCGTCATGCCAGACCAGCTTAACGACTCAAAAGCGCTTTAACTTTTGATCCATTAGATAACTCCTGAATTTTTATAGGAGTTTCTGAAGGATGTTTTTGTTGGAGTAGGTATGGAATCGCTACTTGGAGAAGCAGAGGTTCGGTCGTGCCAGACGAGAGTAACTGCTCAAAAGGGCTCTAACTTTTGATCAAATCGTTGGATCATGCTCAAATATTTACAGTAGTTTCCGAAGGCAGTTTTTCTTATGGTAGCAATGGAATTGCTAATTGATTAAGAGCAAGTCTCGTCATGACTGACCAGCATAACAGCTCAATAGCGACTTAACTTTTGATCCGACCGTTGAATCACTCCCAAATTTGTATAGGAGTTTCTGGAGGCCATCTTCCTTTTAATAGCTATGGAATCTCTACTCTGTGAAACGGTGGTCCGGTCGCGCCAGACGAGATTTACTTCTCAAAAGGGCTCTAACTTTTCATCCGACCTTTGGATCGTGCTCTAATTTTTACAATAGTTTGCGGAGGCTATTTTTCTTGTGGTAGCAATGAAATCGGTACTAGGTTAAGAGCAGGTCTCGTCGTGCCAGACCAGCATAATGGCTCAAAAGCGCCATAACTTTTGCTCTGATCGTTGGATCACTCCTGAATTTTTACCAGAGTTTCTGAGGATGTTTTCCTTAGAGTTGGTATGGAATCGCTACTCGGTGAAGCAAAGGTCCGGTCGCGCCATATCAAAGTAACGGTTCAAAAGGGGTTAAAGTTTTGATCCGACCGTTGGATCGTGCTTAAATTTTTATAGTAGTTTTCGGAGGCTGTTTTCCTTGTGCTAGCAATTAAATTGCTAATTGTTTAAGAGTAGGTCTCATCATGCCAGATTAGCATAACGTCTCAAAAGTGCTTAAACTTTTTATCCGACTGTTGGATCACTCCCGAATTTTTACAAGAGTTTCTGAAGGATGTTTTCCTTAGAGTTGGTATGGAATCGCTAGTCGGTGAAGCAGAGGTCCAGTCACGCCAGACGAGAGTAACGGCTCAAAAAGGCTCTAACTTTTGATCCTACCGTTAGATCGTGCTCAAATTTTTATAGTAGTTTCCGAAGGTTTTTTCCCTTGTATAAGCAATGGAATCGCTAATTGGTTAAAAACAGGTATCGTCGTGCCAGACCAGCATAATGGCTCAAAAGCGCCTTAACTTTTGATTCGACCATTGTATCACTCCTGAATTTTTATAGGAGTTTCTAGAGGATGTTTTTCTTGGAGTAGGTATGGAATTGCTACTCGGTGAAGCGGAGGTCTAATCGCGCCAGACTAGAGTAAAGACTCAAAAGAGCTCGAACTTTTGATTCGACCGTTGGATCGTCCTTAAATTTTTACAGTAGTTTCTAGAGGTAGTTTTCTTTGTGGTAGAAATGGAATCGCTAATTGGTTAAGAGCAGGTCTCATCATGCCATACCAACATAACGGCTTAAAAGCGCCTTAACTTTTTATCCGACTGTTGGATCTCTCCCAAATTTTTACAGGAGTTTCTGGAGGTTGTTTTCCTTGGATTAGGTATGGAATTGCTTCTCGGTGTAGTGGAGGTCCGGTCATACTAGACCAGAGTAACGGCTCAAAAGGGCTCTAACTTTTGTTTCGACCATTGGATCGTGCTCAAATTTTTACAGTAGTTTCCAGAGGCTGTTTTCCCTCTGGTAGCCATGGAATCGCTACTAGGTTAAGAGCAGGTCTCGTCATGCTGTGCCAGCATAACGCCTCAAAAGCGCTTGCATAGAGTCCCTAAAGTATTGTATCTGATCATGATGCAAAATTCCTAAGCCATTTTTAGAAGACTCTTTGGAGGAAGCTTGGAACGAAACTATTATTCAATATAGCATGTCATCTGCAAACTGATGGACAAATAGAGGTAGTGAACCGAACTCTTTCTTCTTTGTTGCGAGCTATTATAAGTAAAAATTTAAAGAGTTGGGACACTCTCTATTGTAGAGTTTGCTTATAATCATAGTATGCATGGAGCTGTAAAATTTTCACCATTTAAAGTTATGTATGGTTTTAACGCTTGTGTTCTTATTGATCTGGGTTCTGTTCCAATTAATGAGAGGACTTCTATGGATGGGGTTAAAAAGGAAGAAATGATGAAAAAACTCCATGAATAGGTTCGATCTCATATTGAGGAGAAGACGACAAAGTATACCAAGCATGCTAATAAAGGGCGAAAAATGGTCAGGTTTGAGCCGAGAGATCTTGTTTGGATTCATCTTAGCAAAGGTAGATTTCCAAGCAAGTGAAAGTCCAAATTGATGC
>Ga0325400_1003420_pt1 | contig 14330 bp, 6 predicted proteins | sample PopdelMetagenome_2_FD_205662 | JGI IMG/M metagenome (GOLD analysis project Ga0325400, IMG submission 205662) | Populus deltoides microbial communities from Bellville, Georgia, United States - Xylem-PdKOR-R1 | ecosystem: Host-associated > Plants > Phyllosphere > Stem > Wood/Secondary xylem... | reverse complement strand
GGTACTCGTACTATTTTATTTAATTTGCTTAGGCTTTCTTTCTTTCTACTTCACATGACTACTTGCAATTCTATTAATGTGTCTTGCAGCTTTTGACATTCCCTTAGCAGACACTAAAGCTCCCAAACCCCCTTAAACTATACTTCACTGTCCGTAGGATCTCTAGCTACCCCAGCTAGCTTGCTCTCACCCTCTTCCTGTCAAATCCTCCTCTGGGCCTTGATTCACTGGAAGTTTTTTCTTATAATTAGGTCTGTTTGCCCTCTACATTTCTTGTGCTCAAAACATGTACAAGAAGGAGAGATCTTCAAGGGAAACCACATTCCCTCAGAGAAGAAGGACCCCATCTTTCTCTTCGACCCTTCTTGATTCTATTTACCGTTCGATTGATGATTCCAACGGCGAAGAACATGTGTTGGGGCGATACTCTAGAGAAACAACCATGATCAAGAAACAGGGTTGCAACTCTGTTTCAACAACCAGGCGTGATGCATCGTTTCTTGAAGAGGAGAAACAAGCATCTCCTACTCTTCGTCGAGCTGTCATGATTGAAAGCTGGATGGAGAAGCGAAGCTCTCGTGGCTCTAAGCATTATAACGCGACCTCAAGCTCTTCAGACTCTAGCTCTGCAGGAGGAGGAGGAGGAGGAGGAGGAGGAGGAGGAGGAGGAGATGTGTTCTCGTCCTCTGAAAATGAGTCCAGTGTCAAACAAAATTCAAGTTTTGCCCAACAAAGAACCAAACCACTTTCAGATACGCCACAACAGAAGCCAAGGTGTGAAGGCGGAGGCTTTAGTAAGACAAAGTTAAGAGCATTAAAAATCTATGGTGAATTAAAGAAGGTAAAACAGCCAATTTCACCAGGTGGTCGCATTGCAAGCTTCCTAAATTCTATTTTCAATTCAGCAAGTGCTGCAAAGAAAGTGAAAATGTGCTCTATTGGGGCCATGGAAGATGTAAGTTTCGAGCGTAAATCAAAGTCTGCTTGCTCATCGGTTACTTCCTTTTCAAGGTCTTGTTTAAGCAAAACACCCCCTCCAAGAGGGAAACCAAGCAATGGCACAAAAAGGTCAGTTCGATTCTATCCAGTCAGTGTCATTGTTGACGAGGATTCTAGACCTTGTGGGCATAAATGTATATATGAAGATGATCCAGGATTGATGCCAATGCCTCAAAAAGCTGTCAAGAGTACTTCTGTCAGGGAATTAGAGGTTGCTAGAGGAGCAGCAGCAGGTTATTGGAGAAGGAGTTGTCATCAAAAGAAGAGTGTTAGTGAATTTGATTTCAGGGGCTTTCACAGCTATGTTGAAGGTGATGGTGATAGCAACAGTGATGATGATGAGAGTTGTTCAAGCTCTGATCTTTTTGAGCTCGATCATCTTATTGGGATTGGAAGGTACAGAGAGGAGCTCCCAGTGTATGAAACCACTAATTTCAAAACTAATCAGTCCATTGCCAATGGCTTCATTCTGTAATATTCATGTTGTTATCAAAATGCAAATCTAAATCATCAATGTAATTAATGTTTTGGGGACTTATCTAATCAATAATCTATTTATTTTCTTTCTTTCTAATCATATTCATTTTCTTTTTAGTCAAAGGTTATTTGAATTTTCTTCTTCTTCTTCTTCTTCTTCTTCTTTCCAAGGCTTTTAGCCCTCCATCTAATCAAAAAAAGGAGTAAAGGTGGTTCGTTTTTAATGAAAGTAATGTTTGAAAGGAGCAGTACTCAAAGGAGGAGGAATTGCTGTCTGAATTGAATTGCAGAGAAGGAATATTCAACACTCCATTCACACGGTGAACCGTTAAAGCAAAACACAAAGGTGAATTAACAAAGTGAGAAAAGGAAAAAAAAAGCAGATGGAAATTTTTCTTCTCCCCATGAGAAGTGATGTTCTTGCTTTTTCACTGCCTTAGCACATGGCCTCAACCTTACAAGTAAAATTAAAGCCATAGAAAATGATTGCAACTTATCAGGGTTTTCCATTTTTCTTTTTTCTTTTTTTCTTCGTCATAGAAATTTTATTGCACTACACAGGACAATTGCTCTGTATTCTCATCAGAGGAATTATACAGGCAACTAGTTATATATGTACTTCAGACAAGTAGGGACACACCCAAGAAATCTCTTAAGCCTAAACATGGCAGGTTCGGACATTGTACGTAGCTAGCAAAAATCCAAAGCAACTTTTTCACCAAAGAAGAAAATAAAAAGTTAGCAATAGACTCGACTATATATATTCCATGGATGATATCGATATGAAACACCATTGGCCACTACCATTGACCTTTAAATTATCGTTATGGTAAAGGCAATATGACTCTTCCCCTGACCAACTAATGAGAGGTTGTAATGTTGTACATATATATATGTGAAGATTTCTCTCAAATCAACAGGTCATTGTCAATTTGATGATATGGTCATTTTGATAAGAGAATTTCATCAATATATGATATGATCCACAACATAAAAGTAAATTTGATTTGATGACTTAAATTCTAATCATAGTATTCTTATAATCCATTATAGAAAAGGATACAAAAGACCATCTAATTTTAGGTATGGCATAAAAGCTTTTAGACTATGATGATATCCTAAAAAATTCAAGCAGCTTAGAGCAATGCTTATGTGTTGAATAATCGGTTAATTTCTTGGTTTTGATAATTTGATCCATTCTTCTTTGCCAAGATAGTCAATGGTTGATGCATGATACAGATCCATAAAGATAAAATCGATTGCTCATATCATTGTGGAAATAGATAAGCAATCTCATAATGGATCTTTTTATTTTTCTCTTCAAATCATTAAGAAAAAATTGATTGCTTACATTATTGTGGAAATAAATGAGCAATATCATAACAGATTATTTTTCTCTCTATTCAACTCCTTGAAAAAAAAAAGTCATTGCTCACTTCATTAAGGAAATAAACAAAAAATTTCATAATAGAGTTGTTGAGTTAACCAAAATTTATGTTAGGAATAATAAATGTTCACGTATTTAGGCCCTAACATAAAATTTGACTTTCAAAGTATGTTGGTGACACCCTCCTAAGCATATTTTATCAATGTATAAAGATAATTAAAAAAAGTTTTTTTTTTTAAATCAAAATGGTATGCTTATCTCACTCACACACTCAAGTCTCTATTTGGTCAAATAAAGGGATATGCTTTTATGAATAAAGATTGACCATTGATGTAAGTATTTCTTTTCAAAATTGTCAATTGTATGTGTTTTTAGGGTAAAAATTGGCTTACCTTATTAAGGTTTATATCTTTGAATGATGTGGTTATTTAAAAAAAATGATCAGTGGTTCAAGGAAGGTTTTTTGGGTTTCAAAGAAGATCTTTAAACAACCAAATGATGTGTTTTAATAGGGAGAAGCCAGTAAAACTTATCAATAAAAAAAAGTGATTTGATATTATAGAGCCTTTGTCAAATATTGCATTATTATATCCTTTTTCACCACAAGCTTCAGTCAAATCAGTTCTCTTTTTATGTCATCTTGAATTAAAGTCCTTGTTTTATTCATTTCCAAGGCAAAACCTTTCGTCTCTTTTCTCTCTTGATATCCCTAATAATCTCTTTAATACTTATTGAAAATCTTCTCTTCAATTTTGCATTTTACATCGTTCAAAAGAAATGGTAAGAAGATTATGTCTTAATCCAATAAAAGAACATGTTGTTAGATCTTGTATGAGGTTGAAAAGTATGAATCTTGAAATTTCTTGAAAACATTATTGATGAATGTTGTGTTAATTTATACAAGGTCGGCATAAGATGAAAGCATAAAAGAAACTTGCACCACTTTCTTCAAGCTCCTTGAATGAACAAGAGCAAGAGACCTCATCTCTTGAAAAAACCCCTGTTCAGCTTTCCAAGATTCAAAAGACTGATGAGAAAGGCAAAGGCATGGGTAATTCATTAAAACCTAAACCATATTTAAGCAAGATAAAGTGTTTCATCTTACCAGAAACAAAAAAGGCATACAGAACCAACTTCTCAAGGAAGAATGTGTTTGGAGAATGTGAGGTATCTATAAGTAATTTATCTGATATTGTCTTTACTTTCATTGAAGAGATTTTTACAAAAAAAACAAATGGGAAAAGTTGACTCAAGGGGCCCTGCTCCTTATGTGAAAATTGTGAGGGAATTTTATGCTAAATATGACATGTTTGACTTAGATGAAAAGTCAATCACTTCCAAAGTGAGGGGTTTAACCCTTACCCTGTCCCCCTTTATCATTAGAGACTTGTATGGCATGCCTAAGATCAGTAATTCGGGTTTTCCTTTCAAAGGAATTGGGCACTATCCAAAACCCAAATGAGTAATCTATTTATAAGACCTAATGGACCTAAATGGACTATGAAGTCATAGAGGTTACCTATGAAGTCATTGGTTGCACCTTATAAACTGTTAGCAAAAATTATTATGACCAACTTATAGCTAATTGCTAGACACACAGAACTGACTGTTGAAAAGGTATAATTCATGTATGCCATTGTGATTGATATACCCATTGATCTTGCTACATATTTTATATATGTGATTCAAAAAGCTGTCTCTGACAAGGAATCAAGTTTCCCCTTTGGGGGTCTGATCACTAGAGTAGTTGTTCTGGCTAAGGTTCCCTTAACAGATGTTGAACCATAGTGAAAAATTTTGGCAAAATTTCAGTTATAACTGTTGTGAAATCTGAAGTTATAGTTAGTAAGAAAACACCGAAGAATCTTTAAAGTCAAGTGGACTTCAAAACTTTTTACTGATGATTCCACCTCATCTTAACCAAAGTCATCCTCAACCAACCCATTACTTCCATTTATCATGGATCAATAATAGTTTTTAACCAACAAGTTTGATAGTTTTACAAGAAGATGGGATCAAAAAACTTGAGAAGTTGACAAATTGCTCTCTAATATCCAACGGGATGTGGTATAGGTTAATGACAGGCTTGTTCAATTGGGGTTGCATATTGAGCAAATTCATCATATGATTGTGGGAGATGATGATGATAAAAACCTTGATTAGTGCCAAATCAAAGGGAGATGCATGGATTATAGTGCTATTATTGCGCCTTTAATTATTTTATTCCTACTGTTTTTAAATCCTAATTTGATTTTAAATTGGTTTTAATGGTTTGTAATATTTGGGATAAGCATAAGTACTTTTATGATGTGGCGGCATGCCATACTTTTAATTTGAACTTCATGCATATGCACTATTATTTGAATAATTGTTTGAAATTTTCACATGAAAGAACTTTTTGAGCATGTTATGAACTATTAAGAACACCAATAATTTTTTGCATGCTAACTGATTGTGTTTGTAGGAATTTCTGTTTGATCTGAACTTAATGCTTACTAATCTATTTTTTTATGTTTTGTCACAAATCAGGTTAATAGAGGAAATTGTAAATGTCATTTTGTTGGCTTAAATTAGTGAAGATCTTTTTACGGTTGGTAAAACGATAATATGACTAGGATAGAAGTTTATTAAGATTAGTTAGCATTATATTCTCTATAATTATCTTATTTGTTTAGATTATTTAAGAAATAAGTTCAGACATAGTAGAAAAAGTTATTTAAAGATAACTTTATCAATACTTTTGTAAAACATGTTAGCAGTTTGTTACCAACATGATAGACTAGGAAACTTGAAGATTATTCTTATCATTATCACATAAGATATGTATATAAGAAAGGTTAAGTTTGGAAAAAGGTGTGTGTCGTGTGCTTCAGAGGAAAGTTTTTGAACGTAAAAGCATTAATTGCATTGAAACAAATATGTCAACCAGCTAAAGAGTTTACACAGAGTTTCGCAACACATACTCTTGACACATGAGGAGTGTGTAGGAAATTCTTAAGGAGAATTAATCCCTTAAAAGTTGGAGAGCCAATATACTCCTAAGGGAAGTTTCTATGTGAATTGTTAGCAATTGGAGGTTCTAGTTACGATGACAATAGTGTGAGGATCATTAGATGTATTGGCAAGCTACTATGATAAGAGACATAATATGGTTCATTATCTCATCAAGTAAGGTAGTATAGACACAAATGATTTTGTTTAGAGATACTTCTCTCGTAATCATTCAAACTAGTGAAAAAAATTATCTATCCTAGGTTTAGCTGCCCCGGAGGGTTTTTTTTATCTTTTGAAGAATTCTTCAAAAGGTTTTTCCTTCATAACCAAATGCCTTATGCATTTAAGTTTTCTGCATTCTTTATTTATTTGGTTACTAATTAATGTTTGCAAAGTGTTATCAGATCATCTGTTAATAAGTGCTATACAGGAAAAGAGACTTTCAAATAGATACTCAAATAATAAGAACCTTTTGTCATCTTTATTTATTATTAAGCAAGTTAAGTGTTTTTCAGACTTAACTTTTCTAAAGTAGATTTAATTCAAAAAACTTTATTGGATAAATTAGACATGGTTATCTTCACTTACTTTTCAATGCTTTTCAGTTGATTGGGCATCTAAGAAATTAGACTAGACCAATCAAATATCAACTTGAATCCAACCCAATACATCAAACTAAACATTTAACGATTAGTTTAGTATTGTAGCTTGCTTTGGTTGTGTTTTTTTTGCTATAGTTATAGTTATATTTGTAGCTATATGAAAAAAAAAATTGATGTGTTTTGTAAAAATCATTGTTAGAATTATTAATGTTATTAATATGAGAAATATAAACAATCATATGCCTTAAATCAAAATTGTCAAACAAAAAAAAAGAATTGTGTTGTAACTAAAAAATAACATGTTTTATTTATTTTTTTTATAAATTATATAAGAACATATAAATTTTTTCTACATAAATTTTTCATCTGAAGTTATTAAATTTAAGACAAAAAAATAAAAATAAATGATAGCTTATGAATAAAAAATATTTTTACTTTTTTCCAAAATAAAGACCAAATAATGAGAATGGCTTCCAAAAAGTGAAATATTAGAACAATACATGTGGAAAAAAATAATAATATTTTATAAAAATAATAAAAACATTAGTAAAATATATTTCCTTAAACTTAAAGTAGAAATTTCATTTATTCATTCAACTAGTTGATTACCCATGCATTGCATGGTTTTATTATTAGAAAATGATATTATTTAATTATTAATTAGAATTAGAATATAAAATTATTTTATACTAAATATGAACTAAAACATTATAATGAAAAAGTTTTAATTATTATGAACTATAAAAACACATAGTTGAGTCTAAGAGTTAAGTACTTTAGGGTCTTTAAAATTATACATTCATAGAAAAATAAAAGATTCGATGCAACATATCATATTATCTATGAGAATGATTAATTATACAAAAAACACATATGCATATAATTAATTTAACAAACCAAAATATAATTAGCAAAACTACTTATAATTAAAAATGAGTAAATATGAGTAATCAAACAAAACAAATTTAAATAAATTGCGTATTAAATAAAATTTATAAAGAACAATAAAGAGAAATGAGGAGATGAGAACAAGAACTAGAGAATGTATATAAAGAATAGAATGTATATAAAGAGTTTTTTTATATATAAATAGTTTTGTTATTTAGATTCTCTAAAATGTTAACCATCATTCTTTTTTTTTTTTGTTCCAGTAGTGTATGTTTGAAAAGACCATCTTTTAGCTTTTCCACCATTTTTAAGCATATAATGTTAACAACTATTGCCATGTGCAAAATTGCCATGAATATAAGCCTTCAATAGCTTGGAAATGCCTTCGTGAACTAGCAAAATCATTGGATCTTGGCAAAGGTTTTACTTTAGATGACATTCCAATCCAAAAATGGCATAATTGATTCCATTAGTTCCATGTCTAGTTAACGGCTACATCGAATCAATTAGGAGACATATTGGCAAACAACTATACTCAATTCACCACCATGTCTCAAGGTAGGCTTTGTCAATATTGGCTAGGTTGTGGTGCTTATCGCTAACAAATGATGAAAAACATGCCTATTAAATCATTAATGGTATTCATTGAGAATTCCTTGGTGATTGGGTAGACTTATCAATCTCGGGCACATCAAGAGTATCTCCAAAATGAAATGTTATTCTTTCAAACCTCATGAATCTCAAGTAAGCCTTTCTGAACTCTTTTCAAAACCCCTTGCCAAAAAAATATAAAGATACATTTCTACTTTCAATGTCCAACTAGTCTCAGTGACTCATGGGCAATGTTTCAAATGACACTCAAACATCTTAAACAACTATTCAATCAAATGAACTCTCTATAACAACTTAATTGACAGAAGAATGACAATGCTTGTAAAAAATCAAATTTTCAATTTGATAGTTAGAAGTAATGCTCTAGTGATTACAAAAAGAAACATCATCGGCACTCATTAGTGAAGTTTATTGTTGACTTAGCTTGGGAGGTTCTTTGAGACTCGAGAGCAATAGACTCTATGTATCATCTCTCTGGTTTCCAGGTCACATCCCAAGACACTCTTACATTCTATAGCTTGCTAGTCTGTTTTGTCTTCATACCATGGACAGACTCCATTCCTATCAAATTATCACCTTCTTTCATTCAATACTTTGTGGGTTACATGTTGAGAATCATGACCACCTATTCTTTCAGTGCCCTTTATCTATTTCCATTTGAGGCACTTTTACAAACAAAGACTCTTATGGTCTGGCTTACTACAATATAGTGACCTTTACTCTAGTGGGCATCCTTATGATTTGGGTTAGAGTGAATCAAACTTGAGATTTTGTTTCTAACTCATAAAGATAGCATTACATATGCTATTTTTCTATGAAAATATTTATGATTTAGCAGCATAAATAACAATATGCCATATACAAATAAATGAAGTTTTTCTTTCAAAAGCATTTTGCCATTCTCTTTAAAGCTAAATCTTGTCAGCTTAAACAATTTATTTTTATCAAAAAAGAATTTTAAAGTCACATGACATAAGATAGTTTGAAGGTTTCAAAGAAAATAATATAAAAGTTAAAAAAAATTATATGAAGATATGAAAGATTAAAGATCATTTTAACTACTATTAGTAGCTCATAGTGTTCCACTTGACTTTATCATTTTAACTCATGATGTCATTTTCGATAGTCTTAGGTTTTTTTCATCTTTGTTATATTATTGACTTCGATCCTTATATATATATTAACACTTATTATATATATTTTCATGTATTCATGACTATAATTTGTTCCCCAATCATTTTCTTCTTCTTCTTCTTATTCTTATTTTTCTTCTTCTTCCTCTTCTTCTTCTTCCTCTTCTTGAGGAATGATATATGCTTTCATGAATTTTGTCACACCCGGACATCGCGGCGACTTGATTAAAAATTAAGATCTCGACTGGAAAAAAAACAGATATCTAGCATCTGTTTTTTGGAGAGAAAAAGGTCTTGTTCAAGGAGTCGCTATCTAGTATTACGGTTACTATGAACCCTAACTGGTCAACAGAGATTTTATGGTACATGACTGGTTACGCAAAAGGGAAGATGCTATCACCCCTTAAGCGTTGTACCTAAGGCAGGCTGCATTGCTGGTTTTGTCTAAAATTGCTAATAATTTGTTCTCTTTTTTCTTCTTTTCATGTTCATGACTCTAACGTCAGTGAACAATTCCTACAAATATTTTCCAACTCTGACGTTGGTAAATATCACACAAAATCCAAAAAAATATGATATTCCTGACTCTGGCGTCAGTGAATAATTTCGTAAAAAATGAATTGGAAGAAATTTTCTATGCCATTTTTTCTTGTTTAACATTTATTATCATTTGCCCTTATTAGATGGAAATAATAGAGACATTGCACAACAAATTTTGTGTTTAACAGTGTTGGTCCATAAATTGAGCATATGACTAAAAAAATACAAAACACAAAGAAAAAAATAAAACAAAGTGTGAGGGGATCACGAATAAAACAACGAAGATCTCCAAATATTTTTAGAATTTTCTGATATCAAAAGAGGGCTTGTTTGGCCAAATATCAACTAGAATGGGCATAAAAATTATGGCCAAGGTATAAGGGTGTGTTTTTGCCAAACATACCCTTTATAACACAAGTTGGGCCGGCTGGGCTTAAAACCCAGGCCGGATCCATTTTTTTCTTTTTTTTTGGGCTAGGTCCAACCCAACCGGTATGGGCTGGGCTGGGCTGGACCCAAGCGGCCCAGCTTGATCAGTGGCCCAAGCCAGTGACCCTGCTGGGCAGCAGGCACGGGTGAATCAACTCACGCGGGCACTGCACAGTGCGAAGGTAATTAATTACCTTCGCACTATTTTGAAAAGCTCAAAATAGTGTGAGAAGGAAGCTTTACCTGACGAAGACGAAGACGAAGGTAATGGTCCTAGCACCGGCCGGTGAATGTTCTCTTCCTCCTTCTCCTTTCAGTCTCTCCTCCCTCTGCTTTTGTGTTTTTTTTTTGTTATGGATTATCTCCTCTGTTTTCTATTCTGTCGTCTCTCTGTTTTTTGTTTTTCTTTCTTTCTTTTTTCCCAAAGCTTTGTATTTATAGGGGACGTGCCTGGTCTTCTCTCCGCTCACGGCTAGTCTCTGGATAAGCATGGTTGGAAGTGACGTGTTGGTGTTTTACTGGGACTTGGATACCTGAGCTTGATCATTATCTTCCTGGGGTAGTGATCTTCATGAGGATAGGGTTTGAGACTCCGTGTTTTGGTTGGATTGGGACACCAACAGTCCTGCCAATGTTGGACTATTTGTGGTGGTTTCCTTCACGCGCCAATGGCTTGTTATGACGGCGAGGGACACGAAAACGAACTGAGAAGCTGGTGGTGGAAGTCGTGTGCATCACAGTGTGTCTGGTGGTGCTCTGCATTTTCCTCACCAGTAGTCTCCTCTGTTTCCAGAGTAAGAAGATGAAGAATAGGAGTGACCAAAATGACGTCGGATCTGTGGGTGGCCCGTTTCTCAATTTAGCCCCTAAAGTTTTGAACTTTTGCATTTAAACCCCTGATCTTTTAAATTTTGAGATTTACCCTCCTTAAAATTAAATTAAAATAAGTGGGTCAAAATTAGATTATAACAAATTCATATATTGTTTATGGATATCATTATAAAAAAACCTTGATTTTCTTTTACAATAAGTTTCTTTCATTGAGGAATAACTACTCAGTTCAACATTTTAAATATCTTTTACCTCCATACAATAGTGGTCCTAGCTTTAGATTATCATCGAAATAATAATAAGGTTGCAAATCATTTTAAAAAAGTATTTCTAGATTTTGTTTAAAACATCAAATATGTTTCTATCAATTAATGATTTGGACAAACCATCATCTTTATTATTTGTATTATATCATATATTAATTCCACAATCAACCCATTTGGATTTGCACTAAACTTGAACTTTTTCCATCTAGTACATAAAAGGTATTGTTGAATATAAATCGACTGAATTATTCTCTTTTTTTTACATCTAAGTTTTTTTAAAAACTTAATAGGTGATCGATGTCTTTAACATACAAAACTAAGCTTTTACTTGAGTCAAGGGAAACCTTCTAGTTTGGACCTAAGACTATTCCATTTATGAGTTTTAGAATCACTTCAAGGAATTCTTTGGGATGACTTTTCTAGAGGTTGGTGACGATGCCATTTTAGGAGAATTAAAGTGAGTTTTATTAATTGCTTTATTTATAGCTTTAATTGTTGCTTTTTTTTATTATTATTGCAAGTTGTTCCTTTCAAATTAGTTTATTGTTGAACTTCGCATTCAATTTAAGTTTCTCTCTGATTGTTTGACATGAATTTATTGGTTTTGGCTATCATAAAATCTACACCCTTTTTCATGCATATTTTTTTTTCACCTGCTTAAAAGAAACAAGTTTATATAGGTAACATACAAATTGAAGTGTGTGAGGACACAATCATTGTATTAAATTAAAGTTGTAATTAATGAAGTCCACCAATCTATTGACATTCATAAAACAAATGATAGCTTTATAGGAAGGATGATTCTATAGACCAACCTGTATCACGATACCCATTTGGATTAAAAAGAAGAAGAAGAAGAAGAAGAAGAATATTAATCCCCCAAGTTACCTTTAATGAAGAAAAATTTTTAAAAAATTATTATTGTTGTTGTTGTTTGACTTATATCGGTGAGAGAATATTGGTTGACCTCCACCTTCATCTTTGCAAGGCCTCCATCAGAATTCTATTAGACCAGGCAAAGCTTTTATTATTATTATTATCTAATTGATTAAGCCTCAATCTAATTCATATAATGAATCTATAAAATAATATATTGATTCTTTTCTCAATTTATAATTAAATAGCTAAAAAATGAAATCAAAAGAATTTTAAACTCTATATTCTAGACAAGAGTTTGTCAAATATAGTTGAAATTATCGCATCTCGAAAAGACCCAAAATTTTTATGAAAGAAAAAATCCTATGGACCCAAAAGAAAGAGAGATGATAGAGAAGAAAGTGAGCACAAACAAGATAGGTAGACTTATAAAAAGTAGCTTTTATGATAGTGGTTTGAAAAAGTTATTTTATAAAAAGTACTTTTAGTTGATATTGGTTTGGTATTGATATATGTTTGATTAAAACTGTGGTTAAAATTGAGGTTAAATAAAAAATAGTTTAATGTATTTGGTTAAACATGCTTTTCAAATTGAGGTTATAAAATAATTTAAAAAGATATATATTAATATTGATGGTTTTTAATTTAAATATTGTAGATTTAACTATCATTATTACATCATTAAATAAATAATATTTTATATCAAATATTTTTTATTATTCCATTAACTTCTCTACAATTTCATCACGTATGAAATTCATCTGATAATGACTATAGTTTTCATGGTTTTTTGAGCGTGCAACAAAATCAGGTAAAATACCATCAGAAACAAAATTGAAATTGCGATCAAATTCCACAAATGTTATGTCATCATGTGATGTTCTTCTAATTTATGTAGTGTTATTAAATAATATTAAACACTATTTTTTCGAGTAAAGTATAATTTTAAAAAAATAATTTTTTTTACAAGGTCAGACATGGAGACATTATTCACGTGAATAGTGCCATGTAGTTAGAATCATGGCATTGTTCACGTTAACAGTGCCCATATGAATTTAATTCACATGGGCACTGTTCACTTCTTAAAGTGAAAGGTGCCCCGGTGAATTATTCACCTGGCAGTCGCGAGAAAAGCAACTCTGAACTACTGTGTGGAACCGGTGATTTCAACCCAAAATACATGGATCCCACACAACACAGTCAAGTGCTTTTCTTTGTTATTAAGCATAATGTTTACGCGGTTGACTTTAAAAGCTAAAGTTACCGCGTAAACAAACACTTTTTTAAGCTTTTGCTTGGTAATAGACTTCAATCGTCGAAGAATTTTCAAAATATTTTTTATTTTAAAAATATTAAATTAATATTTTTATTTTTTTATGGTTTTAATATATTTATTTTAAAAAATTGAATACATCAAACTTAATCAAGGATTTTTTATCTTCATTTCTAAAAATATTTAGAAGCATTTATGGTAGTATTTAATTTCTCTTTCGAAAAAAAAAAACATGTACAAAAAGACAATGATAAAGATACAAAATTCTTTATTGTAATTTTAAATTGGATTTTTTTATTTTCAAAATAAATATATAAAAGAGAGAATTTTATTTTTCCGCTCTATTTCAATACATCCATCAATTACTTGGTATTAAGTTTAAAAAAGTTTTTTTTTAATCTTTTTACTAATTCTAATACATTAATATAGGAATATAAAAATAAACAAACAATAGCAGTTTACAAAAGAGCACGAGTGCATGAGATGAGATAAACCGGTAGATTACAAAAGTCTAAAAGCATGAATGGGGCCTACCATGACAAGGAGACACGTGTAAAATCCGATGATTCTCTGATTATTAACAACTCCTCTAACCGCGTAAAAGAAAAGTAGGGTGGAGGGAAGAATTTTGGACGACGAAAACCTCTTCAAAGCAATCTATCAATCTCCCTTCAGACAAAGACTCCGCCGGATCCGATCTATCAGTTTAAGCTCCGGGCGGACTCCTCTTCTCCGATCCCAATTCATTCATCGACATGAGTTTCCTCTTCGGCAAGAAAAAAACTCCCGCAGGTATTTATTTGTTTTTCATGTTGATTAAGGATGAATTTGAAATTTTATTGGATGCTAATTTGGTTATTAATTCCTGTGAAATTCAGAACTTCTGCGGGAAAATAAGAGAATGTTGGACAAATCTATTAGAGAGATAGAGAGGGAGAGACAAGGTCTACAGACGCAAGAAAAGAAACTAATCGCTGAGATCAAGAAAAGTGCTAAGCAAGGGCAGATGGTGGGTCAGCTGCT
>Ga0325400_1003419_pt1 | contig 14331 bp, 15 predicted proteins | sample PopdelMetagenome_2_FD_205662 | JGI IMG/M metagenome (GOLD analysis project Ga0325400, IMG submission 205662) | Populus deltoides microbial communities from Bellville, Georgia, United States - Xylem-PdKOR-R1 | ecosystem: Host-associated > Plants > Phyllosphere > Stem > Wood/Secondary xylem... | reverse complement strand
GACCGCCGCCTCGGAATCGAGCCCGCGCTGCATCGCGTAGAACATCTGGTCCTCGCTGATCTTCGACGTCGTCGCCTCGTGCTCGATCTGCGCGGACGGGTTGCGCACCTCGATATAGGGGACGGTGTGAGCGCCGCACTGGTCGCCGAGCAGCAGCGAGTCGCACTGGGTGAAGTTGCGGACGCCCTCCGCCCCCGGCGCGACGCGGACGAGACCGCGGTAGGTGTTGTCGCTGCGGCCGGCGCTGATCCCCTTCGACACGATGGTCGAGCGCGATCCTTTGCCGTTGTGAATCATCTTGGTGCCGGTGTCGGCCTGCTGGCGGTTGTTGGTGACCGCAACCGAGTAGAATTCGCCGACCGAATCCTCGCCGTTCAGCACGCACGACGGATACTTCCACGTCACCGCCGAGCCGGTCTCGACCTGGGTCCACGACACCTTGGAGCGCTTGCCCTGGCACAGCGCGCGCTTGGTGACGAAATTGTAGATGCCGCCCTTGCCGTTCTCGTCGCCGGGATACCAGTTCTGGACGGTCGAGTATTTGATCTCGGCATCGTCCAGCGCGACCAGTTCGACCACCGCGGCGTGGAGCTGGTTCTCGTCGCGCATCGGGGCGGTGCAGCCCTCGAGGTACGAGACGTACGCACCCTTGTCGGCGACGATCAGCGTGCGTTCGAACTGGCCCGTGTTCTCGGCGTTGATGCGGAAATAGGTCGACAGCTCCATCGGGCAGCGGACGCCCTCCGGAATGTAGACGAAGGTGCCGTCGCTGAAGACCGCGCTGTTGAGCGTCGCGAAGTAGTTGTCGTGCTGCGGCACCACCTTGCCCAGCCACTTGCGGACGAGGTCGGGATACTCGCGGATCGCTTCCGAGATCGAGCGGAAGATGACGCCGGCGGCCTCGAGCTCGGCGCGGAACGTCGTCGCGACGGACACACTGTCGAACACCGCATCGACCGCGACCTTGCGCGCGCCCTCGACCCCGGCGAGCACCTTCTGCTCCTCGATCGGGATGCCGAGCTTCTCGTAGACGCGCTTGATCTCGGGGTCGAGCTCGTCAAGCGACGCGATCGTCGCCTTCTGCTTGGGCTCGGCGTAGTAGTAGGCGTCCTGATAGTCGATCGGGTCGATCTGCAGCTTGGACCAGTCGGGCGCCTCCATCGTCTGCCACAGGCGAAACGCCTTCAGCCGCCAGTCGAGCATCCACTCGGGCTCGTCCTTCTTGGCGCTGATGTAGCGGACCGTGTCCTCCGACAGCCCCTTGGGTGCGAACTCCTGCTCGATGTCCGAGCTGAAGCCCCATTCGTACTTCTTGTTTGCGGCCTCGTAAGCCTCGGCGTTGCGGGTGGCCATTATGCGGGAACTCCGGCGGACAGGGTGGCGAGCGATACGCCCGCGAGCGCGCCGCGGACGGCGCCGTTGACGTGGGACATGTGCGGGCGGACGGTGCAGGTGCCGCCGACCGCGCAGTCGTGGTTGTCGGCGTCGACGCAAGATGTGAGGCCGATCGGCCCCTCGATCGCCTCGACGATGTCGGCCAGCGTGATGCTGGCGGGCGGGCGGGCGAGGCGGAAGCCGCCGCCGGTGCCGCGCGTGCTCTCGATCAGGCCCGACGCCGACAGCCGGCTGACCAGCTTCTGGACGGTCGGCAGCGGCAGGCCGACCTCCTCGGCGATCACCGTCGCGTTCAGCCGCGCGCCGACGCCGCAGTGACGCGCGGCGGCACTCAGGAGTACCACGGCGTAATCGGCTTGGGCGGTCAGGCGCATTGTTGCGAGCGGTTCTCAAATCGGAGCAATTCGCTCCGATTGCCAGATGGGGGTTTCGCCGCACCACGTCAACCGGCAAAGACGGGGCCATGCGCTGGTACCACCCCCTCCTGTTCGCCCTGGATGCCGAGCGGGCGCATCGCCTGACGATCCGCATGCTCGCCCTCGCCGGCCCCCGCACGGGTCGGGTCGAGACGACGCCGCGGCTGGCGCAGGTCGTGGCCGGGCTGCACCTCGCCAACCCGGTCGGGCTGGCGGCAGGCGTCGACAAGGACGGCGAGGCGGTCGCGGGCTTCTTCGGGCTGGGCTTCGGCGCGGTGGAGGTGGGGACACTCACCCCCCTGCCCCAGCCGGGCAACCCCAAGCCCCGCCTGTTCCGGCTGGTCGAGGATCGCGCGGTCATCAACCGCTTCGGCTTCAACAACGGCGGGATCGACGCGGCGCTGGCGCGACTGCCGGCGACGCGCGCGGGCGTGACCGGCATCAACGTCGGCGCGAACAAGGACGCGGCGGACCGGATCGGCGACTATGCCCGCGGCGTCGCGCTGGCCGCCGGGCGGGCGGACTACGTCACGATCAACATCAGCTCGCCCAACACGCCGGGCCTGCGCGACCTGCAGCACGGAAGCGCGCTCGCCGAGCTGCTGGCCGCAGCGCGGGACGCCGCCGCGATGACGCCGCTGTTCCTCAAGGTCGCGCCCGATCTCGACCATGCTCAGGTCGATGAGATTGCCAAGGCCGCGATCGACCACCGCATCGATGCGCTGATCGTCAGCAACACGACGGTGACGCGACCGCACGACCTGCGATCGGCCAACGCGGGCGAGAGCGGCGGACTGTCCGGCGCCCCGCTCGGTGCGATGGCGCGGGCTCGGCTCGCCGACTTCCGCGGCGCGACCAGTGAGCAGCTGCCGCTCATCTCGGTCGGCGGGGTCGGCAGCGCGGAGGAGGCCTATGCCCGGATCCGCGGCGGCGCGAGCCTGGTCCAGCTCTACTCGGCGCTGGTGTACGAGGGGCCGGGCTTGGCGCGGACGATCGCGCAGGGGTTGGATGGGTTGCTGGCGCGCGACGGGTTCACGAACGTGGCGGAGGCGGTGGGAACCGCTCCCTGAACCCGTTCGCCCTGAGCCTGTCGAAGGGCCGTACTCGGCTCCGCGAGCCATTTGCTCGAGGCACGAAGTACGGTGCTTCGACAAGCTCAGCACGAACGGTGGGTTGTGGGTGAGCGCTTCGCCCGCTTGCACACCTGCCTGTGCGCGTTAGGGTCGCGGGCATGAGAGCCCTCGTCCTCGTTGCCGCGCTGCTCGGCACCGCCTGCACGCCGATCGCGGATCGCCCGGCGACCGTCCCGCCCCCCGCCCCGCAAGCCGCCGCATCGTCGGCTGCGCCCGCGGGGATGGTCAGCGCGGCCGATCCGCGCGCGGTCGCGGCGGGGGTCGAGATCCTCCGCGCGGGCGGCAGCGCCACCGACGCGGCGATTGCGACGATGCTGGCGCTGGGCGTGGTCGAGCCGCAGAGCTCCGGCCTCGGCGGGGGCAGCTTCTGGGTGCGGCAGGCGGCGGGCGGCACGCTCGACACGATCGACGCGCGCGAAGCGGCGCCGATGGCGGCGGACCCGCGGCTGTTCTACGACGCCGCCGGCCGGCCGATGGGTCATCGTCAGGCGGTCGAGGGCGGTACCGCGGTCGGCGTGCCGGGCGCGCTGCGCGGCATGGCGCTGGCGCACGCGAGCGGGGGCAAGCTGCCGTGGGCGGCGCTGTTCGCGCCGGCGATCCGGCTGGCCAGGGACGGTTGGCAGCTGTCGCCGCGCTTCGTCGACGGGCTGGCGAAGAACGGAACGCACATCGTGCCCGAGTTGCGCGCGATCTTCTCACCCGGCGGCACGCCGCTGCCGGCCGGGTCGACCGTCCGCAATGCGCCCCAAGCCGCGCTGCTGGGGCGGCTGGCGGCGCGCGGCGCGAGCAGCTTCTACGTCGGGCCCGATGCGAACGCGCTTGTCAACACGGTCGCCACCGCGCCGCGCAACCCGTCCAAAATGGTGGCCGGCGACCTGGCGAGCTACGCCGCCAAGTCGCGCGAGCCGGTGTGCGTGCCTTACCGCACCTACCGCATCTGCGGCATGGGTCCGCCGTCGTCGGGCGGGCTGACAGTCCTGATGATCCTGAAGCAGCTCGAACGCTTCGATCTGGGGCGCATGGGCAAGGATTCGCCCACCGCGTGGCACCTGTTCGCCGAGTCCTCCCGCCTCGCCTACGCCGATCGCAACCTGTACATCGGCGACCCGGACTACGTGCAGGTGCCGGTCGCCGAGCTGCTCGACCCGGCGTATCTCGCGGGCCGATCAGCGCTGATCTCCCCCACCAAGACGATGGCGAGCTTCGCCGCGGGAACGCCGAATGGTGCGCCGGCGCGGGTAAAAGTCCAGCCGCGCGAGACCGCAGGCACCACCAGCCTGTCGGTCGCGGACCGGACGGGCAACGTCGTCGCGGTGACGACCACGGTCGAGGGGGTGTTCGGATCGGGTCTGAGCGTCAACGGCATCGTCCTCAACAACGAGCTGACCGACTTCGACACCGTGCCGGAGAAGGACGGCTACCTTGTCGCCAACCGGGTGGAGGGCGGCAAGCGGCCGCGCAGTTCGATGGCGCCGACGATCGTCTACGACGCGCAGGGCCACGTGCGCCTCGCGGTCGGCGCGGCGGGCGGACCGACGATCATCGCGCAGATCGCCAAGGCGGTGATGGGCGTGGTCGACTTCGGCCTGTCGGCGCAGGACGCGATCGCCCTCGGGCTGCTGTATGCGCCGGGAATGAACGCAACCGCGGAGGCCGGGACCGAGCGCGCGGCGATGGTGCCGGCGCTGCAGGCGCTGGGCGAGCGTGTGTCGGTCGGCTCACTCGGCCTCAAGGCCAACGCGGTCGAGTGGGTCGGCGGGCGCTGGGTCGGCGGCGCCGATCCGCGCAGCGAGGGCGTGGCCGGCGACGAGACGGGATACGTCACGCAGATCCGGCGGTTCGGGAAGGACCCGAACCGGCCGCCGGAATAGAACCCGATACTCCGTTCGTCCTGAGTAGAGACTGAGCGCAGGCGAAGGCTCGTATCGAAGGATGCTGTCGGCAATCCTTCGATACGCCACTTCGACAGGCTCAGTGACTACTCAGGACGAACGGTGGTGATAAGATCAAGGTCACAGGAGAGACCATGCCCCCCCGCCAACTCGAACATTTCCCCAATTTGGTGACGATGTTCTTCACCCGCGCTGCCGAGAAGGGCGACGCGCCGTTCCTGTGGGCGAAATCGGGCGGCACCTGGACGTCGACGAGCTGGGCGGAGGCGGCGCAGCAGGTCGCGAGCCTCGCCACCGCGCTGAAGGCGATCGGGCTGCGCGCGGGCGACCGGGTGATGCTGGTGAGCGAGAACCGGCCCGAGTGGGCGATCTCCGACCTCGCCATCATGGCCTCGGGCTGCGTGACCGTGCCGACCTACACCACCAACACCGAACGCGACCATCAGCATATCCTGGAGAACTCGGGCGCGTGCGCGGTCATCGTGTCGACCGCGAAGCTCGCCAAGACGCTGATGCCGGCGGTGCTGCGATCGTCGGCGCGGATCGTGATCGGCATCGACGACTTCCGCATGGGCCAGACGGGCTCGCTCGACTTCCACGACTGGCGCGCGCTGGTCGCCGATCACGCAACCGCGCCCGACGCCGCATCCGCCGCGGCGACGATGGGCCGCCGCGATCTCGCCTGCATCATCTACACCAGCGGAACCGGGGGTGCGCCGCGCGGGGTGATGCAGCATCACGGCGCGATCCTGCACAATGTCGAGGGCGCGGCAGCGGTCGTGTCGGAGGATTTCGGCTGGGAGGACGAGGTGTTCCTGTCGTTCCTGCCGCTGAGCCACGCCTATGAGCATAGCGGGGGACAGTATCTGCCGATCGGGCTCGGCGCGCAGATCTACTACAGCGAGGGCCTCGACAAGCTGGCCTCCAACATCGAGGAGGTGCGCCCGACGCTGATGGTCGTCGTGCCGCGGCTGTTCGAGGTGCTGCGCACGCGGATCACCAAGGCCGTCGAGAAGCAGGGCAAGGTCAGCGCCTATCTGCTCGACCGCGCGGTCACGATCGGCGGCAAGCGCGCCAACGGCGGCGTTCGCGTGTGGGACCAGCCGATGAACCTGCTGGTCAGCCGGCTGCTGAAGCCGAAGATCGCCACGCGCTTCGGGGGGCGGATGAAGGCGATGGTGTCGGGCGGCGCCCCGCTCAATCCGGAGGTCGGGCAGTTCTTCGAATCGATCGGGCTGACGTTCCTCCAGGGCTACGGCCAGACGGAGGCGGCGCCGGTCATCAGCTGCAACCGCCCCGCCGCCGGGCTGAAGCACGACACGGTCGGCCCGCCGCTGAAGAACACCGAGGTGCGGATCGCCGAGGACGGCGAGATCCTGGTGCGCGGCGAACTGGTGATGCACGGCTACTGGCGCAACGAGGAGGAGACGCGCCGCGTCCTGAAAGCGGATTCGGCGGAGCCGCAGGGCGCCCCGTGGCTCCACACCGGCGACATCGGGCTGATCGACGAGCGCGGCCGCATCAGGATCACGGACCGCAAGAAGGACATCATCGTCAACGACAAGGGCGACAACGTCGCGCCGCAGAAGATCGAGGGGATGCTGACCCTTCAGAACGAGATCGTCCAGGCGATGATCTTCGGCGACCGCCGCCCGTACATGACCGCGGTGATCGTGCCGGACCCCGAATGGACGCAGGAGTTCTGCGCGAAATCGGGCGCGGGATGCAACTTCGCCCGGCTGAAGGAGGATCACGCCTTCAAGGCCGCGATCGGCGCGGCGGTGGAGCGGGTGAACCGCGACCTGTCGCAGATCGAGCGCGTCCGCCGCTTCATCCTGGCCGACGGCCCCTTCACGATCGAGAACGAACAGCTGACGCCCAGCCTGAAAATCCGCCGGCACGTGCTGCGCGGCGTGTACGGCGAACGGCTGGAGGCGCTCTACCGCGGCTGAGCGCATTCGCATGGCTGATCGGTGTGAGCCGCGTGCTGCTACTCAGGCGCTGCCTGGGCGATAACGGGAGACACTGCATGCCTGACTGGTCCGCCATGTTCTCGCCCCAGCTCGAGATCGCCGAGGTGATCGCGCGGGGCACGATCATGTACCTGTTTCTCGTGCTCGCGATGCGCTTCCTGCTCAAGCGGCAGGGCGGCGAAGTGAACATGGCCGACCTTGTCGTCGTGGTGGCGATCGTCGATGGCGCGCAGCCGGCGTTCAGCGGCGACGCGCAGTCGATCACCGAGAGTGCGCTGTTCGTCGTCACCATCATGTTCTGGTCATGGGCGCTGAACTGGCTGAGCTTCCGTTTCAAGTCGCTGCGTTTCCTGACTGGCGCTCCCCCGATGGTGCTGTTCGAGAACGGCCGGTTCGAGCGCGCCAACATGCGCCGCGCGCTGATGACGCGTGAGGAATTTGATCAGCAATTGCGCGAGAGCGGCGTCGGTTCGCTGGACGAGGTCGACCGCGTGGTGATGGAAGGCGACGGCGAGATCAGCGTGATCGAGAAGCGGTAACGGTTTACGTCACCAGCCGCCTGAGCCCCGCGATCGTGTCCGCCTCCGCCGCCGGCTTGTCGCGGCGGATGCGCGCGATGCGGGGGAAGCGCATGGCGATCCCCGACTTGTGGCGTTTGGATTCGTGGAGCGAATCGAACGCGATCTCGAGCACCAGCGTCTTCTCGACCTCGCGCACCGGGCCGAAGCGGTTGAGCGTGGCGTTGCGGACGAAGCGGTCGAGCCACTTCAGCTCCTCGTCGGTGATGCCCGAATAGGCCTTGCCCACGGGCAGCAGTTCGCCATCCTCGGTCCAGCAGCCGAAGGTATAGTCGGAGTAGAAGGACGACCGCTTGCCCGACCCGCGCTGGGCGTACATCATCACGCAGTCGGCGGTCAGGGGATCGCGCTTCCACTTGTACCACAGGCCGACGCGCCGCCCGGAGACATAGGCCGAGTCGCGCCGCTTGAGCATCACCCCCTCGATCGCGGCGTCGCGGCTGCCGGCGCGGATCTCGCCGAGCTGGTCGAAGTCGGCGGCTTCGATGATCGATGACAGGTCGAAGCTCTCGGCGGGAAGCCGGCCCGCGAACGCCTCCAGCCGGGTGCGTCGCTCGGTCCAGCCGAGCGGGCGCAGGTCCTCCTCTCCGTCGAACAGGATGTCGTACAGGCGGACGAACGCGGGATAGTCGGCGAGCATCTTCGCCGACACGACCTTGCGCCCCAGCCGCTGCTGGAGCGCGTTGAAGCTCGCCGTGGCATCGTCGCGCCCGGCTCCCTGTTCCTGCCCCCGCACCAGCAGCTCGCCGTCGAGCACGCCGGCCTCGCGGAACGCGGCGGCAACCTCCGGGAAGCTCGACGTGATGTCGTCGCCGGCGCGGCTGTAGAGGCGTGTCTGACCGGCCACGTGGACCAGCTGGACGCGGATGCCGTCCCACTTCCATTCCGCGGCATAGTCGGTCAGGTCGACCACCCCGTCCTCCAGCGGGTGGGCGAGCATGAACGGGCGGAACACGGGCACGTCGGCCGACGTCGGCTGCTCGCCCCGCCCCTCGACCCAGTCGAACAGCGCGGCGTAGGGCGCGCGGAGGCCGTGCCACACCTCCTCCACCGCGTCGACGTCTACCGCGAACGCCTCCGCCAGCGCGGTCTTGGCGAGACGCGCGGAGACGCCGACACGCAAGGCGCCGGTGGCGAGCTTCAGCAGGGCGTAGCGTTCGTCCGCGTCCAGCGCGTCGAGCAGACGGCCGAGCACCGCGGGGGTGTCGGCGCGCGACAGCGCGGCCAGCCGGTCGATCACCGCCGACAGACGCAATTCGTCGCCCGGCACCTCGGCCGGGTGCGGCGGTTCGGGCCACATCAGCGCGATCGTTTCGGCCGTGTCGCCGACGAAGTCGCGGCTCATCCGGAACAGGACGGGATCGACCCGCGCATCGACCATCGCGCGCAGCACGGCGGGCTTCACCCCTGGCAGGTCCAGGTCCCCGGTCAGCGCGGCCATCGCCCAGCCGCGGTCGGGATCGGGCGTGGCGCGCAGATAGTCGCCGATCAGCTTCAGCTTGGCATTGCGCGACCGCGTGTAGATGAGGGCATCGAGCAGGTCGGCGAAGGCACGCATGCCGCATTAACATGGCCGGGTGGCGGGCGTTCCGTTACCATCCGCGCACGATGCGCCCGATCCTGCAATGTCTCGCCGCCGCCACCCTCGCCGCCGCGCTGTTCGCGGGCTGGTGCTTCCACCAGGCACGGCAGGCCCCGGTCGTGCGCCGCGCCACAGTCGAGCTGGCGGCATGGCCGGCGGGCGCGCCTGCGATGCGGGTGGTGCTGCTGAGCGATATTCACATCGGCAGCCTCGCGATGGACGCCGCGCGTCTGTCGCGCATCGTGGAACAGGTGAACGCCCTTCGCCCCGACGTCGTGCTGCTCGCCGGGGACTTCATCGCGGGACATGACGGCGGCCTGGCGCGGCGGTGGGCTCCGGCGCTGGTCGGGCCGCTGTCGCGGCTGGAGGCGCCGCTCGGCAAGGTGGCCGTGCTCGGCAACCATGATTACTGGACGGGCGCCGGCCCGGTCCGCGCGGCCTTTGCCGCCGCGGGAGTCGACGTGCTCGACAACGATGCACGGCGGTACGGCACGCTGACGGTCGTCGGCATCGACGATCGGTTTACGCGGCACGACCGCATCGACCAGGCGATGCAGCGTGCGCGAACGCTGCCGGGACCGCGGCTGGTGCTCAGCCACGATCCCGACATCGTTCCCGATCTGCCCGCCGACGCACCGCTGGTCGCGGCGGGCCACATGCACTGCGGGCAGCTCGTTCTGCCGCTGGTCGGTCCGCCGCGCGTGCCGTCCGACTACGGCCGCCGGTACCTGTGCGGCGTGATCCGGGAGGGCGGCCGGGCCACGATCGTCACCGGCGGACTGGGCACCAGCGCCGTGCCGCTTCGCTTCCGCGCGCCGCCCGACCTGTGGCTGCTCACCCTGCGCGGTGTCAGTCAATCGCGTTCTTGACGCCCTTGCCCGCGATCAGCGCCATGATGAGAAGCACGACGAAGATCGCGATCGCGACGAAGAACAGGATCTTGGCGATGCCGACGAACGCGCCGCCGATCCCGCCGAAGCCCAGCGCACCCAGCACGAGGCCGGCGACCAGGAAGATGATGGCCCATTTCAACACGGCAGATCCTTTCATGTGATGTTCGGGGCTGAAGCGTTCAGGCAGGCACGCCGGTTCCCTCGCGAACATGCGCGGCGAGCTGGGCACTGGCGAGGTTCTTCATCTTCGCCTCCACCTCCACGTCGCACCACGCCAGGTGCCCGGCCACGAAGTCGTTCACCCAGCGGTTCCACATCATGTCGCTGTGCCCGCGCAGTTCGGACGCCTTGAAGCCGGCGGCCGAGAGCTCGGCGTAGTTCGGCGGCTCGTCCGCGAGGAGTTCGGAGTAGAGCGTCTCGCGGCTGACCGAGATGTGGGCCGCGGGCCGCACCCCCCGCCACGACGCCGCCAGCCGGGCGACGCGCGGATCGTCGGGCATCAGCCACTCCCCGCGCGAATGGATCCAGTGGTGGTGGAAATCGACCACGATCGCGACATCGTCGGCGACCTCCAGCAGCATGTCGGTGCCGAACGACACCTCGTCGTTCTCGATCGTGAGCAGTTGCCGCGCCTCGGCGGGCACCTGGGCCAGTCCGTGACGCAGACCCTCCACCCCGGCCGATCCGGCACCCCCATGGATGTTGATGTGCGTGCCGAAGGGGTGCCATCCGGCGTACCCCATCATCGCGAAGACCGCGACGTGATCCATGATATCGGTGATGGCGTTCGCCAGCGCACTCTCGCGCAGCGTGGCGAGGATCGCGTGCTGGCCCGGGTGCATCGACAGCCGCACGTCGCGCGTGCGCGCCACCTCGCCCGCTGCGGCGAGCCGCCGTTCGATCGCTGCCTTCAGGTCGGCATCGTACAGCGGGCGGGCGGTCGGGTGCGACCAGCCGGGAAGAAACCCGCTGACCAGCCGCAGCATGCGCTCCAGCGGGCCGAGCGTCACGACATGGGCGATCTGGCGGTCGAGCACGTCCAGATTGTGCCCCACGACCTCCGCCAGCCGGTCGTAGGCGTCGGACGGTGTCTGACGGCCGAGCCAGGCCATCGTCACCGTCCGCATGTTCATCGCCTTCGTCTCGACGGCGTCGCCGGCCGGCGAGACGAAGGTGCAGCAGAAACCGAGGCGCGGATGGATCGTCATCCCCCGCCAACGCGCCGCGACGGCGCCGGTTCAGCCCTTGCGGCTGGCCTCGAACAGGAACCAGGCGCGCTCCTCGGCCTGGTCCGTCCACTCGTCGACGATGCCGCTGGTCGCATTGTCCTTGGCCGCGTCGGCGGCATCCTTCACCAAACGGAAGCTCTCGACCAGCTTCAGATTGTCCTGACGCAGTTCGGCCAGCATCTGGTCGGCGGCGACGAACTCGGCATCGTTGTCGCTGATCGTCTGGCGTCGCGCGATGTCGCCGATCGAGCGCAGAGTCAGGTTGCCGGTCTTGCGCACGCGCTCGGCGATGGCGTCGGTCACGCCCAGGATCTGCGCCGCCTGATCGTCGAGCAGCAGGTGATAGTCGCGGAAGTGCGGGCCGGACACGTGCCAGTGGAAGTTCTTGGTCTTGAGGTACAGCGCGTAACAGTCCGCCAGGCTGGAATTCAGCGCGTCGCCCACCGTCCTGGTGTCGTTGCGGTTGAGGTCGGTCGGGGTGGCGAGCGGTGCGGGATTGGTCATCGGCGTGCGGGCTCCATCAGCTAAGAAGAATCGGCTGGCGAACGATCATCCCGGCGATTGGCTCCCGCACCGGCTATACCAGTCGCAGCGCCCCCAGCGCGACGATCAGTCCGGTGACGATCAGCAGCGCACCCGCCACCCGCCCGAGCGTGCGCAGCGGCAGGCGCCCCCAACCCGGGCCCAGCGTGGCGGCAGCGGAAACGAGCGTCATCGCCCCGGCAAAGGCGCCGACGCCCGCCAGGACGGGGGCCGACCCCTTTACCGCGAGCGCGAAGGCGAGGAAGCCGGTGCCGTCGCCCAGGACGAAGCCGCCGGTCGCCGCGGCGAACGGTCGCGGCCCGCGCTGCACCCTCACCGCTCGCATCCACAACGCACCGGCTCCGGCGGCGACCAGCGCGATGCCGAGGATCAGCGACCTGGCGTTGGACGCGAGCAGCGGGGCGACGACGATTCCTCCGGCGACCGACAGCGCGATGGCCAGCGCCGTACCGATCGCGAAGCCCGCCCAGACGCCGCTGCCCGTCCCGAGCAGGGCCGCCAGGCGTGCCGGACGATCCGCGATGCCGGCGAGCAGCGCCGCGATGAAGGCGGGGACGAGTGCGTCCAAGGTGCGGCCGTCAGCCGTTCAGGCGGACGGCGCAGGCGGCGGCGTAGGTCTCGCACGCGCCGTGGCCCCTGCTGCCGACGGCATCGCGCAGGATCGCGAGCCAGCCGTGGACCAGCGCGCCGCGCTCGCCGCGCGCCAGTGCCGAATCGAGCGCGTGGACGACGGTGACGGCCGGGCCGATGCTGTGGCGCACGGCGATGCGGCGGATCGCCTCGAGTTCGCAAGCGACTTCGCCCACCGCCAACCGGTCGCAGCGTCGGTCGATGGCATCGACGCGCGCCACCAGATCGTCCGTTACCGCCCGCATGCCGTCAGCCCACGCCGTAGCCATGTTCCCGCACCTCTCGCCCAATCGTTCGCGCTAGACTGCGCCGGGCGTGGTTAAGGCCGCGTTGACACGGGATCGGGGTCCTGCGCGGTTGACACGGGTCGGCATTTCCACCATGCGCTCCCGTCTGACGGCGGCCGTGCTCGCTTGCGCGCCGCCGACCTTGTTTTGAACCAGATTTAGAGATTCGGGTCATGGCCAAACCGGCAACCGTCAAGATCAAGCTCGTCAGCACCGCGGACACCGGCTTCTTCTACGTCACGAAGAAGAACCCGCGCACGCAGACCGAGAAGTTCACCTTCCGCAAGTACGATCCCGTCGTGCGCAAGCACGTCGAGTTTAAGGAAGCCAAGATCAAGTAAGCCAACGGGTCCCGGCCGATGCCGGGATCGCGTGCGCGGACGGTCCGTTCGCTCGAGAGCCGCTGGCGAAAGCCCGCGGCTTTTCTGCATATTTGCTAAACGCCGCGTGATTGCGGCGGCGGATGTCGAGTGACCCGTGCGCGGCGGACCCTGGGCAGGCGTAGCGACCCCCTCGCCCATCCCGGTTGCGGACCGGGATCGACACCGCGTCAGGCGGGCGGACTGCCGGGCAGTAGCGCACGCACCTCCTCCACGAAGCGCATCACCGAGATCGGCTTCGACACGTACGCATTGGCCCCCGCGGCGCGGATGCGGTCCTCGTCGTCGCGCCCGGCATAGGCGGTCACCGCCATGATCGGGATCGCGCGGAGTTTGGGATCGCGCTTCATCTGCCCGATCAGGTCCAGGCCGCTGACGTGCGGCAACTGGATGTCCATCACCACCAAATCGGGTTCGAACGCCCGCGCGCGCGCCACCGCCTCGCGCCCGTCGCGCACCGGCTCGGTTGCGAAGTCGTGGGCGCGCAGCAGGTCGCAGAAGAGTTTCAGATTGAGTTCGTTGTCCTCGACAACGAGCACCCTTTTTGCCACGCCTTCTTGCCCACCCCAGCCACTGATCGGTCCAGACTAGGCGATGCCGCTTTCGGAAACAAACGACGATACCATCGCGCTTCGTGCGCTGGTGTGGACGCTGGAGGAACCCGCCCGGGCCGCCCGGCTGCTCGATCTGACCGGGCTCGATCCGCGGTCGCTGCGCGGGTCGGCGGGGGAGCCGGCGACACTCGCCGCAGCGCTCCAGTTCCTCGAGAACAACGAAGCAGACCTGATCGCCTGCGCCGACGCGATCGGCACCACGCCGGGCGCACTCGTCGCGGCGCGCGAGCGGCTGGAGCGCGCATGAGGCCGCTGCTCATCACCGACTGCGACGAGGTGCTGCTGCACATGGTGCGGCACTTCGGCACCTGGCTGGGGGAGGCGCACGCGATCGATTTCGCCCCCGACGGCGGCGACTTCGCGACCTCGATGCGCCGGCGCGGTGATGGGGCCCTGGTCGAACGCGAGGAGATGTGGGAGCTGCTCGGCGGCTTCTTCCCCGGCGAAATGGGACGACAGACGCTCGTCCCCCACGCGCGCGAGGCGCTGGCGGAGATCGCGACGCGCGCCGACATCGTCGTGCTCACCAACCTGCAGGATCACTGCCGCGACGCGCGGATCGCTCAACTGGAGAGCCACGGCATCGCCCACCGTGTCGAGTGCAACCAGGGGGGCAAGGGCACGCCCGTCGCGCGGCTGGTCGCCGAGTATCGGCCGAGCGTGACCGTGTTCGTCGACGACCTGGCGGTGCACCACGCATCGGTGGCGCAGGTCGCGCCGGAGGTGCACCGCCTGCACATGATCTCCGAACCCAGCCTGGCGCCGAACGTGCCCACGGCGCCCGCA
>Ga0325400_1003417_pt1 | contig 14331 bp, 11 predicted proteins | sample PopdelMetagenome_2_FD_205662 | JGI IMG/M metagenome (GOLD analysis project Ga0325400, IMG submission 205662) | Populus deltoides microbial communities from Bellville, Georgia, United States - Xylem-PdKOR-R1 | ecosystem: Host-associated > Plants > Phyllosphere > Stem > Wood/Secondary xylem... | reverse complement strand
GCTAAATCTTGCAGAAAGAACTAGAATTAATGCATAAGTTGTGTATGAAAAGCACTATGACAGGAATGTTAAAAACAACCAAACAAAAGAATGGCACAAACATCAGCTAACCTAAGTAATAGAAACAATCTGACAGTAGCGAAGGGCAACAGGTTCAACACAAAATATTCCACACATGCAACATCTAAAAACCGATAAATCTGAATGAAATAATGCCCCAAAAAAAATACATCAGAAAACAAACTAAACAAAAATAGTAGGAGAGGCAATTGAGAGAAAAAAAGGACTAAACTGATGGTGTAACAACCGGCAGGAGAGGCAATGTAGAGAAAAAAAAGAGACTAAACTAATGGTGTAATAACCGGTGGCCAAAAAGTAATGCATAGACTTGAATATAAGAGAAAAAAAAAAGAATAGCCTACTGAAAACCTTGGAAACCACCTGCAAGAAAAACCCTTGTCATAATGACTCTCAAGAATTGACATTTCACTGGCTAAAAAACAGTAGAAAAAGAAAATTCGAAAACACCCTCAGTAGAAATCTATCACATGCATTGAAACTTGCAAATAAAAAAAAACGTATTTGCCTGTAAACTAAAAAAGAACAGGGAATTTTCAATTTTTGACCAGACCAAAAAGAGAGCATAATTTGCTACATAGTAAGATCACACGCAAGGAGCGCAAAACCTTGTCTCAAATAAACGTGATACTATTCTCCTAAGCAAATTACATCGACTCTCTTAATATTGTAAAGAGACCTAATATGAGAGCAAATATGTGTCATTAATGATGCCACTGCCTTATTTATTTAATGCAAAAATTGACAGCAAATAGCTCTTCCTTTAGCGTAACTAATCCAAGAAAATAGATGAAAAAAGGCCAGCTAAGCCAAACCTTACAAATGTTAGTGAAAACAATAGAAAACCAAGCAAATCCCCAATAAACTTAGTCAAAGTCTGCAATAGCTAACCTAAAGTAAAAAAAAAAACACTAAAAGTATATACAGGCTCAAGGGACTTTTCCAATCTACAATCCCATGAGTTTGAATTAAGTATTTTTACAACATGATTTAACTTTTTTTTTATTAATTATTAATTATAATATATCACGTAAGTTCAAATAGAGAAACTCGTTAAGGAAAAAAAAATACATGTATGAAAAACTTATCTAAGAGGAGGCGAATTTTGCAGCTATTGTAAATAAAAACATTATTTTTATTTTTATATAAGCAATTTGTTTTTCCGCAAGAACAATTAACAGAAAAAAAATCCTAAGCAAACCATATTTTTTTACTTTAATTGTGTAGTTTTTGTGTTTAAAAATATTTTTAGAAAAACTTGTATTTTTTAAAATAAAATTTGTTAAATATTTTAATTATTTTAATATACTAATATTAAAAATAAATTTTTAAAAATAAAAAATATTATTTCAAAATATTTTTAAAAAATACTATAAGAAAAAATTAAATAAATTTTTTGCGGTGTTTAGTAATATGATAATAGTTATTTTTTAAAATGTTTTTTATTAAAAAATTAAAATAATATTTTAATTTTTTTATATTAAAATAATTTAATTTAAAGAAATGTTCTTTTAATTATTTTTAATAAACATAAACAGACCATCATTCCAGTATAATCCGCAATACAGTAAGAACAAAAAGCACGCGAACACCCTACCGCCACATATAGTTCCAAACCCACAGCCACCAGCCAGCCGCAACCCAGTGATCATCATCATCATCATCATCATCATCATCATCATCAGCAGCAGCAGCAGCGGCAGCGGCGGCGCCGTCGTCTCCACTCTGCAGCAATGGCAGGAGTGCCTTCACTTGGTTTGGCTTCTCTTTTCGAACTTTATCTTACTTTCGTTTGATGAAATTGTTGGATTACTTTTGAAATAGTTTGTTTATGTGTTTGAGATGTAAATCTGAAGATTCTTTGCATGTAAAATTTACGGGGCATTCTTGAGATGTGAGATTTGATTTTTATTTGTTGGATTTGGTAATACGGTGTGGATTAATTCGCTGAAATGGATGGATTCTGGGATTTGCTTCTCTCTCGAGAGAACCTATGTGCTGGTTCCTTTCAATTCAAGAGATGATTTGTTAAGCGGGCACGGTATACCCGTTTATTACTTCTTTATCCTTTAACATGATACCCATGGGGATGCGGGGTTGGGCTGGGGTATGGTCAGGTATGGTTTATGGAGTATTTTTAAACAGCTTTGGGATGTGTATATGCATCTATTAATCAGGTTCCTCTATCCATTTCCATGATGAGGACAATAAAGACACAATTCTTGGTGATATTTTTGTTTTTGGTTATGCTTTTAAGTGTTGAATTAGCAATCAAGTGGAGCTTTTTACATCTCAGATTGCAATCAATTTTGAGAATTTCGATGCTTACTTTGTTTACACATGTTTTTCAATGGTAGATATTGCGGAGGAGATTCGTTCGTTACAGCTTGACTCAGCAGGTTGTGTTAGCATTTTATTATTTAAAGGAAGTATTAGTTTTACTTTTTATTTATTTATTTAATGTTTGAGATAGAAATTGAATTATTTAATTTAATCTTAGCATCAGAGGTAAATGGGGTGATTAATCCAGAAGATGCAAAGCCAGAAGAAGTTGAGGTGGATAAAATGGAGGAAGGTTGGTGGTACAGTGAAATTCTTGCCTAGAACTTTCTTGTTGTAATTTTTTGTGTGAAAATAAGTGTACCTTAATGTCCAAAAGGTCTGACATAGTTCTGGTATGATTCTGGCTAAATTAGAAATGGGGTGTCTTCAGTAATGCTTAATTTAACTATTCTGTATCTTGCAGATAGCTAACTATCAAATATATGGAAATTGAATCAAGGTGCTAAACAAAATTAAAGCCCTGACTAGTTGTGGAATCAATTAGCTTCCTTTTTGGCATTTGAACTTGTCATGGATTAGGTGAATGTCTTCTACAATTGAACCATTTCAATTGTGATACTTAATGTTATGATTTTGCATATAGGAGTTGATGGATTGGTGTAGATTTAGCATCCTCTGTATTTGGGTTCTAAACTTACTATTGACAGTGGTCTATTGGATACCATGAAACATGAAACACTTAGTGACGAAATAAATGGAAGGAAAGTAAGGTCTATTGGATACCATGAAACATGAAATGCTTAGTGACGAAATAAATGGAAGGAAAGTAAATGCTTGTTCCATTTGGTTGTTGACCCCTCATCATGTTGGTCCCTGTGTTCTTTCCTTCTCAGTCGTTGTGGCTTAAATTTGCAGTTTGTTTTACTGATGAATGAGCATTTCACTTTTGCCTTATAGTTTAATAGAGCACCATTGGGTGATGGTTCCTATTAGATTAGACAATGTTGTCAAGAGGCGCCTAGGCGCTCCAAGCGAAGCGAGGCAAGGCAAGGCCCCAACACCTTTATTAGTCTCATGTGTTGGATTTCAATGAGGCATTGCCTAGGCGAGTGCCTTGTGAGTGGGTGCAAGGTGCTAAGGCTAGTGCTTGCTTGAAGTTCTTCCTTTTTTGTTGAATTTATCTTATTTTTTAAATGATTTATGAATTGACCTATTTGTCTATTTTTTTAATTTACCACAAGAAACAACTTAGGGGATTTTTGTAAAAAACTAAGATTAGGGTAAAAGAATTAAAAAAATCATTAAAGTGGGAGACAAACAGACAATGAAGGAGACTTAGAAGAGACACCAATCACACTTTCTTTTTTCAATAGTGGGAGTCAAAGAACAACACATTTGTATAGTTAATACTTTAATTTTTTCTAAACAAGTGCAATATAGTTTGAGAGATGAGGATTTCAATTATAATCATGAAATGGAGGATATGGAGGATTCAAGTGAAGGAGAGGAAAGCATGGATGGAGATGTTTTTGAAGATTAATGAATAATGATGATGATATTTAATTTTGCTTTTTAATCTATTTGGCTACTTACTACTTTAAATTATCTTATTTTGTTTTAAGGGTGAAAAATATAACTTTATATGACTATATTATGGTATTTTATATTCTCTTTTGATTTTCTAATGATCTAATCTTAATTGGAAAGATATATATTTTAGATTTATATAATATAATATATATTTTTAATTTATAGCATATTGCCTTGGTTCATTCGGGTGTGTGCCTAACGCCTCGGGCATTTTATAGGCTTAGTGCCCTTTTCCTTTTACAACATTGAGATTACATACCTTGAAATATCTCGTGATAAAAGAAATGAAAGGAAAAGAAAATGCCCTTACCAATAATGGTGGATTGATCACTCAACGTGGTGCTTGTGTGTTTGTTTCTTCTCTGCCAATGTGGCTTCATTTTATATTTTTGTTGGTTGTTTCATTGCTCTTTGTTTTTCTTCTCGTGTCTTCATCCCCTTCACCCACCTGCACGCCAACTTATGTGCATAAAAAAAATAATACAAACAACATATGCTTAGTGCTTGTTTGTCTTGAAAAAACATCAAATTGATGCTTCTTTTAGTGCTTTCCGATGATTTTGATGTGCTGATGTCAAAAATAAAAAAAATATGAAAACAATTTATTTTGATGCATTTCGAAGTGAAAAACACTTTTGAAAAGCTCTTTGCACCACAATACCAAACACATACTTAATGCAAATGTATACATGTTTGTATATCTTAACAAAAGAACATACAAATAGCACTGTACACCTGTTTTTTGTTTGCAAAGCAATTGATATCTATGCATCTTCTGTTTCATTGTGAGTAGGTATTTCTTTTTTACTGCTAATCTGATATACTGTTGATGGGCTCCCACTTTTCTTGTTCATATATTAAGATTTGTGGATAATTTTGATATCAAACCATTGTCTGACAGGTTTTGCTTTGGATGTTTTCAGATTCAAATGATAATGTCACCATAAGCACTCAGGAAATGCAGGCTGAGACATCCAAAGGTATTTTGGGAGTATCCTTCTATTTTTCATTATACATTGATATTTATGCATGCATTATGATTTTTGACGTATTCACATGATGTTTTGTTAGTTATGCACGTGCTTGTTACCATTCCTTTACTTGTCTTTTGTTTTGTAGTGAAAGATAAGGAAGTACCTGTATCAGAAGATGTGGGAGCTCCGGTTGAGATGGAAGAAGACAATAAGAAGCGACACTTAAATGTTGTTTTTATCGGTCATGTTGGTAGGTTAATATGCTTCACAATTTTGCCAAATTAAATGATGGCCTTGTGATTACTTATTTGTTTTGTCCTTTTGCTATTTACCCAATGGTTACTACAATACTGCCACCATGCATTGGGTTGTTGAGTGGTTATTGTTACTATCATCTGATTGGTGAATTGCTGAAGTAAAAATTATTGTCATGCTGCAAGTAATTGTCTTGATTGGTGCATTTTTTTTATTAAGAATGTTGTTTTCAATTTCATTATCTAACTCTGCAATGGCGTTCTGTATCTGGTTTACTCAGTTTTCGTGCCTCTTCTAAAAAATTAGTTGTTATCTTCCATTAGTGTAGCAGTTAATGTTCTGTGTCTGGCTGCAGATGCTGGTAAGTCCACCACTGGGGGCCAGATACTCTTTCTTAGTGGACAGGTGGATGATCGCACAATCCAGAAATATGAGAAAGAAGCTAAGGAAAAAAGTAGAGAAAGTTGGTAGGTCCTTTTTTTTATATATATAATTTGGATTTATCTGAATGGTATTTTCAGTTCCCCTTTTTGCAAGGGTATGCAAATTGGCTGTTTTATTTGGTATAGCTTTATGACTGGTCTGCATTATCTTCTTTTTTTTTTTTTTTTATTGTGACTTCCATTATTTTTAGATTGCTAGATTGGCTGTTGTTATTGCCTAGAATACATGTAATGTTGTTGAAATTTCTTGTCTTTCATTTGGCAGCTGGATTGGAAAAAACTTGTAACGGGAGAAACTTGTTACAGTTGTTTGTTATGTTATTTTAGTTTTCTCTTTTGTTTGTGGTACTAACTTGTAGTGATGCAAGGAAAGACAAATTGATACAACATTATTCAAGATTATCATGCTTGAACTCTGTGCTTGCCTCCATTGTTTTGCAATGTTTCTGATTGATGCATGTGAATGATAAACTCCTTTTTGAGCAAAATCAGGGAACTATTTAATTAAATTCCTAGGAAGACCAGTCTTGTGGTGGTATGGAAGTCACGGATTCCTTGAATGTCCTGCATGCCCTTTTGGTAATATGGAAAGAAACTGTCGACCTGAACAACATTCTGTTTGCGTGTGCTTGTAGCTAAGCACCTGACTCGTTTAGTCTTAGTTTGCTCTGTTGCGGCTGGTACTTGTTTGTGTACGCTTGAAACCACCCAACAAACAAGGAGAGAGGCTGCCTCTTTGGGCTTCTTAGAATGATTTGAGATGAGCTACAAATCATACATATTACATATTAAATAATACATGTACATACTACATATTAAATCATGCATGTCTGAACCTACCAGGTGCAATAGTTTTAAGCTTACTGAAATTTTACTCTGCAATGGGCTCCTGTGATATAGAACTTATATGATTTGTAGATGTTATCTTACCACCTCTATAGAAATTTATTCTGTTAGTTTGTGTCAACCGTAAGGGTTAATTTATGAGCTAATCAAGGGGAATAGTTATTGTCTTAATTAATCTTTAGATAACACGTCACATAACAGGATTAGAATGGTTTTGTTCCAGAAAAGAACTTATCAAATGAGATTACGCGATTCATTTACTCAAAAACAAATTCCAAGTATACATTATTTGCTTATGTTCAGGATTATGTTTTTTTAATAATCCTGCATTATTCTTTCTTCTCAATCTCATTGATGCTTTGAGTTTTTTCTGCATTTTTATCAAATGATCCCTCATTCTTAGTCTTTCAAACTGTTGCTGTTTTTCCTAAGTTCTGAACAGAATATTCCTTAAATAATTTTTACTTCCATAGATTTGCTTAATACGTTTTGATGACCATGATTATTTTCCATTTGCTAGGTATATGGCTTATATTATGGACACCAATGAGGAGGAGAGGGTTAAGGTACGGTTCTATGACAATTGTGTATCCGTGGAGCCATATTTTTTTTATTCTATTTTTGTTAATACTGCTTCAATTTCCATTATTTTAATGTTCATTTGTATGCAAAACTGATTTTAATCCCACTTTACACATTTTATTTGTATAATGTTTATTGCAGGGCAAAACAGTTGAAGTTGGAAGAGCGTACTTTGAAACAGAGACATCAAGATTTACAATTTTAGATGCACCGGTGAGAAATTACATCTTCAAAATATTGTTTCCACTTTCTTCACTCCAGTTATTTCTATCCATTATTTCAATGATAAATGAGTTTTGCTAGATGAGATATTTATAGTGAAAATGAAGCTAGCTATGCATAACATTCTTCTCCTGATGAGTGGGTCCTGAAAAAAAATGTTATTGGCGCATGTTTTTGGCCAGCAAGGAAATATGGTCAATTCAAGTGTCGAGGGGGAGAAATGGACCATACATGGCATATGTTGAAATGATAAAGAATAATCTAGCATTTAGACATCTTACGAGAGATTTCACTCCACAACCTAGTTTTGTAATGATACTAAGTTGAGTGGAGTGTGTGGTTTTTGCTTGGTTACTTGCCTTTTTTTCTTTCTTCATCTCACTCATTTCCATCCCTCCTTGTTTTCTATCCATACTTCAATGTGCTCTGCAACATTTACCCTTGATATAGACCACTTGATATAATGTAAATACTGTAAATAAAAACTTCCTGACAATATTACTCAATAATAAAAGTACAAATAACTTGAAAAATTGTCCTTGCATGTGTCAGCCTTTATCACTTAGATTAGTTGTGCCTTATAGTGGGAAAGATGAGAAAAAGCCTTCACAAGAAACTAGTCCTCCATCCTGTTACGTTGCAGTAATAGGGTTTGAAACTAATGGTTGTCCTTTGTTGTTGAGAGACTGTCTTACCAATTGAAAAAGGATAATTCTGATTTTTCATGGATTTGATCACTGATTTTGAGCACAGTAACTAGAGCAGATGACCAAGTGGTTAGATTCTGTGATCATCCTTTGCTCCTTAAGGTCTGTGGATGATGACATATAGTCCTCTATGCACATTGTGATTCTTTCTATAGTGCCATGTATTCATTTGGGGAGAGCTTGCAAAAGCTTGTAGCAGCATTTGTTCTTGTTAGTTTTCATCTTTCTCAAGTTCTTGTTGCAGCTGTTTGTGTTTGACTGGTTGATATATTTAAATTGAAGGCTTGTTTGATTCGAGGATTCTTGAAAACATCAAATATATTCTCACCCAGCAACTAGGAGAAGCTAGATTCAAGGAAGCATTCTAGCAAAATATAATAGTATAGAAAGAGAATATATTGAAAGACATGCTAGAGTTGTTCTACCAAGCTCAAATACACTAAAAATGGAGTGTGCATTTGGTTCCAACCAAAATAATTCGCTAAACTGATGGATTGTCTTTGGTTGCTTTTTTTCCTTCCTGAAACAGAAGAGAGCAAAACTTGAAAATAACAGGACTAATCATTCTTTGAATTATCCAAGTTATTTGGAAACAAGATATCATTCTTTGTTTCAAAAGAGGATTTCTTGATTCCTTTTCTTGATTCCTCTTCTTTCTTCAAAACCATGTATCCTAGTACCCTTTTTCTGCCACTATATGTGCATATGCATGTATATTGACCTATGCATCTATAGAAAGAGAAGGTGCAATGATGAGATCACTATCTCGTTAATCTGATATTAACATGGGGAAAAATCTTGTCCATTCATAAATGGACTGACCATCTTGTCTTTGATTTTTCCTTTTTCTATTATTTTCAAATCTTTTCCTGCACAATCATTTGTTTGACTGCCATTTCATGGAATTCCTTCTGTAGTTATTGGAAGTGAAGTTCTCATTGGTGCTTTGAAATCTCTTGCAACTCTCTTTTCCTTTCTCTTAAGCTCTTTCTTTGAATTTATTCAAATTGAGCAAATCAAAATTCAACATTTTAGCTATTCCAGTGGCTGACATTAGATTCTTAAATAGTTTTAACAGCTCTCATGCTGCAACATGTTCTTTATAGAACACTTCTAATTTTGAGATGTACTAGTCTCTTGATGGACATGCTCCAAAAGGTATAGAAGGGAACATGCTTGGTTTTGTCAGTGTGATTGAGGTGATATGCAATTTCTTTAAACATGGAATGGTTTGGGGAAAGAATTAGAATGGATAGCACTGTCAAACCATGCAAAAAGAAACTTTTGTTTCATTTCTTTTGAGGCAACTTCGGCAAAACTAATAGTTTTGGCTCCATTAGAAATTCTTCATGATTGTCTAATCATGTTCTACTCTGAAATTATGAGTTGCGGCAATTCTTTTGTTTTTCTGTGCTGATTTATTTTTAATTTCATGCAATAGGAAAGAAACCTTCCTTGCATCTTTAGGTTGTTCTGTGCTGATTTATTTCGAATTTTGGTTTTCATTTCTAATTTAATATCCTCACTTTTTGTTGGGAAGTACCTATAATTTTGTCGTTCTTGAATCTTCAGGGCCACAAGAGTTATGTTCCAAATATGATTAGTGGAGCATCTCAGGCTGATATTGGTGTGCTAGTAAGTTTGTACCGAACTCTTTGTTTTCCACTTTTACTTTCTCTTTCATGAATTATTGATTTTAAATTTTTTGACAGACCTCTATCTCATTATTAGGTTATTTCTGCTCGGAAAGGAGAATTTGAAACTGGCTATGAGAGAGGAGGGCAGACCCGTGAGCATGTTCAACTTGCAAAGACCTTGGGTGTGTCTAAGCTGCTTGTTGTTGTGAATAAAATGGATGATCCAACTGTGAACTGGTCAAAAGAAAGGTACTTTTCCCTGTTTAGCAGTGTGTGCCTCCCGTGGATGTGCATATAATTACATGTCCTTTCTTTGTGGGCATAATGTGCATGTGTGGAAGCACCTGCATGCTTCTTCTGGGTCTGTCCTGTGATAGTTTCTTTCTGCAGGCTGTTTTGATTTTTTTTCATAATTTCTCCCAGGTATGATGAGATCGAATCAAAGATGGTACCTTTCCTCAAGCTTTCTGGCTACAATGTGAAGAAAGGTACCGGGGCATTTTCTTCTACGGTCTAATGCTTTAAACTTTTCCTTTCCTCAAATGTTTAGGCTTTGTTTGGAGCTTTTGTTTTTGTTTTCATTTTATTAACTGTGAAAAGGTCTGAGGTGTTATATAGATTCTGAATCTGGACACCTTCGTAGATTGCTTGTTTAGTAATTAAAGAGGCCTGAAACTTTGAATAATATACAGCGGGTAATGAACTAAATTTGGTAAATTCAGTGCAATGCTTTGATTGTCCTTTTGATAAGCGAGTTGTTTCATATTTAATTCTCCAATGGGATGAAGTAACCTCAAGTCCCATTCTCATCTTTTCTAATTACCATACTTGTAGCGTTGCTCTATAAATCCTGCTGGGTTATTCGGTCAACATCTTTACTGTTAAAGGTATGTGTCAATGGTCTAGGTACATTTATATTGGTGAAATTTGCAAACTAGACTTTGTTTGGGTAAGGATGGCTTGTGGCCTTTTCCAAGCTTTTTAAGCTTTTATTCTAAAAGCCAATGTAAAAGGTCTATTGTGAACTTTTAAAAGTTGCTTTGAAAAGATTTGGAAGCCAAAAGTAAGAAGCTACCAAATGAGGCTTGTAGGCTTTTGAATCTTGTTTAATATAGAACATGCTACAGAACTTATTACCAAACACCCTTACAACCAGTCACAGCTACAACAGCTACAACTTACAGCCCCAACCACAAAAAAAAGTCATAGCTATAAAAAATGGAGCCTAAATCTTGTGGATGCTTTCAAGCATGACTGGTTGTCAAAAATTTCTCTGATGTTGACATGGTTACTATTTAGTTTTCTTGCACATTTGGCATCATCTTAACTATTTGAACATCAAGGATAACATGCTGTCATCTGAATCTGTCTGATTGCTTTTTCATGATGATTTTGTCTCTAATATCAGTAAATGGTTTGATTACATGGGTTGGTACTTTTTTGTTACAGATGTCCAATTCCTACCAATGTCTGGTCTGCTTGGCACCAACATGAAAACAAGAATGGGTAAGGCTATATGTCCATGGTGGAATGGCCCATGCCTTTTTGAGGCCCTTGATGCTATTGAAGTTCCTCCACGAGATCCAAAGGGTCCTTTTAGGTAAAGTTGCATCCCTCCCCCAACTTTTTCTGTCCATCCCTGCATCGAATTTTTCTCTTAGTTGATCTTTTTATCTTCTTTTTTTCCCGTTTTTGGCATGCATGTTTTTCTACATGCTTAAATTGAACATAATGGTACCGACACTAACAATTCTTTTGAATGAGTTGAAATGTTCTGATATGAGAGAATGCTTCTTGTTAAGTTTTAGCAGCAGTGGTCATGGCTACTATATTGATGATATTTTACAAGAAACATTGATTGATTTAATTCTTTACTGTGTCAAAATAAATCTCTTATTATATAATTTTTAAATTTGCAGGATGCCTATTATTGACAAATTTAAGGACATGGGAACTGTTGTTATGGGCAAAGTAGAGTCTGGTAGTGTGACAGAGGGTGATTCCTTGTTGGTCATGCCAAACAAGGTGTGTGTGCTCTGACCTGTGTTTTACTTCTTGCTCTCTCTATTTTATTGTTTATGTTGTGATATAATGCCTCGGGTACACCTATCCACAGACTATGGTGAAAGTTCTTGCTGTATATTGCGATGAAAACAAGGTAAGATGTGCAGGACCAGGAGAAAATGCACGGGTTAGATTATCTGGAATTGATGATGAGGATATATTGTCTGGTTTTGTGCTTTCAAGTGTTGGTAAGTTTTTTTAAGTTTGTTCTTAGAAGTTACAAATAAAGGTTCATTAATCTTTGATGTTGTGAAAAGAGCTAATTTGATCTGCAACAAGTTGATGTTAAGTATGTGGTTGTGTGTGAGTTTTGTCATATTCTCCTCTGGCTTCTTTGTTGTTGACCTGACTTTTTTAATTTGCACTTCTTTATGCAGCAAGGCCAATCACTGCAGTTACAGAGTTTGATGCACAGTTGCAAATCCTTGAACTAGTGGATAATGTATGCCTTTGAGTTTTAATTTTGTTTTTCATTTTCCTTTATTTTCTTATCTCTTTAGTAGGTTGTCATATCTAGGACTTTATCTTAGATCTGCCTTGATGTATACTTTAGCAACTAAAGCAGAAAATTGTTGTTGCTATTCTAGGCAATTTTTACAGCTGGCTACAAGGCTGTCTTGCACATACATGCTGTTGTTGAGGAGTGTGAGATTGTTCAGCTGCTGCAGCAAATTGATCCAAAGACAAGGAAACCTATGAAAAAGAAAGTCCTCTTTGTGAAGAATGGTGCCATAGTTGTCTGCCGTGTTCAGGTATTAGGATATGACTTACATGGCATTTTTCTCTAGAAATTTGTGCCTGCAACTTTGCTTTACTTTTTAACATTTATATGCCCACAATTGTTTATTGTGCATGCCAGTGCATTCAAACATAGATTACTTATTAGTGTATTTCAATGAGACATAATTAATTTGATAAAACTTTTTTAATATTTATTAGATCTTTCCTTGCCATTATCCCTGTTAGGTAAACAACTTGATATGCATTGAGAAGTTTTCAGATTTTGCACAACTCGGCAGGTTTACTCTTCGTACTGAGGGTAACTTACCACACTTAACATTTAATGATGTGTGATTTGTTCATTTGTTGAGATCCCATCTCAAGTGGAGTGTTGTGTCTTCCAGGGAAAACAGTTGCAGTGGGAAAAGTCATGGAACTTCCTTTGGGTTATAATTCTTAAAACAATTTTGCATTAAAGGTGAGTGTGTTGCATTCTAAACCCATGCATTTTTCTTTATGCATAATTAAGCTGTTATACCATGCAAACTAAGTCCAGCTTTGCACTTGTCGTATGCTCTCTTGTATTGGAATGATTGAAGTTCTATTTTGTTGTTTTAGTTTAAGACGTAATATTTGTCTCTGTTTTAAATTAATAATTTGTACGTTTCTTATTTTGGTTTGTTTGCTAAACATTATTTTGGCATTTGTCTGCTGCATCAATCGACTGTCCTTATCGTGTACATGCCTCTGAATTTTGTTTTTTTGACGGGACCTCAAAATATATTACATGCACTTACTCAATGTAAATGGACAAAAATGTACTGATTGGGAGCTGGCCTTTTTTTCTTTTCTATATAGAGGTGATTTTTATTGAATTATTCTCCAAGCAGCTTGTTTAAAATCATTTCTTCATCCAACTGTAATGCTATAAATTATCCAATGCTATTTATCTACTTGGTTCACTCCAAAGGAAAATCCTGATTGCTTGTGTTGTGAGAGAAAAAATCGACTAATAACTATCATTAGACTGAGTTCCTTTGTAAGTAAAAGATTCTTATTTTGCACACAATTGGTCCACCTCTTCAAAGTAACTGATTTTTTATGACAGGCAATCTGACATCAAAAGGACAACTTTTGTGTATTTCGGCAGCACACCTACATGTGTTGGTTCGTATATTTGGGGGAAGGAGCTCCTTTAGTAGTTTTTGGATGCTGGGTTATGAGCATGTGTTCCCCAAACCGCTCCCCCCCCCTGTTCCAGAGCATTGATGCTTTAGATGCTTAAGCATAGAATATACCTGATATACCAATGGCATGCTCATTGATAAATTTGTCTGTTGAAGCTTGTCCAGTATGGGGTTTTTTCCTGGCTTGATTCCCATATAGCAGAATATATTATTGAGTTAATTAAATGTTTCCAGTGGGTTTTTTTTTCGTGTCATGATCCCCAAGATGAGCAGCATATTTATGGCTTTCATTTTGATGCCCCCTTAGTTGTACACCTTTTCTAAAGCTCTACGTTTTTTTTTTTTTTATGGGAAAATATACGCTTAGTTACTTTTTATAATTATATCTTTGCAATGACATGTCAAAGCCTATATGTTTTCCTGGAAGATTAAAATTTGTTTCAAAGGATTTGATTTAGATTTTGAAGTGAAGGTGGTTTATTATTCTTATGATTATGATGACATTTTTGCCGGAAACCACAATATGTTAGAATCAAGGGATTATAATTTTGTTTTCTTTTATTTGAAAATGAACATGTCTATAGTGAATGGTGATAAATTTATTCATTATCAATACTAGTGCTTTAAAAGTGAAGCTGCTCCCTTTCTTTCTTTCTTTCTTTCTTTTTAATTTCATTCTTTTATGGCTTAATTTCATGAGATAAAAGATAAAAAACCGCAATATAAAATATTAAAATTTTTTT
>Ga0325400_1003416_pt1 | contig 14333 bp, 16 predicted proteins | sample PopdelMetagenome_2_FD_205662 | JGI IMG/M metagenome (GOLD analysis project Ga0325400, IMG submission 205662) | Populus deltoides microbial communities from Bellville, Georgia, United States - Xylem-PdKOR-R1 | ecosystem: Host-associated > Plants > Phyllosphere > Stem > Wood/Secondary xylem... | reverse complement strand
GGCTGTACCTGCGCCAGCCCGTGCCCGATCAGGCGCGCGACCGCGCCGCCGCCGCGTGGCTCGAATGCGACCGCTGGCCGATCGACCGCTGGTGGTGAACCTGTCCCATTGGGCGCCCGGCCATCGTGCCTGGGCGAAGCTGCACGCGCGGGCGCGACCGCTGGACCCGCGTGGCGGCTGGTTGATCCTGGCGCCCCACCCCGACGACGAGGCGTTGGGCGCTGGTGCGCTGGCCACCGTGCTGATCCGGCGGGGTGAACGCGTTCGGCTGGCGGTGCTGACGGACGGGTCGGGGTCGCATCCCGGATCGCCCGGCTGGTCGCCCGCGCGCCTGGCGGGTTTGCGCCGGGGCGAGGCGGGGGCGGCGGGTCGCGCGCTGGGTATCGACGGGGCCGTGCTGCATCTGGGGTGGCGCGACGCCGCGCCCGAGGGGGCGGGGACCGCGGCATTCGTGCGGACGGCGCGCCGGCTGGCAGTGCATTGCCGCCGCCATCGGCTGGCTAACCTCGCCGTGACCTGGGGCGGCGATCCGCATTGCGACCATGAGGCCGCGGCGGCGCTGGCGCGCGCGGTGCCGGGGGTGCGGGTGTTCGAATACATCGTCTGGGGCTGGACCCGGCCCGATATCGGCGCTGCGTCGCGTACCGCCTGCCCGCGTCGGCTGACCACGGCGGCCGGACGGCCGGCGGCGCGACGGGCCCTGGGTTGCCACCGCAGCCAGTTGGGCGGGCGCGTGCCGCCGGGCCCGGACGCGTTCCGCCTGCCGCGAGCGATGCGCCGGCTGATCGACCGCCCCGCCACCTTGCTTTTGGAGGCGTGATGCGCCGCGAGACGTCGATCGACCCGGACTGGTTCGAGCAACTCTACGCCGAACAGGGCGACCCCTGGGATTTCGAGAGCAGTCCCTACGAACGCGCCAAGTATGACCATACGCTGGCGGCGTTGCCCAGTCGCCATTTCGATCGGGCGTTGGAAGTGGGATGCGCCAACGGCGTGCTGACGGAGCGTCTGGCGCCACGATGCGACCGGCTGATCGCGGTCGACGTGTCCGACACGGCGCTGGCGGCGGCGCGCGCGCGGTTGGCGGGGCGGAACAACGTCGAACTCGCGCGGATGCGCCTGCCCGCCGAGGTGCCGGGCGGCAGCTTCGACCTCGTTCTCCTGTCGGAGGTCGCTTATTACTGGGACGGGGGCGACCTGGCGCGGGCCGGGCGGTGGCTGGCGCGCGCGGTCCGGGCGAACGGTCACCTGATGCTGGTCCATTGGACGGGCGAGACGGACTATCCCCGCACCGGCGACGAGGCGGTGGCCGAACTGCTGGCGGCGCTAGAAGCCGAGCAGCGCGTCGTCGAGCGCGCGGTCACGGATCGGCGCGAGCGATACCGGCTCGACCTTTGGCGGCTCTAGGCTTCTGACCAGCGCCTGCGCCTCGGCGATGGCGGCGGGCAGGGTGCGAAAGGTCAGCTGGTCGCCGGCCGCCGCGGTGCCGGGGGCCAGCGCCGCGGGCAGGCGATAGGTTTCGTGCAGGGGCGCCTCCTCGTCCTGTGCGATCCATTCCGCCACGGTATCGGCCATGCCGCCCGGCGCGCGTCCGTCGGTCCGGCAGGATGTGAAGACGCGCGTACCCACCGGATGCCGCACGCGCCCGCCATGTGCGCGAATCCGGTCGAACAGCGCGCGGTCCTCAGCCAGCGGGGGCGAAGGCGCCCCACCGATCCGCCGGAACAGCTCCAGCGTCAGCGCGATCGACGCCCCGCCCTCGTAATAATGGCGTGGCCAGGGCTCGGCCCCCGGTATAGCCGTGGCGACGTGCCGCAATCGGTCGAGCAACGTGTAGTAGCGGCCCAACCCGTCCAGGCGCTGCTTGGCGCGTGAACCGAGCGCGACGCGTTCCGCCCGCGGCGTCACCGCACGGCCCGCGACGGCATCCCAACCGTCGGCTATCGCGCGGGCGTTGGCGGCGAACCAGTCGGGGGCGACCAGCGTATCCGCGTCCGTACTCAGCAACAGGTCGCCCGGTCTGGACAACAGGTCGGCGGCGGCGTCCATCGCCGTGCTTCGTGCCCAGCCGGCATGGGCGTTGGCGGGCAGCGCGCTGGCGGCCAGACGGTACAGGCGCAGGTGCCTTGGGCGTAGCTGGTCGAGGACGTCGACGCTGCCGTCACGGCAATTGTTCGCGAAGGCCACCACCGCCACCGGGCCCGACGCACCCCGCGCCATCCAATAGCCCGCCGCCCGGTCGAGCGCGGCGACGCAGTCCGTCACCCGGTCCGCCTCGTCGCGCAGCGGCACCGCGACCGCCGCGGCTGGGGGCAAGGGGGGTGGCGGCATCCTCTGAAAGCAGCCTGCGCCGCGCGATCCGGGGCGGCAAGCGATAGGGGCAGAAACGTTGCCCTGGGTTAGGCGGTCAGGCCGTTCCTTCCCAGCGGCGGAACGCATCGACCACGGCGGGGGCGTCTTCCCACGGCACGAAATGGCCCGCGTCCACCCGCTCGATCGTCAGGTCCGCGACGTGCGCGTCCAACCCCTCCAGCTGCAGAGGCAGCAGTGCGCTGTCGCGCGTGCCCCACACCACCAGGGTCGGCTGAGTCACTGGCGGGAAGGGGCGGTTCAGGAACGCCGGACGCTCGGGCGTCTCGTCGGCGGCGGGTACGATCACGGGGGCGGCGCGGTACCAGTTCAGCATCGCGGTCATCGCGCCGGGTTGCGACCATTCGTCCAGATAGGCGGCCTTGTCCTCGCCGGCGATCGCGTGGGTCAGGTGCTTGGCGAACGTCGACCCCAGGAACCGTTCCAACCCGGCGCCGACCAGCCCCTGGTCCATGCTGGTGTCGCGGAACCGTCGGATATACTGACTGGCGGCGCGCTGCGCCGGATCGTCGAACAGCGAGCGCTGAAAGATCAGCGGGTGCGGCGCGTTGACGATCGCCAGTCGCGCCACCCGGTCGGGTCGCGTCAGCGCCGCCGCCCAGGCGGCCGCCCCGCCCCAGTCGTGCCCGACCAGCGTGAAGCGCCCGATGGCGAAATGATCGGCCAGCGCGATCAGGTCGGCGACGATCCGCTCCACGGCGTACGCCTCCACCCCTTCCGGCTTGGACGATCGGGCATAGCCGCGCTGGTCTGGAGCCAGCACGAAATGGTCGCGCGCCAGGTCGGGCACCACGTGCCGCCAGGTGCGGTGCGATTCGGGAAAGCCGTGCAGCAGGATCACCGGCGGCGCGTCGCGCGATCCCGCGACCTGAACGTCCAGCTCGACGCCGGTGGGCAGCGATACGCGGGTCAGGTCCGTCATGCTGGGGAACTCCTTCAAGGATCGGTCCGGGCCAGCATCTCGCCCAGGTCGACGGGGTAGATCGCTTCCGGATGGTCGGTCAGGTCGGCGCGGTCGAACCAGCGCCAGCTCTGCATCACGCGGCGTTCCAGTTCGGTATGCCCGGCGTCGCGCACGTCCAGCGCGTCCACCTCGACGCGGAAATAGCGTTCGTCCGCGGTGACGGGCACGCCCTCCACCGACACGAAATCGACCAGCCGATGCGCGACCTCCGGTCCGCAATCCTGATCCAGTCCCGTTTCCTCGCGCAGTTCGCGGCGCGCGGCGTGCGCGTAGCTCTCGCCGGGGTCGAGCGCGCCGCCCGGCGTGACCCAGAAGGGCGCGCGGCCGAGAACGGTGAAGCGGAACAACAGCACGCGGCCCTGCCCGTCGACCAGCAGGATACGCGCGGCGGGGCGGGGAGTGCGCCCGGTCACCCGCTCGCCCTCTCACTCACCTGGCGCGCGGGCGCGGATCGCCAGCGCGTGGATCGGCCCCGCCAGCAGGTCGGCGAGCGCGCGATTGACCAGACGCTGGCGCGCGACGCGGTTCAGGCCGGCGAAGGTGGGACTCTCGACGGTGACGGTGAAGTGCGTCTCGCCCGTGCCGTCGTCGCCCATGTGCCCCGCGTGCAGGTGGCTGTCGTTGGCGACGTCCAGATAGGTCGGCGACAGGGCGCTCCGAAGCGCCGCTTCCATGCGGGCGGCGACGCCGAAAGCAGGATGGGGCGGGCGGGCGGCATCGGTGGCGGGCGTCATCACCGAACCTATATAGCCGCTTTGCTGGAAAGAGGGAGCGCGTGGCGGAGCATCACAAGGACCGGCGGTCGCCCCGTTTCCACGGCCGCGTCGTGAATAGCGAGCGTCCCTGCGGCCATCCCGGCTGCGACGAGCCGGGCGAGTTTCGCGCGCCCCCGCTCGATGCCCCGGGCGGGCGCGACGGGCCGCCGGCGTTCCGCTGGTTCTGCCTGGACCACGTCCGCGCCTTCAACGCGGGGTATAATTTTTTCGAGGGGATGAGCGCGGAGGAGATCCATCAGGCGCAACGCCCCTATGCGGGCTGGGAGCGGGAAACGCGCGCCTTCTCCGGCGCTGCGGGCACCGACAGGGGGCCGCGATGGGCGGACTTCGCCGATCCGTTGGACGCGATCGCCGCGCGCATCCGCCGCGACCGCGAGCCCGCACCCGAGCGCGCCGACGGCAAGCCCCTGTCGTCGCGCGATCGCGAATCGCTGCAGGTGTTGGGACTGGAGCCCTCCGCCGATCGATCCGCGCTTCGGCGCCGCTATTCCGAGCTGGTCCGCCGCTACCACCCGGACCGCAACGGCGGCGACCGCAGCCACGAGGAGCGGTTGCAGCGCGTCATCGCCGCCTATCAACAGCTGCGCCGCGCGCCCGCCTTCGCTTGAGGACGGGCCGGCTCCCGCACGGGGCGTCGGATGCGGGCCTACTCACCGGGCAGGCGGTCGAGTACCCATTCGTGATCGACGACCACCACCGACCGCACCGGATGGCCCCGCGCGTCGCGTGAGGGATCGTAGCGGAAGCGCTTCTCGATCAAGCGACAGGTCGTGCCGTCCAGCTCGGCATTGCCGCTGGACCGCGTGACGCGGCATCCCGACACGCGGCCGTCCGTCTCGACGTAGTAGCGCACGGACACGACGCCGTCCGCCCCCGCGTCCGCGGCCGCCTGTGGAAAGTCCGAATCGCGCAGGCGCCCGCGAATTCGCCGCGGCGGCGTCTCGTCCTCCCAGCCCCCACCGTCGCCGTCGCCCGACCCGCCGGCACCCCGCCCGGTCCCGACGCCGCCCGCACCCGTCCCCGGTCCGGGAAGCGGGGCGGCTCCCTGGGTGGGCGCGGACCCTAGCCCCGCGATGGGCGCGACCGTGACGGGCGGGGGTATGGGCACGGGCACGATCGGTGCCGGCGCCGTGACCTGTGTCGCCTGCGACCGCAGGCTGCGCGGGGCGGCCGTCCCCTCCGCTCGCTTGACGCGCCGGCGCGGGGCCACGCTGCGGGGCGGGGGCGGGCGGGGCACCGGGTCGGCGACGGCGAACAACGTCAACGTCTCGGCGGTGGGGCCCGCCAGGGGCACGGCCAGCCCCGCGATCAGGGCCCAGCCGATCGCCAGCGTCACCGCGGCGGTCAGCGCGGCCGCCCCCGCGCGCTCGCGATCGGGAAACGCCAATCTCACCCGTCGGGAAGTGGGGCCGCGCCATCGGCCGCGCAACCGCGACCCGCCGGACGGCCGGGTTGCGACCGACTGTCCGGCTTCGGACGCCGCCGGTGTCCGATAATGGACGGTCCCGGACGCGAACGGGCGCGCGGGCTCGATCCCAAGCAGTAGCGCGCGACTGGCACGCCTCCTGCAAATGTCCCGGCATGGCCCCGTGGGGGTCGGCAATAGAGGACCAAGTCGATGATCTCATCCTATCAGCGCGCCGTTTGCTCCCTGCTCAGCGTCGCCGGGGCGCTGACCCTGGTGATGGCTTCCGCCCCGGCCGTGGCGGCGGAGGCCGAGGCGCGTACCGCGCGCGTCGCCTATGGCGACCTGGACCTGGGTCGGGCAGCGGGCCGCGCGACGTTCGAGCGGCGGCTGGCCGTGGCGGCGGTTCGCGTGTGCGCCGACCAGGATGCGCAACGCCTCACCGATCCGGCCTGCCTTTCCCGCGCCAAGGATCAGGCGCGTCGCGACGCGGGCCTGACCGGGGCGGTGCCGCGTGGCTGAGCCACGATCTGTCAAGCGTTCGGCGGATCGAGCATGAGCCAGGCTCCCGCCTCCGGATCGACCATGGACCGCCGGGTCGAGCGGCCGGGCCGGGCTGGTCGCCGCCGCCTGATCCGCGGCGGCGCGGCGGCGGCGGCGGCGGCGCTCGCCCTGCTGGTCTGGTGGTGGCTGCCGTCGGCTGGGTCGGTGGACGTGGCGCTCGCCGACGTGCAACTCGGCGATGCGCGGCGCGCGCCGTTCGAGGACGTGGTGCCGACGCGCGCGACGGTGGCGCCCCAGCTGACCACCCTGGTCGGCGTGGTGCAGGGCGGTCAGGTCGAGCGGCTGCTGGTGCAGGACGGCGCGACCGTCACCGCGGGCCAGGCGCTGGCGACGCTGGCCAACCCGCAACTCCGCCTGGATGTGCTGACACGTGAGGCCCAGATCGCCAGTCAGCTGGGCCAGCTGTCGGCGGAGGACCTGGGGCTGGAGCGCGGGCGGCGCGACCGCGACGCGCAGGTGGCGGGCGCCGACTACGACCTCATCAAGGCGCGGCGCGACCTGGCGGTGCGCCAGCAGCTGCACCAGGGCGGTTTCCTGTCGGACGCGGGGCTCCGCAGCTATCAGGAGGAGGCCGCCTATCAGCAGAAGCGCTCCGGCCGGCTGCACATGGCCGAGGGGGCGGAGCGGTCGATCGCCGGCCTCCAGGCGCGGCGGCTGGCCGAAACGCGCGCGCGGCTGTCGACCAGCCTGGCGGCGGTGCGCGACGGGCTGGACGCGCTGACGCTGCGCGCGCCCGCCAGCGGCCGGCTGACCAACTTCGTCATCCAGCCGGGCCAGTCGCTGAAACCCGGCGATCCGGCGGGACAGGTCGACAGCGAGGGGGCGTGGAAGCTGGTGGCCGACGTGGACCAGTATTTCCTGGGCCGCGTGGCCGTGGGCCAGCCGGGCACCGCGGACGGCGGCGTCCGGCTGGTGGTGCGCCGCGTGCTGCCCGCCGTCACCGACGGTCGTTTCCGCGTCGAGCTGGACTTTCGACGCCCGCCCGCCGGCCTCAACCGCGGCCAGGCGATGGACGCGCGCATCGTGCTGGGCAGCCCGCGCCCCGCGGTCGTGGTGCCGCTGGGCGGATGGCTGGACGGCGACGCCGGCGCGTTCGCCTATGTGCTGGACGCGTCCGGCCGCCACGCGGTGCGCCGCGCCGTCCGCGTCGGTCGCCGCAACGCCGACACCGTGGAGATCCTGTCCGGCCTGTCGCCCGGCGAGCGCATCGTCACGTCCCAGACCGCCGGCTTCAACAACGCCGTCACGATCAATCTGAAATAAGGGGGATCACGCCGTGATCGAGCTACAGGGCATTCAACGCCGCTACGTATCGGACGAGGTGGAAACCACCGCGCTGGCCGACATCGACCTGTCCGTCGCGGCGGGCGAGTTCGTCGCCATCATGGGGCCGTCGGGGTGCGGCAAGTCGACGCTGCTCAACACGCTGGGCACGGTGGATCGTCCCACCGGCGGCCGATACCTGTTCGAGGGGCGCGACCTGGCGGCCGAGGACGAGGCGGCGCTGGCGCAGTTCCGCGCCCGCACGCTGGGCTTCGTGTTCCAGAGCTTCAACCTGATCGACGAGCTGACGATCGCCGAGAACGTCGAGCTGGGGCTGGCCTATCGCCGCGACGCCGCTAACGGCCGCGGCGACCGGCGCGGGCGCGTGGAGGCGGCGATGGACCGGGTCGGCATCTCGCACCGCGCGCGCCATTATCCGCACCAATTGTCGGGCGGCCAGCAGCAGCGCGCGGCGATCGCGCGCGCCGTCGTCGGCGACCCCAAGCTGATCCTGGCCGACGAGCCGACCGGCAACCTGGACACGGAGAACGGCGCGCAGGTGATGGGCATATTGGAAACGCTGAACCGCGCGGGCGCCACCGTGGTGATGGTCACGCACAGCCCCGCGCACGCCGACATGGTGGGCCGGCGGATCGACATGCTGGACGGGCGCGTCGTCGCCTCCGTCGCGAGGCAGATCTGATATGGACCGCTTCGCATTGACCGCCTTCTGGCGCTCGCTGACCCGCCACCGCCTCTACGCCGCCCTGAACGTCGGCGGGCTGGCGGTGGGCATCGCCGTATTCCTGGTGCTGGGCCTCTATGTCCGCTTCGAGACGGGGTTCGAGCGCTGGCTGCCCGGCCACGACCGTGCCTACGTCGTCCAGACCGTTTGGAGCCTGCCCGAGAGCAGCGCCAACGGCGCCTATCCCTATACGATGGGCGGCCTGCTGGAACAGATGCGCCAGGACTTTCCCGGCATCGTCGGCACGCGCATCCGCGGCGGGGAGCGCGGCGGCAGCGTGCTGAAGGACGGTCGCGCCATCGCCGAGGACGTGGCCCAGGTCGATCCCGCCTTCTTCGACGTGTTCGACCTGCCGATGGCGCGGGGCACGGGACGCGGTGCGACTTGGCGGCCGACCGACGCCTATGTCAGCGAGACGGCGGCGCTGCGGTATTTCGGGACGGTGGACGCGGTCGGCCGCACGCTGAACGTGACGATGGATCGGACGCAGGGCTACCGGGTGGCGGGCGTGTTCCGCGACCTGCCGGCGAACACCGATCTCAAGCTCGCGGTGCTGACGCTGTTGCCGCGCACGCCGCCGTCGGAGATGTGGTTTCACTGGGGCAGCGCACAGCTCCAGACCTTTCTGCGCTTCGACACGCCCGCCGCCGCGCGCGCGTTCGAGGGGCGGATGCGGTCCTTCGTCAATCGACGCGGGCGTGAATTGACCGATGACAGCAGCGGCGAGCCCTTTTCTATTCAGCAACTGCGCCTGTTGCCGCTGGCCGACCTGCACCTGACGCCCCAGGGATTGGACAGCGCCAGCGCGCGCAACACGGTGACGACGCTGGGACTGGTCGGACTGCTGACGCTGCTGATCGCGGTGGTGAACTACGTCAACCTGTCCACCGCGCGCGCAGGCCTTCGGGCGCGCGAGGTGGCGATGCGCAAGGTGCTGGGCGCCGACCGGGGCCGGCTGTTGCGCCAATTCCTGGGCGAGGCGGTGCTGACGGTCGCCGCCGCCGCGGTGATCGGCCTGGCGCTGGCGGAATTGGGATTGCCGTTCGCCAACGCGGCGGGCGGATTGTCGCTGTCCATTCCCTATCTGACGGTGGTGCCCGCGCTGGCGGTGCTGACGCTGGTGGTGGGGCTGCTGGCGGGGCTGTATCCGGCGGCGATCCTGTCGCGCTTCCCGGCCGCCGCCGTGCTGGCCTCGGCGCGGTCACCCGGCGGGGGGCGGGCGGGCACGCGGCTGCGCGAGGCGTTGGTGCTGGTGCAGTTCGGGCTGGCCATCGCCTTCATGATCGGCACCGCTGTGCTGGTCGCCCAGACCCGGCACGTCCGCCGCGCCGACCTGGGCTTCGATCGCCAGGGCCTGCTGGTGATCCGGTCCACGGTCGACACGCTGGTGACGAACGCGCAGCGTCGCACCTTCCTAACCGCGGTGGCCGCCCTGCCGATGATCCGCGGCGCGACCTACGGCAACGTCGCGGCCGGCGGCAGCGGATCGGACAACAGCACCAACGTGCCGTTGCCGGGCGTGGCGGGGCCCGGGCCGTCGCTGCGCTGGGGCGTGGTGGGGCCGCGCTTCTTCGAGACGCACGGCGCGCGGCTGATCGCGGGCCGGCTGTTCGACGACGCGCACGGGGCGGACGACGCCGGTCCGCGCAAGGGCGCGGACGGCATGAACATCGTCGTCAACCGCGCCGCATTGAAGACGCTGCGCCTGGGTACGGCGCAACGGGCGATCGGACGCACGCTGGGGGGCAGCCGACCGCGAACGGTGATCGGCGTGGTCGACGACCTGCGCTTCGCCTCTCCGCGTACGCCCAATCCGCCGACCTATTACCTATACTATCGCCAGGGCGAGACGATGGACCAGGCGGTGGCCATCGCCCGCTTCGCCGGCGATCCGCGCGCGGCATCGGCGGCGGTCGAGGGCGTGTGGCGCCGGCTGGTGCCGCAAGTGCCGTTCAGCGCCGAGACGGCGGAGGAGAGCCTGGCCAAATTCTACCGGGACGACGAGCGCGCGACGCGGCTGTTCGCGATCGGCGCGGTGCTGGCGGTGCTGATCGGATGCGTCGGGCTGTGGGGGCTGGCGTCGTTCAACACCGCGCGGCGCGTGCGCGAGATCGGCATCCGCAAGACGCTGGGCGCCACGTCGGGCGATGTGGTGAAGCTGCTGGTGGGCGAGTTCCTGCGCCCCGTGCTGCTGGCCAATCTGTTCGCCTGGCCCTTGGCCTGGGTGGCGCTGACCGCCTGGCTGTCGGGGTTCGAGGATCGGGTGGCGTTGTCGCCGCTATACTTCCTGGTCGCCGGGCTGGCGGCGGCGGCGATCGCGGTGGCGACGATCCTGGGCCACGCGCTCCGAACCAGTCGGGCGACGCCGGCCTGGGCGCTGCGCCATGAATAGGGCGTGGTGGGCGGCGCCGGCGATGCTGGCCATGCTATCCGGGCCCGCCGGGGCGGAGACGCTGGCGGACGCGGTGCGCGCCGCCGCCGCCACCAACCCGGTGCTGGCCGCCGCCCGCGCGCGTCAGACCGCGCGAACCGAGCTGACGGAGCAGGCACGCAGCCTGGGGCGGTTGACCGCCGATCTGGGGGGCGGGGGCAGCTATGATCGGTTCGATCGCGGGCGGGGGGCGAACGTCGTCGCGTCGGCCGACCTGCCGATCTGGACCGGGGGGCGGGTGGAAAGCGCCGTCCGGGCCGCGCGCGCCGACGTGGCGGCGGGCGAGCGCGAGCTGCGCGACGCGGAGGCGGCGGTGCTCGCCGACGTGGTCGCCGCCTATGCCGACCTGTTGTTGCAGCAACAGGCGGTGGCTATCGCGACCGCGCAGATCGCGCTGCTCGACGCGCAGGTTTCCGAGGCGGAGGCGCGGTTCCGGCTGGGCACCGGCACGCAGACCGACGTGATGCAGCTGACCGCGCAGGGCGACGCGGCGCGGGCCGGCGCCGCGGCCGCGCGCGCGGCGCTGGCGGGGGCGGCCGCCGCCTATCGCGCGGTGGTGGGACGCGATCCCGGAACCCTGGTCCTGCCCGACGCGCCGTTGCCCCGCCTGCCCGACGGGCTGGACGCCGCGCGAACGCAGGCCGTCGCCGCCAACCCATTGCTGGCGGCGGCGCGCGAAACCGCGACGGCGGCGGCGGCGCGCGTCGCCCAGGCGCGGGCCGAGGGGCGACCGACGATCGGGCTGGGAGCCAGCTACGGCTATGGCTTCGCCTTTGGGGCAGGTACGGGGGGGGCGGGCGTGGGTGGCGCCGGGGGCTACACCCGCGCGGCGAGCGCGGGGCTGTCGTTCCGCGTGCCAGTGCTGACGGGCGGGCTGGTGGCATCCCGCGTGCGCGAGGCGAACGCCCTGTCGCGCGCCGCCGGCCTGGATCGCGACGCCGCCGCGCGCGAGGCGGTGCGCGCCGCCGAGAGCGCCTGGGCCAATCTGGAAGCGGCGCGCGCACGGGTAGAGGCGGGCATTCGCGCGGTCGCCGCCGCGACCCGCGCGCTGGACGGGGTCAAGGCCGAGTATTCGTTGGGCCTGCGATCCACGCTGGACATCCTGATCGCCGACCAGAGCCTGCGGTCGGCGCAGCTGTCGCTGGCGGCCGCGCGCAGCGACGCGTTGACCGGACAGGCGGCGCTGCTGCGCGCGACGGGCGGACTGGGCGAGGAGGCGTTCGCCGCGTCGGCCATCGCCGCCGCTTGACGGGATGTCTTCAGGCGGGCGCCAGTTCCGCCCGCCGCTCCTGTGAGCGTCGGCGGCGTTCGGCGGCCGTGCGCAGCTGGCCGCAGGCGGCGTCGATGTCGCGCCCGCGCGGCGTGCGGACGGGGGCCGATATGCCGCCCTCGAACACGATCTGCGAGAAACGGCGCACGCGATCGGGCGTCGAACACTCGTAGGGCGCGCCCGGCCAGGGATTGAACGGGATCAGGTTCACCTTGGCCGGCAGGTCGTAATGGCGCAGCAGCCGCACCAGTTCGCGCGCGTCCGCGTCGCTGTCGTTCTTGTCCTTGAGCATCACATACTCGAAGGTGATGCGCCGCGCGTTGCTGGCGCCGGGGTAGGCGGCGCAGGCAGCCAGCAGCTCCTCGATGCCGTATTTGCGGTTCAGGGGCACGATCTCGTCGCGCACCTCCTTGGTGACGGCGTGGAGCGACACGGCCAAATTCACGCCGATCTCCGTCCCCGCGCGCGCCATCATCGGCACCACGCCGCTGGTGGAGAGCGTGATGCGCCGCTTGGACAGCGCTAGCCCGTCGCCGTCCATCACCAGCGCCAGCGCGTCGCGCACGTTGTCGAAATTATACAACGGCTCGCCCATGCCCATCAGGACGATGTTGGTCAGCATCCGCCCGTCCGGCTGGCTGGGCCATTCGCCCAGCGCGTCGCGCGCCAGCATCACCTGGCCCACGATCTCGCCCGCGGTCAGGTTTCGCACCAGCCGCATCGTGCCCGTGTGGCAGAAGGTGCAGTTGAGCGTGCAACCCACCTGGCTCGACACGCACAACGTTCCCCGGTCGGCGTCGGGAATGAACACGCACTCGTAATCATGGCCATCGACCGAGCGGACCAGCCATTTGCGCGTCCCGTCGGACGACGCCTGCGCTTCCACCACCTCGGGGCGGCCGATCACGAACCGCTGGGCCAGCCAGGGATGCTGCGCCTTGGCGATGTCGGTCATCACGGAGAAGTCGGTGGCGCCGCGATTGTAGATCCAGTGCCACAACTGCTTGCCGCGCAGCTTGGCCTGGCGGGGCTCCATGCCGGCGTCCGCCAGCGCATCGCGCAATTGGTCGCGCGTCAGGCCGATCAGGTCGACGCGCCCGTCGGGCCGCGCGGGCAACGGCGCGCGCGGCACGGGGACGGGATCGATGTGCCCGGGAATGGGCATGGGGGCGGCCGGTGTCAGCATGGCGGCGGATATAGTCGAAAAAGCCCCGAAACGCCACCGCGACCGGTGCGTTCAGCCCGCCATGACATCCGATACCGCCCCCGACGCGACCGAGATCGCGGTCGCCGCCCGCCGCCGCGAGATCGCGGCCGAACACCTGTTGTTCAAGCTGATGGAATATGTCGAGAAGCAGCATCCGGGCTTTCTCGACTTCGCCGAAAGCTCGCTGGACCATCTGGGCGACCCGTCGCGCGACGAGACCAAGGACGACGAGGCGGTGCGCGACGTCGCCCGCCGGATGCTGCGCGGCGCGCGGGCCGAGGGGGCCTGACCCCCGCGCGGGCCGGAAATCAGTCGCTGATGCCGTGGCGGCCGGCCAACGCGGCCGCGCGATCGGTGGCGCGCTGGGTGTCGTCGGCCAGCCGCTTCACCTCTGCCGCCACGACCCCGAACGCGCGGCCCGCGTCGCCTGCGCGGGCGGCTTCTATGGCGGCGTTGAGTGACAGCATCCTGGTCTGGCCGGCGAGGGCGGCGATGGAGCGCACGACCTCCGCCAGGTCGACCACCGTGCCGCGCATTTCTTCCTCGCGTGCGGTGACGGCGCGCTCCAGCCGGACCTGCCGGGTCACGTCCGAAGCGATCTTGACGATGCGATGCAGCTTTCCGTCGCGCAGCACGGGCGTGTAGGTGGCTTGCAGCCATATCTCGGTGCCGTCGCTGCGCAGGCGCGGATAAAGGCCGCGCTCGTACCCGCCTTGCCGCAACCGGTCCCAGAACGCCTCGTATTCGGCCGATTTCGCCAGGTCGGGATGGCATAGCATACGGTGGTGCCGTCCGATCAGTTCGTCGCCCCCATAGCCTATCAGCGTCAGGAACTCGTCATTGGCCCAGGTGACGTGACCGTCGAGGGCGAATTCGATCACCGCCTGCGACGCGCAGACGCCGTACCAGGCCTGACGGCAGAAGGCATCGCTGGGTTCGCGAAGTCCGGTCGGCCCGCTCGTCGTCGATGGTTCGCGCATGCCGTTCCCCGACGAGTGACCGCCGATCCTACTGGGGCGGGACCTTGCATAGAGTTCTGAGCCGTCCGCGCCCTGATCTTCGGCGGACGATGATGTCCGGTAACGCTCGCGGAGAGGAAGACCAACCGCGACTTGGGGGAGATAGCGGACTGATTTCGACCTACGGAGACCTAAATGGTTGATATCGACAACTTTGCCGAGAATGCTTTGTGCGATGGCATACAGTGGTTTGCGGCATCGCGACGTCGCGTCAGCGCCGTTCCGCCACCCAGATGTTTCGGAACGCCACCGGGTTGCCGTGGTCCTGAAGCTTGATCGGCGCGCGGCCGTGGGCGTGATAGCTAGGTTGACCGACGTA
>Ga0325400_1003414_pt1 | contig 14335 bp, 18 predicted proteins | sample PopdelMetagenome_2_FD_205662 | JGI IMG/M metagenome (GOLD analysis project Ga0325400, IMG submission 205662) | Populus deltoides microbial communities from Bellville, Georgia, United States - Xylem-PdKOR-R1 | ecosystem: Host-associated > Plants > Phyllosphere > Stem > Wood/Secondary xylem... | reverse complement strand
ACTTATTAACAGATCTCCAGATTTCGTTTGCTTCTGCTCCTATCATATGGTGTGACAATCTTGGTGCCACCTATTTGTCTGCGAATCCTGTCTTTCATGCTTGCACAAAACATGTTGAGGTCGATATCATTTTGTACGAGATAGAGTTGCCAAGAAGGAAATTCAGATTTGTTTTATTTCCTCTCGGGATCAACTTGTTGATGTCTTCACTAAGCCACTTCCTACTTCTTCCTTTACTGTTTTTCGTTTCAAGCTTCGGGTTGATCCTCCACCCTCAACTTGAGGGGGTATATTATAGAATGTACTTATATAGAAAATACTGTATAGGAAATATTGTCTACATACTCTTGTGTGGTAACCTCCACCATTGCTATAGTATATTGCCCTACACATATATATAGAAAGGGATGGCTACCCATTAGGTTAAGCCTCCCAATTATTCTCAACTAAACTAATAAGGCAGCAACGACTCACATAGATACAAGACAAAGTGTCGAATTTGAATATGATTTCATAGGATTGTTGGGCAACCAAACTCAGATTGACAACACACTTACCAGGTCTGTTATTTCACCGTTGTACCTCTACCCAGAAATTACTGAGCTATGCAAACATGCAGGTTTATCTGATGAACGTACGTACGAAGTTGATAACCGTTTAGCCCTGGTACCTTACGAATATGTTAAGGTGGATATAGTTGCATGCAGGGCTGTAGATGTGCAACAAGTCTCTTGCTCTCCTATGAAGGATGTGCTGGATCAACAGAGGGATTATTGTAGTGGAAACCTGAAGAAGATGGGCGGTCAGAAAAAGCAGAAATCTCCCAGCATAGGCCCAGAAACAAATGCTAACTCAACAAGTTTTGGGCTATCTTTTACAACCTTCATTACCCCTATTGCTGACCCATATGAGTTTTGTTCTCTGGAAGTAGGAAACAGGAAATCCCACAGAAAGAAAGCAAAAAAGCTCACGCGCAGAACATAATCTCTCAAGTGGAGGAAATCACGTCAAATGGGAAATCACAATGGTAAGCATTCTGAGACAGTAATTGTTGAGTACTCAGTTTTTGATAATGGGATCAAGAATAGAAATGCTATTATCAGATCTGGAAGGGAATTGGTTCGTGAGGATGAGGCAAGTAGTTCAATCTATAGACCCATTACAAATGTTGGTGATCAAGCAAATGAGCCTGCACATTCTAACAACTGGGCTGAAGCCACTGCTTGCTGGGATGTGGGAAAAGCTATTCTACAAGGGCATGACGATAGCACACTCATGACTCAGACACTGCAAGGATTACTAGACCGAGAGTAGGAAGAGTGGATGAAAAGGAAGAAGACGTGATTTGCTTCCTTAACTAGTTTGAAGGTATGGTCTCTGTAATCATTTTTATGGGAAGTATTATTGTTTGGAATGTATGTGGCTTAGGGGGCAGAGAAAAGAAAAGATGTTTAAGGAATCTTGGTAGAAAGTTTAACCTCGATGTCTTGGACATTTTGGAAACAAAATTGGAAAATTTGAATGATTACATTATTACTTCTATTTGGGGTCGTCATCCTAGGGCTTGGTATGCAGTTCCCTTTTTAGGCCTTTCTAGGGGAATATTATGTATATGGAATCCGGATCTTTTTTGCGTCTCTAGTTGTTTTATTGCTATGAATGGTCGTATTTTGCATGTTGAAGGCATCTTTACTCGTTTCAATCTAGATTGCCTAGTCTCTTTTGTCTATGCTCCGAATGTTGGGAACTTGAAAAATGAGTTGTGGAAATATCTTCTTACATTCAGGGATAGTGTTAGCAAGCCATGGTGCCTTACTGGTGATTTTAATGAAACCTTGTTCCATCAAATAGGAAAGGTAGTTCCCAAATAACATCTTCCATGACAAGATTTAAACACTGAATTGATTGTTGTGATCTTATTGAGCTCCCCTTAAATGGGAGAAAGTTTACTTGGTCTAGAGGTAATGCGGCGAGCTGCATTGACAGAATCTTTTTATCGGGTGATTGGCTGCAGTCTTTCCCATCTTCTACTTTATTCGGTCTGTCAAAATACTCTTCTGATCATAGACCTCTGCATCTGTTGCTAGACTTTACAAATTGGGGCCCGAAACCTTTTTGCTTCATGAATTAATGGTGGCTCGCGTTTGATTTCAGGAATATGATACAGAGTTTCTGGAGCTTAATCTCGGTTACAAAATCTGGTAAAAGGAATATGATCCTGGCTTTAAAAATGTTGAAAGAGAGATGTCGGCAGTGGAGTAAAGTTGTTGTGGGAAGCATGAATAACGGTATTAAAGAACTAGAACTTGAAGCTGACTCCCTGGATTATCAAAAAGAGTGTAGTGACTTGACAACTGGTGATCTGATTAGAAGCAACAACATTGCCTCCCGACTTAAAATCCTGTACAGAGCTCAAGAGTCTGCCTAGCATCAGAAGTTAAGAGTCCAGCGATGTAAGCTTAGAGATAAAAATACTTGTTTCTTTCATTTAGCTGCAACAACAAGACAGAAAAAGAATCAGCTTTCCTTCCTGGAGGCTGATGGCAAGATTCTATCCAAACCAACTGATGTGAAGCTAGTTGTATTTAACTTTTTCTGCAACCTATACTCCCACCATGATAGAATTAGAGCTTCATGTTCAAATCTGAAATTTTTAATGCTTCAGCCTCATCCTCGGCTATTCTAGAATTGTCATTTTCTGCAGAAGAGATTAAAGTAGCTGTTTGGGATTGTGATGGCAACAAAACTCCAGATTCTGATGGTGTTAACTTCTTTTTCATCAAGAAAGCATGGAACATTATAGGTGGGGACATTATTCAAATGGTTGATGAATTCTATCGAACTAATCTCCTTCATATAGGTATCAATAGCACTTTTGTTACCCTTATTCCAAAGATTAAAGGTGCTAACAAGCTATCAAATTTCAGATCTATCAATTTGATAGGTAGTCTCTACAAGATTTTTTCAAAGATTCTAGCAACCAAATTGAAACATGTTATGGCAGAAGTCATCTCTAATCATCAAAATGCTTTCATCAAAGGGAGGCAAATATTACACAGCATTTTGATTGCAAATAAGGTTCTTTCCTTCATCAAGAAGAAAAATGGGTAAAGCTTATCTTTTCAAATTAGATTTTCATAAAGCCTTTGATTCGGTGTTATGGGAATATATTAATGAAATCATGGTTAGTATGGGTTTTGGCAATAGATGATGAGGGTGGATTATGCAATGCATATCAACGGCAAAGATGTTTGTGCTTGTTAATGGGTCTCCTACAGAGGAATTCAGCTTAGAAAAAGGCTTAAGCCAAGGAGATCCTCTCTCTCCGTTTCTCTTCAATATTGTAGTCCAGGGTTTGAGTTAGGGGTGAGCATTTCGGTTCGGTCCGGTTTTGAGCCAAAATAAATAACCAAACCGAAATTATTATTTTTTAAGTTTTTAAACCGAACCGAAAACCGGTTCGAACCGACCATATTCGGTTCGGTTTTTTTTCCTTCCAAACCATTTAAATCGATTCGTCTTATTTCTATTTTCATAGTTTTGTGCCTATTTTCTGAGAAATCTTGGCTTTCTCAGCAAGCTAAACAAGATAATATTCAGAAATTGAACCTCAGCCTTCATTTTGTTAGATCCTTGCTCAAAAATTAATCTCTGCACAAAAGATACACAAACCAAAAGGAAAGAAAAGAAGCCATTTGACTGGAAAAAAAATAAAGATCAAAACATATGAATTATTCAAATGTAAAACCAGAACGAGAGGAAACCAATTGCAAATTTTTACACAGATCCACACCATCTATTGAGCAAGTGGTGTTTTTATACTTGGTTTCTTCAATAAATAACAAAACTCGATGTCCAATCTTCTACTGGTTTGACATAACAATCTTCTCACAAGACCAACATCAAGAAATCAAAGAAAAACCTTTTACTGGTTTGACATAACAATCTTCTTCAGTTACATGGGTATGAAAAATGACATAACAATTACAATGTCAAAAGCAAAAGTAAAAGTAAAGAAAGACGTGCCTGAACTAAAAGAATTAAAATCAAAAGTGAAGAAAGGTGTGATAGGAAAACAGATTAGCACGAAGCAACAGAAGCCTAACAATTGTGGGATGTGTATTATGGAGTACAGAGGAAAATCAGAGAGAAGAGAAAGTGAGAGACGCTGAGGGCAAAAGGAGGGGCGGCTGTCTGGAGAGAAAGTTACTTTAGGTTTAGGGTTACAAAAAAATGTCATATTTATACTTGTTTTTTTAAGTGTTGGTTTGGGTGAACCGGTTTGGTTCAGTTCGGTTCAATCGGTTTCAGACTTAAAAACCGAAACCGAACCAAACCAGATTTTTTATGGTTTTTTAATCGGTTAATTCAGTTTTTTTCGGTTCGGTTTTTTTGGTTTTTTTTTCTCGGTTTTTTCGGTTATTCAGTTTTTTTGCTCACCCCTAGTTTGAGTTGTATGTTGCAGCGTGGCTGTGACTTGGGATTGACTGAGGGTATAAACATCGGCAATGCGGGGCCTGTAATATCTCACTTATAGTTTGCGGATGAAACCCTTATTTTCAACTTAGACTCTTTATTTAGCATGCAGAATATTAAATGTATCCTATTATGCTTTGAACTTGTCTCGGGGCTGAAGGTCAACTTCTATAAAAGTAGTATTGTCGGTGTGGGTATAGCAGCTCACACATGTAACTTCACTACTCAACTTCTAAGATGCAAGCAGGATCAGCTTCCTTTCATATATCTTAGTCTTCCTATTGGTGGAAACTTAGGCAAAACTATGATGTAGAATCCTATTGTGTGCAATATCAGTTGTCGGTTGGCTTTGTGGAAAGGCAGATTCTTATCTATTGGGGGTTGATTGTGCTTAATCAAATCTGTACTCAATAATCTACCCATCTACTACCTGTCTATATTCCCCATGCTACGGTAGCTTCAAAAATTGAACAGAAATTTCGATCCTTTATCTGGTCTGGAAACGAGGAAAGTCACAAAATATGCAATGTCAACTGGGCAGCTGTTGCTTTACCAAATAATGTTGGTGGTCTTGGGGTTGGATCCTTAAGGGATAAAAACAAAGCTCTATTGTTTAAATGGTTATGGAGGTTTGGGTTGGAGGAATCAAGTATGTGGAAGGATGTGATTAAAAGCATACACGAAACCAACTGTTCTAAACTATTGTTGCAAGCTCCTATTCTAGGAGCTGGAACTACATGGACTCGTATTGTCAATCATTGTGTTAAAGATAATAGGCTACAAGATATTATGAATCAACAATCGCTGGTTCTTATTAGAAATGGTAAAAAGACTATGTTTTGGCTTGATACTTGGATCAATAACTGTTATTTAGCAAAGCACTTCCCTAATCTTTTCCACTTATCCAACGATAAAGAAGCCAGTATTGATAAGATGGGAATGTGGGAAGGGTATGCATGGATTTGGGTATTTTCCTGGATAAGACCTCTACGGGGTCGCAACATTGGTTTGCTAGATCAACTTTATGCAATCCTATCAACAGTGCACATTGACAAAGATGGAGAGGATAGACTAATCTGTAAGGATAATAAGACAGGAAGATTTTCAGTGAAATCTCTTTGTGGGTTGTTAAGTCCCAAGCCTTTCATAAATAGTGGCTTCTCTTTTGCCGGGATTTGGAAAGGTATTGTCCCTCCTAAGATGGAGATCTTTTGCTAGATGGCTATCATTAACAGAATCAACACCCGGTGTTTGTTAATTCGAAGAGGTGTTTTGGGTAGTTCAGAATCTAACTGCCCTATATGCCTAGCGAAGGAAGAGTCGGTTGATCATATCCTGCTACACTGCCATAAGCATTGGCTCATTTGGTCTAAAATCATTATGTGGTGGGGTTTAGTTTGGTGCTGCCCAAAGAGCTTCTTAGATATGTGGTCCCAGTTGACTTACCTGGTGTATGGTAAGTGTCAGAGGAAGGCGTGGCTGATGTTGTTTTTCTTAGTTGCATGGTCTCTTTGGCTTCTTCGAAATGATCTGATTTTCCAACAGAAGACACCTGACTATGATACAATATTCTTTCTTATCATCACTCATCTATGCCTATGGCTAAAAGTTATCCACTCTGATTTCCCATATTCCCCTACAAATCTGATCTAATCGGCAGATGGCATGATTCGGTTGTCCAATGTTCAATCTTTCAAGATTGTTAATATGTGGTCTCCTTCTATGGTTAATAGCTTCAAATGGAATATGGATGGCTCTTCTCTTGGTAAACCAAGTCCCTCTAGAATAGGTGGTGTTCTACGAAATCATCATGGCCATCTCTTCGGTATGTTCTCTGTTCTAGTTAGGATTTTAGATTCCAATATTGCTGAGTTGAGGGCTATTGTCAAAGCCATTGAGCTCTGAGCCTCTAATTGTCTCCTCCATCATCAGCATCTTATTATAGAATCTGATCCTGCCACTGTTATTAGTTGGATGCATAATCCTCTCAACCGTCCTTGGAAGCATCACAATCTTTTCTCCTCTGTTAACAGATTGAATGCATACTTTGGCTCAATCACCTACTCCCATGTCTTTCGTAAAGTAATTACATGGCAGATTACATGACTAAATAAGGAGTGCGGAGATCAAGTGAATTTGTTGCCTGGTTTTGAATCAACCATCAGTCTTGTGGATTTACTTGTGTGTTTTATGTTGTTATGCTTTTGAGATTATATATGTTTGATCTGTAGATGAAATCTTAGTTAGAAGTTCATTCTGAAGTTTATTGGTAGTTCTCCCCGGCTTCATTGCTTCATTGTCTCATTGTCCTATCTGCGCAGAGCTATTTATGGTTCTCTGGTTATTTTGTTTTTCATTTTCCTTAGCCTGCGTTGTTTTCTTTGTGTTATTCTGCCATAATATGATATTATGCAGATTATGTACTAATCTCGCTAGCTTTTGGCGCTTAATGAAATAAGTATCTTTCAAAAAAAAAAAGTATTTGTCAAGAGGAATTGAAAGAAGGATAGATAGGAGAGGAGAGGAGGGATCGAATGTATTTGTCATTTGATAAGGTATGGATCTAAAAAAAAAAAATTTAAAGAAATGAAGGGATCCCTTCAATCCTTTGACTCGTATCCTTTCAATTTTATTTTTATTTTTATTTTTTATAATTTTTCATGCTTTCAACTTTGATAGATTAACTGTCATCGTTTTCCCTACTTGTTAGTCAAACAAATGGATGAATATTAAGTTAATCTTTCTTTCTTTCACATCCGTTCTTCTACTTTACATAATCTATCATTATTTCTATCTATCCATTCCTCGTGATCACAAGCATAGTTGAGAAGGGAAATGAATGGAATGAAGTTAAAAGCACTTTCCTTGTTGGAGATTGAATTTTTCTGTTTTGTTAATCATATGGCGCCAATGAAAGAAATTAAGGGCTTAATTATATGTACAGCAAGACTTTAGAATTAAAATAATATAGTTTTGGTTCCAATAATTAAAAGCTAGTATTCTTTCCTAGCTAATATTATCCTTTAATTTTGACACATAGTTTTTAAGGGGAAAAAAAAACAAGAACAAGAATGGAAAAAATTAAGTGTTAATTAATTCCTCTTCCTCAAAGAGCTAAATTATATATCAATATTGGATCAAATTTACAAAGAAGATTTTGAATCTAAATCATGCTAGATTTTATTGAAGATCTCAAATTAGTTACTGATTAAAGGAAGAACAGTGAAATTAAAGAATGGAGGGAATATGGCATTCCTGCAAATTTAATTTTAATTAATAATCAAACAAATAAATTGACTTAAAAATTGTAGGACTTTTTGCAAAATCCATGGCTGCTAATTGGGAATATGGTGCTCGTGGCATCTTTTGTTTCATAGGATGAGAGTTTGCATGCAAGTTGTTCTCGATCCAGCTGGCCCCTACCGTAAAAACCTCCTCTTTTGGGAGGGCATGGGCTGGTAATGGTAATGTCACCTATCATTTTTTATATATCCAATTGTAAATTATATGTAAAATTGTCATTTTCTATTTTGTGGCCAAACATCTATTTTGAGTAAAATTTCGGCACATACAAACTTGCCACTTCAAGCCAATGGAACCTTATGTTTGTCTCATTCGTGACAAGATGATTCTACTTTAAGTAGAGTTGTAAACTTGTAAGAAAAGAATTTGAAATGGAGATGTTACTTGATTTATCCTCTACTTTAAGTAAGGTTCTTCAACATAATAAGGGAAAAGTCACGGGTGAGGAGTTGGGTATGTTAACCGGATTAATTATAATTGATTTAAATTTTTTTATTAAGAAAGCCCATTAATAGGCTCTTAATTGAATGATTGGTTAACTCGAGTTTTTGATTGAATTGTATTTATTATAAAACTAAACTTGTGTCCTATATCGAGTCGAGTCAACCAGTTGAGCCACCAGGTTAAACATTAAGTGCTATACATTTCGAACTGATAGGAATGGCTTGATAATTAAGATGCATGTTTGTCTCATTCCCGGAGAAAGCTTGTCCAAATTCAATGGATCCTCTTTAGTCTTCACAAGTTTCGTAAAATTAATTATAGAGTGCAATGTGGGCATTTAGAATTCCATCGGTACTGCTCCACTGAGACTTCCATGCAAATTGGATGTGATGGTCCTCACCACTTGCTCCCAAAAGAGATGGCATCACTTTACGTTGTTGCAAGGTAACTAAGCAAGAGAGTTTTTGGCTATAGCTTCACATCTCTCTCATAATTTACACGGAAAAAGCAAAAACCGCAGCCACATTTGACATTGCATTCCTAAAAGATACATAATAACATTAATAAGCCTTCAATTTTTCTGGTCAGTGAACTTGTTCATGACAGTGTGTGTGTGTCTATATATATATATATATATATATTTCAATGCCATCGAGAAAAATGAACTCACCGACAGATCCTATATAGAAATGGGGATGGTTTGTTTTGCATATATACTTGTAACCTTGGAAAATAAATAAATTAGAAGACGAGTTAATTAAAAAAAGAAAGCCACTTTCCAATCCCAAAAGAAATTGTAGATCAGAAGTTAATTTACGTCACGACGTTGACACAGACTCAATAATCAAGACCAAATTTCAAGCACTTAATCACGTACAATACATTAGCTAATTCCCTAACCTAAGCACTCACAGCTTATATATGATTAAGAATTAAACACTCATATATATCGATCCCCAAATTAGAGAAGAGCTACGATACAACAATACATAAACAAAACCAAAACGATCGACAAAGAAAAAAGGAAAAAAGGACACAAATTAAGGAGTAGAATGCAGACAAACATGAATAAAGGGCTATATATGAGTACTTAACGCACTACATATCCCTCACTTCAAACATATTGCGGTTTTTGACGACAATATCATACATGTGCATGGGCTTGAACTTGTTAAAATCCTTAGGGAGAGAGATGAGATGGACTGTGGATCTTATGTGGAATTGAAGGAGATCCGGATCATCATAGTACCTTTCCCACCCAAGTGAAGATAGCTTTCGTTCAAGAACAGCATAAGAAGTTATAACCTCATTACTTGGAGTGTGAACTAGCACTTTTCGCCTAGTATTTGACCCTTGCCGACTTCCATCTAATGATTCAGCTCCTGGATTCTCCACCAGCCGAACCACGCCATTCTTGAAAACCCAAACACCAGACATTTTCCAATGCTGCTGAGGATAAAGATGGAGTGAGAGTTTCTATATGTAAGTGTATGTGAGTGTGTTCAAGGTTTTGTAAGTTTGGGATGGAGTTGGTCATGGGATAGCAAGGTATTTATAGAGGCAAGTTTGTGTTCGGTAATTGTGATGCTGGCAAAAGTGTTTTCAGTTGTAAATATGTAATTAAAATAATATTTTTTTAATTTTTAACATCAACACAATCAACACATCAAGTCCATCAAAAAAACATCTATAAATATTAATCTGATAAAAACAATTCAAAAGCTACTTTAAAAAGCAAATTAAGCCAAAAAAAACAAAACTCTAATACTAAAATCTTGGATCAGGGTTTCGTTAGGGACATATGTAGCATCAGTTTAATGTGGACCATTTTATCGGATTGAGAAGAATCCTTCGCATTTTCTTTAGCCAAGTCTTTCGTTAACCCCTCACGATGGGAATCTTTGTTTTGTTTTTGAAAGGGAAAAGGAGAGAGATAGAATGACTGATTGATTGGAACCGGCTTGTATTCGAGAGAATACTAATATTAAAAGACTTTACAAAGAAAAGCTACCAAAATTTGTACATTACAGATCAGAATTCGTATCTGGGGGGGCATCACATATAAAGAAGAAAAAGGATGTTCAGGCCGGGGAGTGTAAATCGATCATGGAAACTGTGTACTTAATTTTAAATGAAAATCTTAGGGGTGAATATTTCCTTAAATTAATGTAATTAGTAATTACTAAGAGATGAAGATGCTATAGATGGTAAAATCACTTCTTATTATCATCATAAGTAAAAACCCATCTAAAATTAAATCTTACAATGCCCCAGAAATTAAGATTTAGAATCCATTTTCACTGGAGGTTTTTTTTGTTTTTTTTTCAAACAAATCTTGGGATGGATTGGGAGAAAGGGTAGAGGGCACCCTTCTTTCTGTAGCTCGGGGTTTATTGAATCTCTAATCGAATGAAAGTAAGAGACAAAAGAACAAAAAGAGGGGGTGGAACTATTGTTAAAAAGAGAGAGCTGAATTCATCTTGAGAAAAGACAGGTATCAAAGAAGTTGAATGGTCATGGAATAAAATTTCCATACGTAAAAAGGAGGGATGCTCATGTACGTGAATACAAAAGAATAATGTCTTTTTCCAAAGCCTGGGAATGGTCCGTGGCGGGGGAAAGAGAGATCAAGAAACGTGAGGGGGTGTGGGATGGGACCAAAAACTGATTCTCATTTCTCCATTCTGGTTCGTTGGAGATGGGAGTTTTCCTTTTGCAGGAGGCCTAACATATGTAGATTAACAAGGGCCTGTGCCTAACTGTTGACCATTTACTTCATTTACTCCAACTTTTTACTTTTCTCCGAGTTGAACCACTACAGTTCGTGTGAAACCAAAAATCATGTGCAAATTCCATGCTACAAGCACACTAGCGTTGCTACACGTTCGCAGAAGAGCCGTACACATGTTTAACCCTGTGAATATGACACTGATATTTTCACAACTAGCCATCCCTAGTCGGTATTAATTAAGCAGGATTTGTTTAGCGATCTGTCGATTGCTAGTCGGTATTAAGCAGGATTTGTATAGCGATCTGTCGATTGTGGGCAATTTTCGAGGTTGAGGTGGTTCGGCCCCTTTTGTTTTCTAATTAAACAACGAAAGACCTGTGTTGTAAATATCTTACAATAAGAGCCAAGCCAATTCTAGGGACAAATTAACTGCTCAATATATGCATGGTAAGACATTGAAGTATAAGATTTGTACTCAAGCAAGTGAAAAATTAAGGGCTTCAATTAAGAGATCATAAGGGCATTTCTTCTAATAGATTTTTCTTGTTCCAACGAAATCTATAAGGGCATAGAGCTGCATCATGAGTTCTTTTTTTTTTTCCAGCGAGAGATCCAATGAATCTTGGAATACATGATAGAGGTTATTATAGAATGTACTTATATAGGAAATATTGTATATAGGAAATATTGTAGATATATTTTTATATGGTAACCTCCACTATTACTATTGTATATTGTCCTACCTATATATATAGAAAGGGTTGGCTAACCATTAGGTTAAACCTCCCAATTATTCTCAACTTGGTATCAGAGCCTTCTGCTGTCAGAACTCTTTTCTCCCTTCCTCCCTTTGCAGCCGGCCCTCTCTTTACTTTCTTTACATGGATTCTACTGCTGCTGCCGACTTCTCCCTCTCCACAGGTAGTGTAGCACAGCTGGCCAGCCCTCCCCAAGCTGCTGCTGCTAGTGCCCTTTCTTCCCCACAGCAGCCTCCACCTGCAGAGCTTGTCTCTGATTCTTCCTCCCAAGTCCTTACCGTTCCTTTACCTCTCATGGGAACTCATGCTGCAACTATTGTTCCTTTAGTGAACACTCACCAAGTTGTTTCGGTAAAACTTACGAACACAAATTATCTCTATTAGAGAATGCAGATGAAGCCATCTCTCCTTGGTCAAGGTGTTTTTCACTTTGTTGACGGTTCCGTGCCGTGTCCTCCATCTCATATTTTTGACAGCTCTACTGGTTCTTACTCCATCATCAGCCCTTCTTTTCTTCGTTGGAAGCAACAGGATCAACTTATTTTGAGTGCTTTGCTCTCCTCTCTCTCCGTGGATGTGTTACATCTCGTGGTAGATTGTTCTACTTTGCATTGTGTTTGGCGCACTCTTGAGAAAGCGCTTGCCTCTCCGTCTAATTCTCGCATCATGCAACTCCATGGCTCCTTTCAAGACCTTCGGCAAGGTGACTCATCGGTTAGTCTATACATGCAGCAAGCCAAATCGTTATTTGATGAATTGGCTGCTACTGGTCACCCCATGTCTCTTGAAAATTTCAATCTTTATGTGTTTCGTGGCCTTCGTGGTGAGTTCAAAGACTTGGTAACGAGTCTCATAACCAAGGCAGAACCGCTATCCTATGCTGATCTTCACAACCACCTTCTTACCCATGAATTTCTGCACAAGAACTCTTTCCATTCCATGGCTGCCGCTCCTTCTCTGCTCTCTTCTTCTTCTCTGCTGCAGCAGCCACCTCTGCTGCCAACACCACAGTTTTCTGCACAACATGCTATGTCTCATCTTAGCCCCAACTTCAACCGCAACAGGGGTCGCTCTAAAGGTAATTGGCATCCCCACAACAATCGTTCCACTCCCCAGAACAGGGGCCAATCTGCTGCAGACTAGCGACCAAACCACTGGCAGCAAACTAGGCGCAATTCCAGTGCTGGACAGCATCATGTACGCTACCAATTGTGCTCCGGTTTTGGGCACACAGCTCCCTATTGTTCCCAGTTTCGTAGCAGCTCTCCGCAGCCTTCTGCTCATCTTGCTATTGGGAATATCTCTGCTGCGACTTGGTTCCCCGACACCAACGCAAATCAACACGTCACACCTGATCTTGGAACTCTGACCGATTCTGCACCCTATCTTGGTAATGATTATTTGCATGTTGGTGACGGTAAGGGCCTTGACATATCCCATATTGGACATACTAAATTGCATTCCCCAAAACGCATGTTTACATTATCTAATGTTCTCCATGTGCCTCACATTACCAAACCGTTGTTATCTGTTCAAAAATTCTATCGTGATAATCATGTTTATTTTGAATTTCACGCTTCTATGTTTTATGTGAAGGATCTCGTCACCAAGGAAGTTCTAGACGTTCTCTTACTCAATGTCAAGCTTGTCCTTTAGGAAAGTCATCTGGTTTGTCGTTACGACCTATGGGTCAAAACTTCTACCCCACTTGAATTAATTTTTAGTGATGTTTGGGGTCCTGCCCCTATGTTTTCTTCTGATAGCTTCTGTTATTTTGTTATTTTTGTCGATGTGCATACCAAACATATATGGTATTATCCGCTTGTTGCGAAATCTGATGTTTTTTCCACTTTTCAACGTTTTCAAACACTTGTTGAGTGTCAGTTTTCTCTTAAAATTAAATCTGTTCAAACTGATTGGGGTGGTGAATATCGTAAATTAAATAAATTTTTTCAGACCATTGGTATTCATCATCGGTTAATTTGTTCTCATACTCATGAACAAAATGGCACTGTTGAACGTCGTCATCGACATATTGTCGAAACTGGCCTAACCCTTTTAGGCCAGTGTAGTGCCCCATTGCGATTTTGGAACTATGCTTTTGAATCATCGGTCTACCTTATTAATCGCATGCCTACTCTTGTTCTCCAAAATACATCTCCATTTGAGTGTCTGTTTCGACACACTCCATCTCATGCTTTTAGGTGTCTTTGTTTTCCCTTTTTGCGTCCATATCATGCTCATAAATTAGATTTTCGATCTTCTCCTTGTGTGTTTTTAGGTTATAGCTCATCCCATCTTGGTTATCGTTGTCTTAACTTAGAGTCTGCTTGTATTTATATCTCCCGTCATGTTCGTTTCCATGAAAATGTCTTTCCTTTTGCGCAGTCTAAACAGGTAACATCCTCACTGATACCTCCCACCCCACCTACCTATCTTCCATCCTTGCACCCTCCTCCATCCTTTCAACCTACTACTTACCAAACCAGCCCCAACCACAACCCAATTCTGCCCTCTGCCGCACCCCACCAGACTACCTCTTTGCCCATTGATTCTGCCACCCCTTCATCACCATCCCACACTACCATATTGTCACCATATGCTTGTCTTTCCAATGATCATT
>Ga0325400_1003413_pt1 | contig 14340 bp, 14 predicted proteins | sample PopdelMetagenome_2_FD_205662 | JGI IMG/M metagenome (GOLD analysis project Ga0325400, IMG submission 205662) | Populus deltoides microbial communities from Bellville, Georgia, United States - Xylem-PdKOR-R1 | ecosystem: Host-associated > Plants > Phyllosphere > Stem > Wood/Secondary xylem... | reverse complement strand
AACAATGAATCTGAAAATGCTGTCGTTTAATAAAAACTTCCCATCAGTCAAGTTCTATTTTTTCACCACCGTCATCAGCCTCAGCCTCAGCCTCTGCCGCCAAAGCTTCTGTTTTCGCTTTGGTAAAATCAGAAAAGAAGACATCGGGGATGATGATGATGATGATTAAGAAGAATCTAAAGTCTCTATCTTTTGAACTACAAAAATCAAGGTATGTTTCTTCTTCTAAAATCCCATTCCTTTCTCTCCACACCAACCCTCAAAACCACAACAACAAAGACATACAACTAGATGCCATTTATAACATCATAAGTAACTCAACTTCCTCTCAAAACCTGAAACAATCCTTAAAATCAACTGGGGTTTTTCTCTCGAATGACTTGATAGATAAAGTGCTCAAAAGGGTCAGGTTTAGCCATGGAAACCCTTTACAAGCACTTGACTTCTTTAATTTCACTGCTGATAGAAGAGGGTTTTATCACTCTTCTTATTCTTTAGATACCATGCTTTACATTTTGGGTAGGAGTCGCAAATTTGATCATATTTGGGATGTTTTGATTGATATCAAGAGGAAAGACCGGAACTTGATAACTCCGAGGACCTTACAAGTTGTTTTAGGTAGAGTTGCTAAGGTTTGTTCTGTCAGAATGACCGTGGAGTCTTTTTGGAAGTTCAAGAGATTGGTTCCGGTGTTTGATACTAGTTGTTTTAATGCTCTGTTGAGGACTTTGTGTCAAGAGAAGAGTATGAGCGATGCGAGAAATGTTTATCATCATTTGAAGAAGGGTTTTAGGCCCAATTTGCAAACTTTTAACATACTTTTGTCGGGGTGGAAGTCGTCAGAGGAAGCGGAGTTGTTTTATGAGGAGATGAAGGAATTGGGTGTCAAGCCTGATATTGTAACGTACAACTCGTTAATTGATGTGTTTTGTAAGGGTAGAGAACTGGAGAAGGCATATGGGGTGGTTGCGAGGATGAGGGAGGAGGATATATTGCCGGATGTGATAACATATACTAGTATTATTGGTGGGTTGGGTTTGGTTGGCCAGCCTGATAAAGCAAGAGATATGCTGAAGGAGATGAAGGAGCATGGATGTTACCCAGATGTTGCAGCATACAATGCTGTGATTAGGAATTATTGTATTGCAAAGAGGCTAGATGCTGCTTACAGTTTGATGGCTGAGATGGAGAGTAAGGGCATGAGTCCAAATGCAACTAGTTACAATTTGTTCTTTCGAGTTTTTTCTTGGTCAAATGACTTGCGCAACGCTTGGGATTTCTACGGGACGATGATGGATGCTGGGTGCCTGCCGAATACCCAGTCTTGTATGTTTCTCATCAAGTTGTTTAAGAGGCATGAAAAGGTGGAGATGGCACTTCAACTTTGGAATGATATGGTAGAGAAAGGTTTTGGGTCATATATTTTGGTATCTGATGTGTTGCTTGACTTGCTTTGTGATATGGGCAAGTTGGTGGAAGCAGAGAAGTGTTTTTTGCAAATGGTGGAGAAAGGGCATAAGCCAAGCAATGTTTCTTTCAGAAGGATTAAGGTGCTCATGGAATTGGCAAACAAGCACGATGCCATTCGGAATTTGTCAGAGAAGATGGCTATTTTTGGGTCATCAATTCGAGCTCCTGAAAGCATGGATGAGAAAGAATGTTCAGACCCAGTTCCTAGTTTATAACGTGTTTGTGACTTGGAAGTTCCAAATTGTGACCTTGAGCATCTAAATGACTGTGCTACCAAGCCAATGCCCTACAGAGGAAGGGGATAATATTTTTTTCGGTTGGTTCTGTTTTCTTCTGTTGGTAAACGGTGAACAATTCTTCCTCGAACCATTCCAAGGAAACAATGGACAGAACGGATCTTCTGCCAGCCATCCTTGAAATTTGTTCTGTTTAATGCATGTGAAAAGTCAGATGTGTCTTACCTGGCAGAACTCGAATCAGAAAGTTTCCATCTTGTATCTGCCAATTCTTAGTAGTTTCTTATGCCCAGAAACAATCCCGCTCATCAAATCTATCTTCAAGACTGGGTGGGTCGTGAGCTTCAACTGAGACAAGGCATCAGCATAGAAACCCAAGCAGATCCCGAGTGAATGAGAGAGGAATTAGCGTTTACAACACTTGGCATACACCTGCAACTAGCTGCTTTACTGCTTCTTTGTTGGTGTTGATATTGGATTCCTTTTTCAGGGCAGAAACCAAGGATGAGAAAATTGGTGATATGAAGTCCTTACGGATTCAGAAACTCTTGAAACTGGTTCATCGATAGGTTTGATTTGATATTTTACTTGAAGCAGTCGTCGAAACCAAGAGAATGACCCTTATGTTTTGGATCACAGCTCTAATCAACTGATTGGATATAGCAATTTTATGCGTTAATGCAGCTTGATTGCCAGGGGATAGCTCTCTAAGTCTATGATGACAGCCCTACTGCTATGAAATGACATTCAGGAAGTTCCCATCTTCGCAAACTTTCTCACCAAAGTGGAGAGTCATATGCAAGCTGGAAACGAATTGCTTACATTTTTATGCGTGGAACATTAACACCATCGTGTAAAGAGCAAGTTAGAATCGATCAACTTGCAATGTCAGTTGGTATTTTATGAACAGCCACCGCACAAACTTCTGCGTCCACCAGCCAAACTGGCTATTTCCATTTTATATCAACTGGTTATTGGGTAAGATCTAATCCATCACGCTCCATCGTGTAATTTGATGTTTTCAAGACATACAGAAACTCAGCGTTCTTTCTTCCAAGCCCAGATGGTTTTGTCAAGTCCACTAATCGATCACTTTTAACATCTCTCAACTGAGATAAGGTGGTGGCGCCGCCCACCCACGCTCCTTAGTCATGGCAGATAAGCTTGAAAGAAAACCCACCACGGAAATCATAACTTTTCATGCAAGAGAAAGTAGCAAAATTTCACTCACAAAGCGTATGTGAATGACATTTACATAGATAAAAATGACACCGAAAGATCCTTTAAAATCATGGGCATTAGCTTTCTCAATCAAAATTGCGGCTAAAAATGACACTGAAAGATCCTTTAGAATCAAGGGCTAATAGCTTTCTCAATCAAAATTGCGGCTTACTATCCATTATGTAGTAGATCTTGTCTAGGTCTGACCAAGAGAGTTGCAGAACAACATTCTGAAATAATCATAACCATAAAATTCTGCTCCAGCTCAAGGCATTCATCCTTTGCCACCTTCACAGGGCTTAAGTTAGGAAGTATTCTCGTGCTCTTAAGATTAAGATTTACTCTTTTTATTTGATTTAGAGCCGCGGTCTTCCTTACCTCGCTTTTTCCCACTCCTACTACTCTCTTGCTTTCCATGTTTCTCTGGTTTAACTCTATTGGATTTTACACTAATAACACTACCTGGGTTTATCTTTCCACCATGTTTTTGCAAGGCGTCGTCGAACTCTTCTTTTTCCCCGTCAATTGCATACTGTTGAAGGAATTCAGGATTCAGCATACCCTCCATCTTGGATTTCATCCCATCCTACAGTCAGTTATGCACTTTGAGAGAAAAAAAAAAAAACTAATAACAGATACAAAGATTAAACTTTAAAGAGAGGAAAGAAAAAGAACACACACCTCAACTTGCTTTGCTGCTTCCTTTAGATCATCATCCACCGATATGCTGTGAGGTCTCAGCTCCCTCTGAAAATTTTGTTCACATCAGTACTTTAGATTGTTCTGAATTAACATGTTATTTTGCTAGCAGCGATAGAAAGAATTGTGTAAATCTTGTGCTAGAAAAGGTTGAAAACTGCAATGTAAAAATATGTCTGGCCTCTTGATGATGAAACTGAATGGAGAAAAAGGATTCATGAGGCCAAGCATTGCTAGCCTCAACACTTGGCTTAGTTGAGTAAATGATGGAGAAAAGGGATAATTTTCCTAGGCTAGGAATTATGGAATATTTATTGGATTTATATACTTGGATTGAACAGACCTCACGTTGCAACTATGTAATAGACATCTATATACGGGCAATGTTTTTCATTGTGGTGTATACAAAGTTCAGGCTCCCTATCTTACCTCTTTTAACCTGGGCAGGGTTGATTCTACATCTTTTGATGCAATACCATGAAGATATTTGTAGAGCTTCTTCATAACCTTCATAAAAAGTGACAAAATTTGTGTTCTTTCCAACTTCATTTGTTCCTGTAATAAAAAATCAGTAGCACCCTCAGTTTTGACATGGTAGACAAGCATAAAAAGTAATATGAACATTGATAGAAATGATATAAGTATGCATTAAAAATTGAGTGGATCTAACCTTTACATCAAATGTGACAAGCACTTTTCTAAATTTATACCACTTTTCAGAAAACTGTCCACTTTCTTGCACACATACAGATATGTGCACAAGTGCATGCATGAGTGCACATGTGAAATTATCTAACTGACAAGTTGGTAATCAAACCTCAATAAAGGTAATATTTCGTTGCTGCAAACCAACACAGAGTAAAACAGAAGCCTGAACATATGACAATGATATGGGAAGCTTTCCTCGAAAATATAGACGAGCCAGGATTGGAACAATGTCTAAAATCTGGAAACAAAAACACAACAATTTAGAATTACACACAGAGACAATAGAGCACCTAACAAATCTTTGCATATTTTTAAATTGCTAATGGTGCCAATTTTAGTTATTTCCATGAGGCACAAATAATGTACTGGTCTAAAGCATTTCTGCTCTCTTGAAATCAATTAAATCTCACTTCATCCTGGGCTTCAGCTTAGATGGTAAACAAATGGGTTCTGGTTAGAGTAGGTCTAATATTCTTCTAATGGTGCCGAGAATGGGATACCACCTACTATGCATTTTTCTTCTTTTATCAACAAAGGAAAATGAGTGAAGTTATCTTTCCTCTCAAATACATGTCTTCCTACAGAACCTAATAAATCGGCAAATACTAGTCTCTAATACATTGTAAGCTGGCATGCCCAAATCTTGAGCTTGCACAAGAACAATTAAAAGCCAAAGTCTTCTATTGATCGAAAGACTCCTGTCCATACTCCAGTTTTCATTGAATTTAAAAGCAGTTCAGCAATGGGTTGCAGTTGCTGAGCGATACATAGGGAGGGGGTTACTTATTGATCCATGATACACAAACTACATTTTTTTGCATTAACTTTAACTTGCAGATTTACTATTATTGGTCAGGAAAGAACTAAAACTACGTTATTGCATGGAGGGAAATATAAATCATTTACATGTAAACAACGCTTTTACCCAATTATAATGATGCCAGGTGTCCAAGTGCTAAAAGTCATTCAGCAAAGTGGAAAGGGTTCAGGGCCTTAAGAGCCAAGGTATTTTCCAAGCAGAGATGGACCTCAAATTATATGCATGTTACACATATCAGATTATTTATAATGCAGTAAACATTTGATTTAAGAGCAATTTGCAGAGAATATATGACATTTGCCATTTAGATCTTACCAAATGAAAATCAGCTAGGTTTTCAGTATAAACTTTCAACCTTTCCAAATCATATAGTGATAGATCATCAGTAAGCGACCTCCAAAATCCATCAGGGGCAGATGGCATGGGTTCTTGCTCCATGTCAGCGTAATTAATCTTAGGATCCAAGACACTGAAATATCAAGAGTAGCATGAGCATATTAAACAGAAACTCATTTGAAGTTGAAGTTTTGAATCTAACCTCATAGCAAGCTTATATTCCATTGAACGGAAACCGTCACCTTCTAGTAGCCTAGCAAACCTTCGCTTGAAATCTGAAGATAGTTGAGAAATCAGCTTTAAATGTGCAGAACTAAAAAAATAAAAATAAAAATAAAAAGGTACACATTGATCTGAAAATAGGACCAACCTTGGTAAAATGGACCAAAAAAGCCCCATTCATCTGACCCACTAACTTCACTATCATCGCTGTTTAATGGTTTGAGGACCATACATGAATGCTCACCAGTTACAGTATTCTAATTCAAAAGATAATAATAAACAAATAAAGTATCTAAATAGAAAGCTGTGTCTATACAAGCACATATTGGGGAGAAAAGAACAAATATAACAAAATTGAAATGGCATCTTAACTGGAATTTGGCCGATGTAGAAGGGGGCAAATTTATGTCTCTTCCAAAAGCGAAGAAGGTCCAAAGTTAACCCAAAGGAAACACCGAGGTAATGGAGTTTTTCTGGTTTCCGTTCATGAAGATGTACTAGCAAATGTGGAAGATCTGTCCTAGGTTTTATATTTTCTTCTAGCAAAGAAACCTACAAGCACAATACGGTACAAAATAATATGACTCCATTCATAGAAGTACTTTCCTATGCCAAAATAAATTTTCATGTTCAAACTAATGTAGCAAGATACTATTCATATTCATGGATTCATAGTTATCATTCTACATTGAATATTCAGGGAGAAGAAATTATTAGCCAAGCAAAACTGCACGAATTCTTGATAGAAGTTATAAGTTTTTATCACATTGCTTAGATTTAGAATCTATATTATAACAAGATAGTAAAAAACTCTGTATCCTAGAATATGAACCAAACATGAAATGAATTTAAAGAAACATAACTATTGGAACATAATATAAAATCAAAATTTGTTCACTGGATGGACCTTCTCTGCAGCTTCAGTAACTCTAACTCGAGGAATCTCCACATCATTTTCATCATCTACTTCAGAAATGGGAGTTATTTTTCCTTCAAAGTACCTACAGTGAGTAATATTGTAAATGCCTCCACTTTTAAAGAAATTTAACTTGTAAATGCATCATGACATGATTAAGCAAAGAGTATGCTCATCAAGTAACTTTCTCTTATATATTAGAGTGCTCGTTATATTACACTGTTGTGTACACAGCACAAACTTGGGATATGAAATCACAAAACATATGAATGTGGATTACATTCTCATATTGGCAAAATCTTTTATTTCTCAAGATAAAGACCATGATGATGATGTATCCATATTTTCTAGGTTTCACTATGAAACACAGTCAGCAATAATACAAGACTCTCAATCTTATAGACGATTGTTTCCCAGAGTCTTTTAAGCAATTAAAAAAAGAATTTCTTTATACCACTTTTCACTCCTTTTGCCATTACTTCGTATCATCATTATTCCAGCTCCATTATTATACATTAACAATCTCATGAAGGAGATTGTAGCACTAATTCTAACGCTTGAATCAACAGTCATGCAACACTGTGGTTCAACAAAATAAACAGAATATTTAAAAAGCTCAACGGAAATATTGATGCAATGTCATAGACAAAACCCATATGGATATTTGTCCGCAAAACTAAATTTTCCTTATCTATAAAACAAAAGATACAGTAGTCAGCAATTCAAAAGAGGAGACCTCCAAACTTTTCCTGTAAACTGTATGTGGAGTAAAAGCTAAAACTATCAAGCCTGCTCATATGCTAGCTCATAAACCATGAAACTATATCACTGGTCTCATCAAGTCTGAACTCTTCTTCAAGTGAAAAATTAGTTCAATAATTCCGGGTTCCACACTACCGTGTAGGGAACTACTGCTTGGAAGTATGATAATTCATGTATAAGAACGTAATGTTTGATAGAAAATACATCAGCTAGAAGTCTAATTCTGTAACAGTTCAACTAATTCTTGCAGAAAAAGGATACTCGATCTAAGATCACAACCTAGGTCACAATTTGTAAGTCAGGCCATCTTTTTTAACCACCGATTATACAACAAATATCTAAAAATCACCTAAACACAACAAGGGGGAAAAAGGCAGATGCCATTCTTATTGCAATTTTTTGTTGGTCAACCTTACCAGTTGTGAGCAAGATCAAGTGCAATATCTAGTTAAATGATAATGTCAGAAGCTAGAGAAAGACAAACCTGGTTATGAGTTCTACAGCAGCAGAACCGTATCCAAGCTGTGTTGAAAACCACATAAAAAATGGTATATCACAATGCATTACAAGAATCTGAAGCGACTCAATCTGGCATCATTAAGATAGAGACTTACCCTCATTGCACTTGGATGGGTGGCAATGCGTACAATACGAGCACCTGAAAAGCTAGGGAAAACTGTATCACGGAACTGCTCACAGAATTTCCATGGTATTTGGTCCCCAGAGGGTTGATGACCTTCACTTAAGCTTTGGATTGCAGATTTACGAGAAATCTGGCCTTCAAGACAGACCTGTAAATAAAGACAACCAATAGCAATGAGAATGATAAAAAATGTTTATGCAAATTTCCAATGACTACAAAAATTAGGAAGAACATTTGCATATAACCCAACAATAATATTAAGAACAATACTTGGCACAGAACAAAAATCCCTGTCAAGTTAAGCAAAATGAGATATAGCCTGGGATTACATCTAGAATACATGGACAAAAGCTGATTACAAACAACTGCTACAAGTGAGAAAATTTTTGAGTGGAACAACAGTTAGTTGGAGGAGCAACATACAGCTCAGATAGGGACCAAACCAGAAACTAAGACTGATGCATACAGTGAAAGGTAGGGTTTGGATGAAAATAAATGTGAGGTATGATGTGGAAATACAGGTATTTAGGGAGAGGGGGACCTTGGTAATTTGTAACATTAGCTATGAACAAAGAATCTAAAAACTTTTGGCTTGTCTGAAGTTAAATATTGCTCTTCTCTCCACTCAGATGGCTACTGTAGGCAATCAACATTGGATGCCCAAACAGCATTCTTAATACTCACAAATCCAAAAGGTAAAATATTTGTGGACTGTTAATTGGCCAAAATAGAACAGAAGACACCAAAAGAGATAAAGAATCGGTCAATCAAATTAATCGAAGAAAATAAATGACAAAGTGCGCAGAAAATAAGTGTTGGTGTCTCTCTTAGGTAGTTTACCTGGATGACGCATAAGATATCAGGAAGTTGATTTTTTGACTCATCAACAGGGCCTGTACATATAATATTAGTACAAACCTAATCTCATGCAAAATAATAATAATAATAATAATAATAATAATAATAATAATAATAATAATAGTAATAATAATAACATCAGTTCAAAGAAAAAAGTTTTACCAAGCAACACGAACAAATGATGTGCTGGAGCATCGGCCATTAGTTGTAAGTCATTAGGAGAGTTTTTGTAGTGAGACGCAACATATAATGCCATCATTCGCTACATAAATTAAGATACATAAGCACCATACCTTGAATACCAATAATTAAATACAAAAACATCAAATCACAGAGTATTTTACCTGCAGAAATAACTCGCTGTCTTTGTGATAGGAAAAAAGAGTGTCCCGATTGACATAATAGAGATCGCATTCACTGGGTAGGGGTAATCTAGTTGGGCAAACAAAAAAAGAGTACATCAATAAAGTTGATGGAGATGGTTTCATAACAGAGATCTCAATTAAGATGATGACTTAATTCTGACCTGCTGATACTAGGTATTGAATTCGCAACATCGAGACAGAGTAAGGCATTGAGCCAGGATTCTATGGGATCACGAGAAGCATATCTGATAGACTCGCTTAATTCTATCTTTCTGAAAAGACGACCTATATACAAAGAAATAATGAAAACAGCAAATTTTCCAAATAAATAGCCTACATTTACAAAATTTAAAAGTTTCAAAAACTGCGAACCAAGACAACACCAAGAGTGTACTGTCCTTGGAACCATATGAGTTGAAGCAGAAACCATTCAAGAGATTGTGGCCCAAAACATATAGCTGCCTGATAGGACACGGCGGTCACCACATTCATTCTAAAATATTGCACTATTTTCATCAATTTCAGTTAACATATAACGAGTGAGCAACAGGATTATATAGCCCAAAAAGAATATCCATAATATTCAGGAAATGATTTGGAAATATGATCATGCTGAGTTCAGCATTATATTTTGAAATTCCCCACATCAACACAGATATGCCATGAGAAACATTAAGCCTAATACTATAATAATCAACACATACATTCCTAGCAGCACTAGATTCATTCTTAGCAGACTCATCATAAAACTATCAGAACCAAGTGCAAATGTATACCAGAAAGAGAGCCCTCCACATTCTTAGAAGATATCTGGCTTTGTTCTTCCAATTGCTGCAGAAGTTTTAGTGACAAGGATCGGCCAGTACCTTCATAGCTTTAAGTAGAAAGACAAATATACATTTATGTAAGCATGCCTTCATAGCTTTATTAGAGTTAATTTAGCATGGTTAAAAAGAGAAAAATGGAAAAAAATCACTATTGTTGAGTAAGGAAATGGCAGCTTCTTTGGAAATCAAAGGTCTCTTGAAGAAAATGATAACTTCCAATTTAAGTTACAATAAAAGTATCATACCCATTCACAGTTGATGAAAGGAAAACCAGATATGGACCCAGTAGGGACCTCACAACAGGCAATGGAATTGCAGCAGCTTCATCAATAACAAGCAGTTCAACTTGGGAGAGCTTTTCATGTTCATGTGGCTGTAAATACTGCAAGGAAATGCAAGAAACCACATACATTAGGCAATTAATTACATGATGTAGAAGATCCTCACAAATCAACAATAGAACCGAACGAATTAACTAAGAGCAACATTTTACATGTAAGATCCTTTATCTTCTAACCTGAATTGTTTGTCTGTGCTGCTTGAAGATATTAATGCGCACAGTAGCTTTTTTGAACTCAGGATTTGCACTTTTCACCACATCATAATCAATATGTTCCTGCAAATAAAAAAGCCAGGTCACAAGCTTAAGATAAAGGGTGAATGACAGCCAATACTTGCACAGAAACCCAAGTGAACCTATAGAGCAAACAGGAAAAACTGTCTTAAGAGAGGTGTGCATGACATATACTATGGAATATATGTTTTAAAACTGGACTTAAGAGATCACACCCAATTGCTTCAGACCTGAACAATGTCCAGATATTCATGGCATGAGAGAAAAAGCAGAAAACTAAATGCAACAAGAAAATCCATGTAGATGACACAGCTCTTTTTTCCTTTTTAAACTTAAAGGTAGAGCAAGCTGCAGTAAAAGAAAATTGCAAAATAAACTCCATTTCCTCCATAATAAATGTTGTCGGGAAACAAAATTATGGATACATGGCCAGTTGAAATGCTTTAACAAATTGTTATGAATATAAAGAGAAGCTGACTGCCAATTTTTTTTAACAGTCCATATTCCTTTATTAACCTTTGTTAATCAACTAGAAACTATTGGTTTGCTAAAATCACATGCTAAAAGAAAAGTGCAACTGTAAAAACAACAAGAGTGTGCTAAGCGTGTATAAATGGTTCATACTGATATGATCAAGCATATCATCCAAGCAAAGGGACAAAAGTAAACTGTCTATCATCCAAGAAAAGGGACAAAAGTAAACTGTACCTTGTATTCAAGTGCATCGAATCCCTTGCAGATGAATTCAAACAAAGTCTTCAAGTTTTCAGGGCTGGGTGCAGTAATAAATATATTTGAATACCTGTCAACAGCATTTATTATTATTATTATTATTTGAATAAAAAAGGTCTGTTAGGATAAACATGCACAGGCATCAAAGAAACATGTAGCATTTTATATCCACATTACCCAGCCGCAATAGCTCCAGCGACTGCTAAACCAAGGGCAGCAGATTTCCCACGACCTCGAGCAGCCAGCAAAGCAACTGTGCTGCGCGGTGTCTTATCCAAAATTGAATCAAGAAATGTGATCACAGCTTTTCCCTACAGACATAAAAGTTTTAATGTGAACCAATAGGACATCCATGAAGTATCGGCCACATTAGTTATCCACTTTCAGGGAAATAAATCCTAGGTGTTCTCTACCTGATCTAGTGTACAGCACTTTTTGACCAAAGGACCGACAGGAAAATCCTCATGGAGTTGTTCTTTCAAATTCTTCAAGTTTCTTTCCGCTTCTGAAAGCCCTTCAGAATCCTTTAATAGCCAAAAAGGAGATAAGATAACTCAAACATTTAGTTAAAACTGGAATACTTGATGCATTAGCTATGCTGTTAGTATGTCAAAATGAAAGAATTGCTTGCTATGAAGAAAACACTGAAAAAAATCTTATAGTTATGCTTTTAGCATTTCATAATATTTTTATGATGATATTACAACCACAGAAAAAAATATAATAGCACTCTAAGAAACAAAATATGAAAAATTGTTGCAGTCAGTAAAGAAGCCACACCTCTTTAACAGGATTTGGGGTGATTGACCTTATATGAGAAGAAATAGGTAAAATGTTAAGCTCGTCATCCATAACCACACATGCTTTGCACGAAGCAAGTGATAACAAGAAACGTTCATTAAAGCGCCCAGTTGCCTCAGAATGGGACTCGGTACGAAACCTCTCATGAACATCCTAAAACCAGTAAAACCTTATATAAGCATTTACTTTTAAGCATGATGAGAAACTCAAAGAATAGAGTGTTGTTGCCTCATAAATCTTATATATAAAAAAAAGGAAGAATATAACGGCAGTTTTCAACCATCACCTACCATTCCAATTCCACTGAATGACACAAAATGAAACATCATAAATTATAAGAGTTAAAACAAAGACAACATAAGCCATCTTCCCCATCCTTTGCATCTGCAGTCCACTCAAGAAATGTAGAAACTGAAAAGGCTTAAATACCAACGAGATGAGAACCATACCATAACCATTGTGTACAAACTGGTCAACGAAGATAAAGAGCGTAGCAGCAACACAATCAATCCACCACCTTCAACTGTTTCTATCGTTCTAGCCAACAAATTTGGAGTCAGAGCCTCAAAATCCTAAAATACAACACAATAATTCTTCTTCAGAATAACTAACAGAGAGACAAAATATAAATAAATTAATTAAAACACACAAGCTAAGTTTCTTACCTGTAATATGCACATTCCAAAAGTATTACCGAGAATTCTTTCAGTATCCTTATACAAACAGTATGTCAAACCTCCGGTCTCAAGAAAGAGCGAAAAAGGATCAACTTTCTCAGGATCCAACAGTCCTCTCTGCATTAACTTTTTCACCTGCTTTGCTCTTTTTTTCTTGTGACTGCGTCACAAATTCACCAAAAAAAAAAAACTAATCAATCTTCTGTTTTATTTTTCACAAATTATATCCAATATCCAGCTCAATAAAATAAAATGAACCTGCTAAGTTCAAGTTTATCCTTGTAGCACCATAAAACGGGCGGTCTAGATTTCACCACTGCCTTGCTTAGCATATAATGAAGGTTCACAATCTGCATCGAAGTGGAAAATTACTGCTTGTTATAATTAAAAAAAAAACTGAAAGAGAACAGAAAAGGGTGCAAGCGTACCTGGTCACGTGACTTGTCGCCGATGATAAGGAAGAGAGAACGGTGGCGTAATTTGACGCCATTTTCTATGAGTGTTCTGATTCTCTCGTCCACCTTCTTCCTCATTATTATAGCTTCTGCCTATTTATCGCCCGTGTATAGCTTGCTTTTTTTCCTTTCTGCGTTTCGACGGACAGTTTCCGCCGCCGCCGGTTCTGCTGCTTCTCTGTGATGATTCTTAGAGCCTCTCTGTGCCAGTGTTGTTTTTTGAGGGTTTAGGTCAGGTTTTACAAAAAGAGGAGGCTGTTTAAAACCCTGGATGGAATTGAACCGGGTTCAACACTATAAAGTAAAATAGACTAATAGAGTCGAAACATCTTTAGAGAGAAGAAAACTACATTTATTTGGTACTCTAACGTCTTATTACTTTTCTATTTGAATCCCTTACTTTTAATTTTATCTATTTGAAACTTGCAGGTGAAATTACATTTAGTTTGAAAAAAAATTAAATTAATATTTTTATGTTTTTTTTATAATTTTGATATTTTAATGTTAAAAATAAAAAAGTTATTTTAATATATTTTTAAGTAAAAATACTTTTAATTAACACTAAAAAACATAATTTTTTACACTCCTAAATAAGGGTAATATTTGCTTTCAATTCACTTTTTGCTAAAATAACTTCAAATTCATGAAACTAAAAGATTGATATAAAAAAAAATAAAAATTTAATCACACTAATTTTATGAAATTACAAATCTACACTCTCATTAAATTGAATTAATAATGAAACTCAAATAATAATAAATTAGTGATTCAAAAGGTAAAAATTAGAGGTTAATAAGAGATTAGCAACTCATGGGTTGTTGAATGGTAAGATGAATAGTTAGAGGGCTGATTTGTAGCTATCTATAAGGCATCCCTTTTATCATCTTGGCAATCATCATTTGTGTCATGAAGATTGAAACACCGATTCTTAAACCCCTTTAGCCGTAGCCAGTGCCAGGGTTTTGAATGGGCAATCTTCTTGATTGATTGATTGCTTCATCATCCAAAATGGGTTCAA
>Ga0325400_1003412_pt1 | contig 14341 bp, 15 predicted proteins | sample PopdelMetagenome_2_FD_205662 | JGI IMG/M metagenome (GOLD analysis project Ga0325400, IMG submission 205662) | Populus deltoides microbial communities from Bellville, Georgia, United States - Xylem-PdKOR-R1 | ecosystem: Host-associated > Plants > Phyllosphere > Stem > Wood/Secondary xylem... | reverse complement strand
CGAGGCCGACCGGCTTCGCACCGAACAGCAATGGGCCTCGGCCCGGGAGTTCCTGAATGGCTGACAATTTCGACCTGGTGGTGATCGGCTCCGGCCCCGGCGGCTACGTGGCGGCGATCCGCGCGGCGCAGCTGGGCATGAGCGTGGCGGTGATCGAGCGCGAGCGGCTGGGGGGCATCTGCCTGAACTGGGGGTGCATCCCCACCAAGGCGCTGCTGCGGACCGCTGAGGTGTTCCACACCATCCGCCACGCCAAGGAATACGGCGTCACCGTGGGCGAGGTCGGCTTCGACCTGTCGGCGGTGGTGGACCGCAGCCGCAAGGTGGCGGGCCAGCTGAACGCGGGCGTCAAGGGCCTGCTGAAGAAGAACAAGGTCAAGGTGTTCGACGGCGTCGGCCGCATCGCCGCGCCCGGCCGCGTGGTGGTGCGCCAAGGCGACAAGGAAACCGAGCTGGCCGCTAGACATGTGCTGGTCGCCACCGGCGCCCGCGCGCGCGAACTGCCCTTCGCCAAGGCGGACGGCAAGCGCGTCTGGACCTATCGCCACGCGATGGTGCCCGAGGAGGTGCCCTCCCGGCTGCTGGTGATCGGCTCGGGCGCGATCGGCATCGAGTTCGCCAGCTTCTTCAACGACATGGGTGCCGACGTCACCGTGGTCGAGATGCTACCCCGCATCCTGCCCGTCGAGGACGAGGAAGTGTCCGCCTTCGTCGCCAAGCGGCTGGCCAAGGAGGGCATCGACATCCGCACGGGCGCGGGCATCGAGGCGCTGGACGCTAAAGCCGACGGCGTGACCGCGCGGATCAAGGGCGCGGACGGCAAGGTCGAGGAGGTGACGTTCAGCCACGCCATCGTCGCCATCGGCATCGTCCCCAACACCGAAGGGATCGGCCTGGAGGAACTGGGCGTCGAGACCGAGCGCGGGCACATCAAGATCGACGGCCATTGCCGCACCAATGTGGACGGCGTCTGGGCGATCGGCGACGTGACGGGCGCGCCCTGGCTGGCGCACAAGGCCAGCCACGAGGGCGTCATCGCGGTGGAGGCGATGGCGGGCGGGCACCCGCACGCGCTGGACGTGGGCAACATCCCCGGCTGCACCTATTCGCGCCCGCAGGTGGCATCGGTGGGGATGACCGAGGCCAAGGCGAAGGAGGCGGGCTACGAGGTCAAGGTGGGCCGCTTCCCGTTTATTGGCAACGGCAAGGCGATCGCGCTGGGCGACGCCGAGGGCTTTGTGAAGACGGTGTTCGACGCCGGAACGGGCGAGCTGCTGGGCGCGCACATGGCGGGGCCGGAAGTGACCGAGCTGATCCAGGGCTACGTCGTCGCGCGCCACCTGGAAACCACCGAGGCCGAGTTGATGGACACGGTGTTCGCGCACCCGACCCTGTCCGAGGCGATGCACGAGGGCGTGCTGAGCGCCTATGGACGCGCCATCCACATTTGACCGGTCAGGGGGCGGGCGGCAGCGTCCAGTCGATCCGCCCCCGGCCGCGCGCGTCGAGGAAGTCGTTCGCCTGGGAAAAGGGTCGCGATCCGAACCAGCCGCGGTGCGCCGACAGCGGCGACGGATGCACGGCGGGCAGGATCAGGTGGCGGCCGTCCGGGGCGGCGTCGGCGATCAGCGGGGTCTTGGCCTGGGCCGGGCCGCCCCACAGCAGAAAGGCCACCGGCGCCGGACCCGCCGCCACGGCGCGGATCGCGGCGTCGGTGACGGCTTCCCACCCCCGGCCGCGGTGCGATCCGGCGCGCCCCTCCGCCACGGTCAACACGGTGTTGAGCAGGAGCACGCCCCGGCGCGCCCACGCCTCCAGGAAGCCGTGGCTGGCCGGGGGTACGCACAGATCGTCGTTCAGCTCGCGATAGATGTTACGCAAGCTGGGCGGCAGGCGGACGCCGGGACGGACGGAAAAGCTGAGCCCGTGCGCTTGGCCCGCCCCGTGATACGGGTCCTGGCCCAGGATCACCGCGCGGACGGCGGGCAGCGGGGTGAGCGCGAACGCGGCGAAGCGCTGGCCCGCGGGCGGGAATACGTCGGTGCCGGCCGCTTCCTCGTCGGTCAGGAAGCGTTGCAGCGCGGCCGTGCGGTCGCTGGCGAGGACGGGGCCGAGCGCGTCGCGCCAGCTGGGATCGATCCGGTCAAGCATGGAAGCGGGGGTAGCCGCCTCGTTCACGCGCGCAAGCGGGGGCGATAGGATGGATGATCCGTCCGTCCTGCACGACGTAGGCGCGGTCCGCGCGATACTGGTCGAGGCCGCGCGGCGGGGCGAGGCGATGAGTTACGCCGAGACGCTCAATCGGCTGGGCCTGGGCTTCTCGCGGCCCAAGATGCGGACCTTGTGCCGGACGATGGACCGGATCGACGAGGACGGGCGCGCCGCGGGCGAGCCGGGGCTGGCGGTGCTGGTGGTGCGTGCCGCCGACGGCCTGCCCGGCCAGGGCTGGTGGACGACGCGCGGAGAGGCGCTGGGCTATCGCGGGCAATGGGAGGGACCGGCGGCCGAACGATTGATCGCGCGGGAGCAGCGGGCGGCGTTCCGGTACTGGGACGGGCGCTGAACCGGCGCGCTTGGATCGTCTCCGGTTCGCAGGCATTATGAAACCGGACCGGCTCCCCAAGCGCCGGCCGGGAGAGGGTGATGCAGCAGCTGTCCGCGCAGGATGCGACGTTCGTTTACCTGGAAACGCCGCACACGCCGATGCACATCGGGTCGGTCGGGATTTACGACCCTTCCACCGCGCCGGGCGGGTTCGTGCGGTTCAAGGACATATTGCGCTTCGTCGGCGAGCGGCTGGGCGGGGCGCGCTCGTTCCGCCAGCGGCTGATGCGCGTGCCGTTCGACCTGGACCATCCGTACTGGATCGAGGACCCCGAGTTCGACCTGGAATTCCACGTCCGCCACATCGCCCTGCCCAAGCCCGGCGACTGGCGGCAATTGTGTATCCAGGTGGCCCGCCTGCACGCACGGCCGATGGACCTGTCCAAGCCGTTGTGGGAATTCACGATCGTCGAGGGGCTGGACAATATCCCAGGGCTGCCGCCGGGCTGCTTCGCGCTGGTGAGCAAGGTCCACCACGCCGCGATCGACGGCATGAGCGGCGTCGAGATGTCGGCCGCGGTCCACGACTTGGACGCCGAGATGACGCCCCGGCCCGGCGCCGACGACTGGCGGGCGGAGAACATGCCCGCGGTCGCCGACCTGCTGGTCCGCAGCTATTTCAACAATCTGATCCAGCCGATGCGCGTGGTCGAGACGATCGGCCGGTCGCTGCCGGGCGTCGCCAAGCTGACGCGCGACGCCGCGCGCGGCAACGTGTCCCTCCGCGACGCGCGGCCGGCACCCCGCACGCGGTTCAACGCCAAGGTGTCGGCGCATCGGGTGTGGGACGCGGTGCCGTTCAAGCTGGCCGAGGTGCGGGCGATCAAGGAGGCGGTGCGCGGGGCGACCGTCAACGACGTGATCCTGTCCGTCGTCGGCGGTGCCCTGCGCGATTACCTGAGCGGGCACGGCGAGCTGCCGCACGAGACGTTGACGGCGATGGCGCCGATCTCCGTGCGCGGCGAGGGCGAGCGCGGCGCGCTGGGCAACCTGGTGTCGGCGATGGTGGTCGGGTTGGGCACGGACGTGGAGGACCCTTTGGAGCGGCTACGCGTCGTCCACGCGGCGGCCGAGAATAGCAAGGCGATGGTGAACGCGGTCGGTGCCAAGGCGCTGGCGGATTATTCGCAGCTGATCCCGTCCGGCTTGGCCGGGCTGGCCGCGCGGCTCTACACGCGCGCGGGTGCCGCCAACGCGCACGCGCCGGCCTATAATTGCGTCGTCACCAACGTGCCGGGCAGCCGCGTGCCGTTATACTTCGCGGGCGCGCGGATGGTGGGGATGTACGGCACCGCGCCGCTGTTCGACGGCATGGGGCTCATCAACCCCGTCTACAGCTACGGCGACACGATCGCGGTCAGCTTCACCAGCGACCGGATGGCGATGCCCGACCCGGAGAACTATGCCGCCGCGCTCAGGCGATCGTTCGAAGCGCTAAAGGCCGCGGCCTTGAACCACGCGGGGAAACCGGCGGCCGCGCCGCCGGTTGTGGCCAACGACACCAAGCCCCGACGGGCGACACGCAGAGGAGCGAAGTAGATGGCCGACGACGCGAACAAGAGCATCGACCAGGGCGAAGCCGCCGCCAAGGCCGCCACAAACGACGCGGCCAACGCCGCCAAATCGGCGACCGACCACGCCGCCCAGACGGCGCGCACCGCCGCCGAGGGAACGGCCAACACCGCGCGCACGATGGCGGACGGGATGCGCGAAGGCGCCGAGCGCGCGCAGACCGCGTTCCGCGAGCGGGTGGCGGAGCCGGCGCAGCGCGCGGGCGAGGCGCTGAAGGCGTCGGGCCAGAAGATCGCCGAGGGCGGATCGCAGATCGGCGTCAAGATGATCGATCAGGCCGAGACCAACGCGCGCGAAGCGTTCGCGGCGATGCGCCAGGCGGCCGGCGCCAAGGACCTGTCCGAGGTGATGCGCATCCAGGGCGATTACCTGCGCGAGCAGGGTAGCCGCTCGCTGGCGCAGGCGCGCGAGATCGGCGAACTGATCGCGCAGTTCGGCCGGGACGCGGTGGCACCGTTGCGCAACGACCGGGGCTGATCCGGGCCATGCTCGGCGGCCGTCCTGATACGGTTCCGGGGCGGCCGCCAGTGTTCGGGATGGATCCTGCTTCGTTCCGAGGCCGGCCCTGAAAGCATGGGCGCTGACCTCTGCATATTCCGGCCCTTCATGGGTGCAGCGAGGGTCGGGGCTTGTTCGCAGGCGACGCGCCTGGGGAGACACCCCCTTCAAATCCTACTCTGAAGTCCGCCTGGAAATCAGCTCGGGCGGTTCCGGCCAGTCGTGATTGACCGAGGATCACGAAGGCTGTCGAGATCACATGGACTGATCCGAAACCGTTCACCGGAGACGCGACAGAAGGGGGCAGCGCCAGGCAAGTGCCTGCATCGGGCACGGATTCTTGGAACGCGACCCGGTAGCTCGCGGCGACGGCACATGTTTTCATGTAGAAGGCGCTCAACCGCCATGGGCTTGGCCGTGTACTGGAACGCCGGTGGTTGTGAGGGCGTTCGATCAAGGCCGGGAGTCATTACCGCCAATAGCCATGACAGAGGCGAGAAAGACCGGCGGGCATGAGCGAGGAGGCGATGCCTTCGCATCGTCGACGAAGAGCGGCGCATCTATCGGCCCTTTTCGGCCCGCCCGTTTCGTGGACGATGTCGACCGTTGGCATCAATGGTTTCTGGATAAAAGCTCGGGGAGAAAGGACCAGGTCTTGGCCGACGCGGATCGACAGCTGACGATGGGTGAGGTGTAGCTCCTTCGCCCTGTTTATGCCGAAAAGATCAATTATGCCAAGGTGCGCATTCATTCGGAGCGCTGGGCATTCGTTTTTCCGAACGATCGCGCCATGGCACCCAATGGCGAGGCATATGTTCCCGGCAACGAATACGCTGCGGACTTCTCTGCCCATCGTGCCATTGTCGAAGCGCGCCACTTTCGCACACGAGGGTGCGCACCTTTGCCAATGGTACGGTCTCGGTAGGGTGGTATGGGCTCGCGGACCGTTCGCTCGGAACTACGACTACGAGTTGACGCCCGGCAAACCATACGAAGATTACGGCCTGGAGCAGATGGGCTCCATCGCGCAGGACTATTACGTGCTGCGAGAAGGTGGGCGGATCGTCGGGCCTTACGGGCTCGCCGACTATGCTCCGCTGCTGCCCGTCCGATGATTGGCTGGGCTACTCCGCTGCCGCTGATGCTGGCCGCCTGCGCGCCCGGTCAGGTCGATCAGATGGCTGCCCATGACGCGCACCGGCGTGCGGATGCCGCCGTTACGGGCGCGCTTAACCGGCCGGGCGGCCCCAACTATCTGGCCGCCGTCGCCGCCGTACGCACCGGCCCGTACACCGAGCGCGAGCGGCTGTCGCGGATCGGTGACCTGATCCTCTCCGCATGCCGCGATGGCGACAGCTATTGTCGGGCACCCAATGATGCGCGCGCCGGTGCGGCGATGCTGGCGCGCGCGGCGGCGGAACCTGGTGAGGGCGGGCGCACCAGCGCCGGGCGGCTCGGCGCGTGGCTCGCCCGCGGGGCGGGCGCCGGTCTGCCGCCGGATCAAGCCCGAGCCGAGTGCTGGCGCGCGGTGGCTGACGGGCAGGCAAACGCCGGCTGCTGATCGGGTCGGCGCAATGCGCGCCGTCAACGACGAAGGGGCACGGCGATCGTTGATCGCCGTGCCCCTTCGCTTACCCTTGCGGGTGGTATCAGTTGCTGTCGGCGTCGTCGTCCTGGACGATCGCGATCACGCCGATGGCGACCACGCCGGCGGCGATCAGCAGGCCGACCACGCCGAAGCCGGCAAGGTCGGACTTCTTGGCGGCGGGGGTGGAGGCGCGGACCGACTTGGCGACGGATAGCGACTGGGCCGGGTTAGCAGCCTGGGCCGCGACGGGCGCGGCGGTCATGACGATGGCGGCGGCGGCGGCCATGAGATTGCGGATCATATAAAGCTCCCTTTGACGCGCCGCGCGAAAGCGGCATACGCATAGACGCCTAACTCAATGGAGGGATGCAAGCCACCCCCAAAGTCCGGCCAGGAATTTCGTCAGATGTTGCGGTTTTGCCGCAACACCGGCCGATCGAACCAGTATCGTGTCGAAAGATTGCCGGGGTAACCGATTGAAACCTGGGCGCCGACCCGCCGCACCTGTCCGGACCCTTCAGGCGCTGCCCATCGGCGGGTACATCCACCCGGTGGTCCATTTGCGCTCGAAAGGCTTCCATTGGTCGGCAGGCAGCGCCAGCCGATCGGCGACCGCATAGAGGACGGCGGGATTGACGCCCAAGCCGCAATGGCTGCCGTACACGCGGATGCTGTCGGCGAGCGGCCCGTGTTCCTCGCGGCAACCCTGCCACGCGACCACGCCGTCGCCGCGGGTATAGATGGCGGTGCAGGGCACGGGGACGCGCCCCTGGCACTCGGCGAGCATGGCCTGGGTCTGGGCGCTGTCGATCGTCTCGCCCGTCATCGCCTCATAGGCGCGCCAGGCGTTGGTGGAGCGGGGACCGCAGGCGAAGGGGGAGCCGAGCGAGATCACCTGCCGTACCGTTTCCGGCGCGCGCGTCGCGATCAGGCGGGCCATCACGCCGCCCAGACTCCAGCCGACCAGCGACACCTTCTCACCCGTCAGTTCGTGGATGGTGCGCAGGCGCGCTTCCAGCTTCTCGCCCGCCCGGCCTATGGCGCGGGGCCCAAGGTTGCGGCCAAGTTCCCAGGCGTGCGTGTCGTAGCCCAGCCGCTTGAGGTAGGAGCGCAGCACGGTGGTGGAGGCGTCGGAGGTCATGAAGCCGGGCAGTACGAGTACCGAATGGCCATCGCCGCGCGGCGCCGACGCCAGCAAGGGGGCCGCCCAGGGCAACGAACCAAACTCGGCGAACGCGCGCGGCAGTTCGGCCAGCGCCAGCATGGCCGAGGGGGGCGGTATGTGAGCATGGGTTCGAGCGGGGGCGGCGGTCGCCATCCTGAAATCATCCTTCCGTATCCCGACCTCAACGGATCGGCTGTTATTTAGTTTCGTCTCGCAACCTGTCTCAAACCGGGCCGGCCTGCCCTTCCATACCCAAAGCGACGCGGCGCGCGTCGGCGCGGGCGGGATCGTAGCTGAGGATCATCAAGTCGTGCGACTGCCCGTCGCGGCCGCGAACCTGGTCGCGCAGGCACGCCTCGGCCCGGAAGCCCAGCCCCTCGAACAGCGTCACCGCGGCCGTCTGGTCGGGGGTCATCGACGCGGTTAGCTTGGTCAGTCCGTGTGCCTGCGCGGCGGCGAAGGCGCAATCGAGCAGGTCGCGGCCCAGACCCGTTCCGCGCCGATCGGCGGAAACGAGCAGCCGCACCTCGCCCACGTGCGCGCTCCAGCCCAGCGGATCGCGTACCAGGGCGGCGGTGCCCAGCATCCCGCCCGCGTCCTCGTCCTGCGCCACGAAGCCGTCGATCCAGCCGTCCGCGATCGCCGCCAGCCACGCGTCGACCACCCGCGGGTGGCGCAGGTCGCGCCCCAGGAACAACAGGTCATGTTCGGGCAAGCCGTTCGCCCAGGCGACCAGCGCGTCGCGGTCGCGGCGCTCCAGACGGCGGATGCGATGGCTCACGTCGATCGTTCCCCCAGCCATTGCGCCAGTTGCGGCCACAGCCGCCGCACCGCGTTGTTGCCCGCGACCAAACTGACGTGCCCGCCCTTCAGCACCACCTCGCGCTTGTCCGTCGACTCGACCATGCCCAGCAGCGGCGCCGACGCCGCGCGCGGTACGATGTGATCATGTTCCGCAGCGACGTGCAGGAAGGGCGCGGTGACGGCGGACAGGTCAACGGCGCGACCGCCCACGTCCATGCAGCCGTGCATCAGGCAATTATCCCACATCAGCCGGCGGGTCGTCTCGCGGAAATACTCGCCCGCCAGCGGCAGCACGTCGCTGGCCCAGCGATCGAACATGCGGAAGCCGCGCACGTACTGGTCGTCGTGCAACTGGTCCCACAGCCGCGGCGCGGTGACGGCGCGGGTGCCGGGGCGCAGCATGTCGAAGGCGGTGTAGAGATAGTCGCCGGGGCAGTTGCCGAACGTGTCCACCAGGCGGTCCACGTCGAAGAACCGGCGGTCGGCCCAGGACTGGAACATCTCCATCGCCGAGAAGTCCACCGGCGTGGTGAAAGTGACGAGGTTGGCCAGCCCCGACGCCTCCCCCTCCAGCGCCGCCCAGAGCAGCGCCAGCACGCCGCCGAAGCAATAGCCGGCGACCGACACGTCCGGTTCGTCGCACGCGTCCCGCACGCGCGCCACCGCGTCGGGCAGGAAGTCGAGCACGTAGCTGGCCAACGTCAGCCGCCGTTCGTCGGCGCGCGGCGGAGCCCAGTCGAGCATGAACACGTCGAACCCGGCGTCGAGCAGATATTCGACCAGCGACTGGCCGGGCACCATGTCGAAGATGTAGCCGCGATTGGTGGTGGCCATGACCAGGAGCAGCGGCACCCGGTACACATCGTCCCGGCGCGGGCGATAGCGGTGGAGGCGCATGGTGCCGCGCTCGACCAGCAGGTCCTTGGCCGACGCCCCCAGCACGGGAGCGGGCGAGGTCAGATATTCGAGCCCGCGGACGTTGCGGGTGAGGGCCCGGTCCCATTCGGCCCGGGCGAGTTCTAAGACGTCGGGGGCCGGCGAAGCGTTCAAGCGGCGGGCAGGCCGTCGGGGCCGTCGGGGCCGTCGGGGCCGTCGGGGCCGTCGGGGGCGGGGGCGGGGGGCTTGCGGTTGCGCGTGGGGCGCGGGGCCGCCGCATCGGTGGCGGGCGCGCCGGTCGCCAACCGGTCGATCTTACCCTCCAGCCGGAACAGCGCCGCCTCTATGCCGGCCAGGCGAGCGGACAGGTCCTCAAGCTCCGCGCGGCTGGGCATGTTGGCGGCGGCCAGCGCGCGTTCCATGACGCCGCGAAACGCCTCCTGCGCGCCCATCGCGGCGGTGTTGGCGCCCTGCATGGTGCGCGCGAACTCGGCCGATTTCATCACCTGGCCGCCGACGCCGTTGGCGACCTTTTCCCATTCGGACAACATGGTGCGGAAGAAGGCGGATGGGTCGGGCGGGGTGGCAGTCATAACTGTGAGTGTCCACCCGGCGGGAGCGGGCGTCAAGCTATGGTCGAGGCCCATCGCTGCCGATGGTAGTCGCGGAACAGGAAAGCGCCGCCCCGACGTTCAGGCAAATACGACACCTGTCCGTCGGTGACGCAGCGCAGACCCTGCGAGGCCGAAGCCCAACAGGATCAGCCCCCAAGTCGCGGGTTCCGGTGCCGGGGCGGCGGAACTGGATATGCTGAGCGGGTTAGCCGTCGCGGACGACGAGAACCGCTCGATGGGAGTGGACAGATAAGCGCCCTCGTAGAGGTAGCTGCTGCCCGGGCTGATAGATGGAGAATTATTGCGAACGATCACGGCCTTCCGCCCGGTGCCAAACAGGATGGCCTCGTAGCTCTTGTTGGCCTGATGCAGTTTGTCATAGTACACGTAGGTGTCACCGAACCATGCGAGGCCATAGTCGGGGATATAGGCTTGGCACAGTGAGTCACCGCAGGCGATCGGCCCCATGGAAGGTCCGGACGGGCCGACGTTATCGAGGTTGATGGTGATCTCGAACGAAACGTAGAGAGGCTGACCTGTCTAAAAACTCGGACTGTTGAGGTAGGGGTAGCCTTGGGCCTAGGAATAGCCGACTGTCTTGACCGTGTAGCGCACGAACTCTGTCGCGGCAGTCGGCGCACCGGAAGCTATCATCGCAACCGCAGCGGCAGCTATCCTCCAGAAACGCATATGCTCCCCCTCGGTAATTAAGATAATTGAGCATGTTTCGTGCCAAGGGGGAAAATGTGCCGATCGGCTCTATTCGTCGACCCGACATGTGGAGTCGTTCAGTAGGTGCCTGGCCGCTATCAGGCCTCGCGGGCCGGCTCCGAAACAATCCCGATCACGATAATGTTCGACAGCCGCGAGATTTATAACAGTTTCTACGATTGCGGCCGGTCCAGCGTGCGGTCGGGCAGCGGATCTTGCGGACGGGGAGCGCCGGCGGGCGTCACGGCTTGCGGGCCGCGATCGGTGACGTCCAGCGTCGAGTCGCCACCCAGCGCGCGGTAGAGGGTGACGCGGTTCACCGCCGCCAGCAGCTGGGTATTCACGAGCTGTTGCCGGGCCGTCAGCAGCGAGCGTTGCGCGTCAAGGCTGGTCAGGAAGGTGTCGATGCCGCCGCGGTAGCGCAGGTTGTTGAGCGTCAGCGTTTCGTTGGTGGCCGCGAACTGCGCGCGCGTGGCGCGGAGCTGTTCGCCCACCGTGCCCTGGCGCGCCAGCGCGTCGGCCACGTCGCGGAATGCGGCCTGGATCGCCCCCTCGTAGGTCGCCAGCGCCGCGTCGCGCTGCGCCTCGGCGTAGCGGACGTTGGCGCGGCCGGCGCCGGCGCGGAAGATGGGGTAGCTGGCGGTGGGCGACACCGAATAGTTGAACGCGTCGCCGGAGAAGAGGCCGGACAGCGCCCGGCTGGCGAAGCCGACGAAGCCCGTCAGCGATATGCGCGGGAACAGCGCCGCGCGCGCCGCCCCGATCTCAGCGTTGGCGGCGCGAAGCGTGTATTCGGCCTGGACCACGTCGGGACGGCGTAGCAGCACGTCTGAGCTGAGCCCGGCGGGCAGCACCGCCAGCGTGGCCGACGCCGCGTCCATGTCGGCGGGCAGGTCGGTGCGCGGCACGTCGGTGCCTACCAGCAGCCGCAACGCGTTCTCGTCCTGCGCCAGCAACGCGCGCTGGTCGGCCAGCGCCGCGTCGGCGGTGGCGAGGATGGTCTGCGCCTGGGTCAGGTCGGAGCGCGGCGCCACGCCGCCGTCGAGCCGGAGCTTGGTCAGCCGCACGCTGTCGAGGGCGATGGCGCGCGTGTTCTGGGCCACGGCCAGCAGGCTGCGGTCGGCGGCGTAGGTGAGCCACGCCTGGGCTACGTCGCCCACCAGGGTCAGGCGGACCGATCGGGCGGCGGCCTCCTGTGCGAAATAGCGTTGCTGCGCGGCGCGGGTCAGCGAGGCGACGCGACCGAACAGATCGAGTTCGAAGGCGGTGGACGCCAGGCCCAGCGTATAGCTGCTGCCGCCGCCCGATTGCGTGACCACGGTGCCGGTGCCACCCGTTCCAGTGCCACCCGTACCGGTCCCGCCGGTTCCCGTACCCCCGGTGCCGGTTCCGCCGGTGCCCGTGCCGCCCGAACCCGTACCGCCGCCGGTGACGTTGGAGACGCCGTTGCCCGTTTCCTGATACTGGTAGCGCCCGGTGGCGTCGAGCTGGGGCAGGCGGGCGGCGCGCTGGACCACGTAGAGCGCGCGCGCGGCGCGGATGTTGGCGACGCTGGCCGCCAGGTCGCGGTTGTTGGCGAGCGCCAGCGCGATGATCCGCTGAAGGCCGGGATCGCGGAATATCTGAGAATAGGTGACGGCCGGCAGCGGCGCCTCCGACTGGCGGAGATAGGCGTCGCCGACCGGCCAGGATGCCGGCACGGGTGCCGCCGGCCGTTCGAGATGCGGGTCCATCGAACAAGCGGCCAGCGCCAGCGTCGCCAGCCCAAGGGGAAGGGCGCGCATCGTCACGCGGCCCCCGGCGCGGGCAGAGCGGGGCGGTCGGGCGGGGCGGGCAGCGCGGGCGCCGCTGGCTGGCCGCCGCTCGGGCCGCCGTTGGGGCCGCCGGGATCGCCGCCGGACGAACCCCCGTCGTCGCGACGGTGACGTACCCAGTCCAGCCCGTCGCGCACGCCGCGGCGCACCAACACGAAGAAGAGCGGAATGTAGAAGATCGCCAGGAAGGTCGCGGTCAGCATCCCGCCGATGACGGCGGTGCCGATGGCGATGCGGCTGTTGGCGCCCGCCCCCGTCGAGATCGCCAGCGGCAACACGCCGAAGATGAAGGCGAAGCTGGTCATCAGGATCGGGCGCAGGCGGATGCGCGCGGCCTCCATCGCCGATTCCAGCACCGACTTGCCCTGCTTTTCCGCCTGTTCGGCGAACTCGATCATCAGGATCGCGTTCTTGGCCGCCAGACCCATCGTCGTCAGCAGGCCGATCTGGAGGTAGACGTCGTTGGTCAGCCCCCGCAACGTGACGAAGGCGATGGCGCCGATCAGCCCCAGCGGGATGATGAGCAGCACCGCGAACGGGATCGACCAGCTCTCGTAAAGTGCTGCCAGGCACAGGAACACGACCAGGATCGACAGGCCGTAGAGGAGCGGCGCCTGACCGCCCGACAGTTCTTCCTGAAACGACAGGCCAGCCAGCTCAACGCTGGTGCCCGGGATCTGGCGCGCCAGCTCGCGCATCCGATCCAGCGCCTCGCCCGAGCTGTAGCCGTCGGCGGCCGTGCCCTGATATTCGAAGGACGGGATGCCGTTGAAGCGCGACAAGGTGGTCGGTGCCGTGCCCCAGCTGGTCTGGGCGAAGGACGAGAAGGGCGCCATCTGGCCGGCGCTGCCGCGCACGAACCATTGGTCAAGGTTGGCGGGCGTCTGGCGATAGGGGGCGTCGCCCTGGACGAACACGCGCTTCACCCGGCCGCGATCGACGAAATCGTTGACGTAGCGGCCGCCCCAGGCCGTCGACAGCGTGGTGTTGACGTCGGCCTGGGTCAGCCCCAGTGCCGCCAGCTTCTGCGGATCGGCATTGACCTGGAGCGTGGCGACGTCGGGCAGTTCGGTCAGGCGGACGGACGCCAGCTTGGGATCGGCGCTGGCGAGCGCCAGCAGCTTGTCGCGCGCGGCGGCGAACTGCTGCGTCGACAGGCCGCCCGTATTCTGAAGCTCGATCGTGAAACCGTTGCTCTGGCCCAGGCCGCGGATGGCGGGCGGCACCAGCGCGAACACGCGCGCGTCGCGGACGCCGCGGAACGCACCCGACGCGCGGCCGACGATGGCGTCCGCCGCGTTCTCCTTGCCCTCGCGATCGGCCCAGTCCTGGAGCTGGAGAAAGGCCTGGCCCGTGTTCTGGCCGCTCGTGCCGCCGCCGCCGCCGCCGCTGACCGACAGGATGGTGGCGAGGTTGTTGCCCTCGTGCTGGGCGAAATATTCCTCCACCTGACGCTGGACCTGATAGGTGCGGCCCTGGGTGGCGCCGGCAGGCAACTGGAACTGGACGATCGCGTTACCTTGATCCTCGGTGGGCAGGAAGCCGGTGGGCAGGCGCAGGAACAGCACCGCGAGCAGCGCCACGGTGCCCAAGTAGATCAGCAGCCACAGCCATTTGCGGTCGATCACCGCCTTCACGCCGCCCGCGTAGCGTTCGGAGATGCGGTCGAAGCCGTCGTTGAACTTGTCGCGACCCGTCCGTACCCAACCTGCGATCCGCGGCGCGCGGCGGGCCAGATAGCTGTCCTCCAGCTTGCCTTCCTGGTTCTTCTGCTTGAGCAGGGTGGCGGTGAGCGCGGGGCTTAGGATGATCGCCACCAGCACCGACAGGATCATGGCCGACACGATGGTGAGCGAAAACTGGCGATAGATGACGCCCGTCGACCCGCCGAAGAACGCCATGGGCAGGAACACCGCCGACAACACCAGCGCGATCGCCACCAGCGCCACCGTGATCTCGTCCATCGACTTGATGGTGGCGTCGCGCGGCGAAAGCTCCGGATCCTCCTCCATCAAGCGCTCGACGTTCTCGACCACCACGATGGCGTCGTCGACGAGCAGGCCGATCGCCAGCACCAGCCCGAACAATGTCAGCG
>Ga0325400_1003411_pt1 | contig 14341 bp, 10 predicted proteins | sample PopdelMetagenome_2_FD_205662 | JGI IMG/M metagenome (GOLD analysis project Ga0325400, IMG submission 205662) | Populus deltoides microbial communities from Bellville, Georgia, United States - Xylem-PdKOR-R1 | ecosystem: Host-associated > Plants > Phyllosphere > Stem > Wood/Secondary xylem... | reverse complement strand
TTCTTCATTTTTTACTATCTTTTCTTTGGTCACCTTTCCCTTGTTCGTGCTAGTGCAATAGTATGTATTAATATCTTTTCCATTTCAATAGAATGAATCTCGATGTGAGAGGCTGGAGTTTGCTTTTGTGGGTTTAGTTATGTTAGTGTTAGGGTGACAAGTTGTAGAAAACCTTGAAAGTTTCTGGCTTTATTGAATTGGAGCTTTGTTTGTTTGTGTTTTTATTTGTGGGCTGATTGGAAAAGAAACTAGATAATATGTGATAAAAATAAAAATTTGGCTGCCTAAGACGTGGACTAAACTGGCCTCTATGCAACAGACTTCTTCGTAATTGTGTCATTCTCTATCTAAGATGTCAGTTTTGATTGCAGAATTTGCTACAGAGCATGGGGGGTTATCAGCTGACGTGATAAGGAAGGCATTTAATGCAACTGAAGAGGAGTTTTGTCATTTAGTGAAGCGATCATTACCATGGAAGCCACAAATTGCTTCTGCTGGATCATGTTGTTTGGTTGGAGCTATTTCAAATGATGTGTTATATGTTGCGAACCTTGGGGACTCCAGGGTAGTTCTTGGCCGAGGAGTTGATGAGGATAAGAAAAAAAAGGTAGTGGCAGAAAGGTTATCAACTGATCACAATGTTGCTGTTGAGGAGGTGAGAAAGGAGGTTCAGGCACTTCATCCTGATGATTCACATATTGTAGTCTATACCCGTGGAGTTTGGAGGATTAAGGGCATTATACAGGTAAAATGGCTTCTTGTTGCTGAGCAGCTGGTCTTCTTGTTCCTGTTTTTGCTTGTTAGTTATGAGAATTCGGCTGATTGGGTATTGTTTGTTTGTGGCATTATACATTCATTCATTTAGGTGCCAAATATGTTTCTCCATCCTCTTGATTGTCTTTCAATGTCTTGCCAGGTTTGTTTTGAGTTACTTGGATAACCTGTCTTAAAAACACTATTTTGTAGTGTGTTTGACATAAAGTAATTGGTCTGAAGATGGATCAATTCTGAAGGCATCCAATTTTATGTTCGGTTCTCTTATCTTTATCTTTTGCTTTATGATAGGCATCTGTCTATGATGGAAACACTATAGTTAAAGTTGGCCTGGGGGTTACATTCATACCCTTCCAGGAATCTTATGCTCTGCCTCCTGGTCTACCATTTCATGCAATCAAGTGAAGCAGTATGTCTTCTGATGCATGAGAGGTAAATGAAAACCCCTGAGGCCTAACAAGAATGCTTATGTAATTACCGGAAGTCTTGATCCCTTTTTTTTCCTTCTATTTAACTTATCCGGAGACTAGAAACATCATAGTGTGATGTTCTGGTTGATGAACTGAACCATTGTGTTCATTTGTTACTTGACTCCCTGAAGTTTTGGAGCTGATTTACTATCTTAGGCATGTCGTAGAAGGTGGAATAAACCTTCCCTGTTTCCTTTTTCCCTTTTCAGGTATCTAGATCCATTGGTGATGTGTATCTGAAGAAACCAGAGATTAACAGGGACCCAATTTTTCAGCAGTTTGGGAACCCTATTCCTTTGAAACGGCCAGTAATGAATCCAGAACCTTCCATTCTCAATAGAAAGTTGAGGCCAGAAGACTTGTTCCTGATCTTTGCTTCAGATGGTCTTTGGGAACAATTGACCGATGAAGCAGCTGTAGAGATTGTTTTCAAAAACCCAAGAGCTGTAAGTGCCTGTCTTTGATTTAGATGTTTCATTTACTTTTTCTTGCAACTCTTATTGATATTTAAATCCCGGACCTAATTTATACTCTGAGGTTAGGCAAGTTAGGTTTTGATGGGATCCTTGGGAATGAAAATTGAATTTCTTTTTCATAAAACAAGCTTCATCGAACCCATGAGAATGCAGAATTCAGTTTCATCTACTCGTAGCATCTAAACGCACCATATTTCTGTTGAACATGGACATTGTTTTGGAAATAGGATATTCCTGACATCTGAACCTTTAAGCAAATGTTTTGGCAAACAAACTAGATGTCATAGATGTTCAATTGTCTGGAGTTATTTGTGCCTGTCCAAATTTTGTTGCTTGCTTGACAATTCTCTGGGCTGTTTTGACACTTGCAGGGGATTGCTAAGAGACTGGTGAGAGCTGCTATTCAGGAGGCTGCAAAGAAAAGAGAGATGAGATATGATGACATAAAGAAAATAAAAAAGGGAACGCGGCGGCATTTTCATGATGATATCACTGTGATTGTAATTTATCTTCATCACCAAAAAGGTTCCTCCAATGGTGGACTAAAGAATAATGTTGTTGGCTGCACCAGTGCTCCAGTCGACATTTTCTCCCTTAATGCAGATGAAGCAGAGGTGGACTTGCTTCAAACAATTTCTTGAACAGGGAAAAACCCTTTGAAGGGGTAACACTGACTTCTTGATTTCAATGTATATTAAAGGAGAATACATTTATGTAGATGAAGTTATAGCGGGTTCTGGTGTTAGCCTTTTCCAAGTAAATATATAACTATACTTGTTTCATTCTATCATTGACTGGTTAATTTTTCAGAAATTGTAGCACCAATTTTGTGCCTCTTTTGGAATCCAAATTTTAGAAATTACAGGTCATCATTGATTATTTTTGGGCTTGTAAAATCTGACAGTTCCGGTAGCCAATGGTCCAAGGGCATTTTTAGGGTATAAATTGCACTGCACTTGCCTTATTAAAAGCCTCTGACTTCAAGCACTGGCCATTCTTGAACCATTGCACATTAGCAGCACGTGAGGTGAGTTAAGAAGTCATCACATGAGTCTCCCTGCCCTGCGCACAGCATAAATTTGTCAGTTGCTTCTACCTTCGTAGCTCAAACCTAAATGATGCACAACTTTCACACGAGGAAAGAACTTCGAAGTCCTCCATAATAGGAAGAAAAAACTACTTCTATGTTAAAAATTGCTGAATTTGAGTTGAATTGAAGTAACAAAAACAAGCACACCTGTGATTTTAGAGCAATAAGCAAACGCAGACACGAGTCGCCCCTGCATCCATGTAGTTGGCTATGCGTAAGAAAGGGGATTGTGAGGACTCACTCAAGCATGGCTCCTTGCAACAATCAAAAAGATCGGATTGGCCTTAGCTTCAGGCCTTAGGTCCCCATTGATGATTAATGAGAGGATATGATGATGACAAAAATGTAATATACATGGATGATATTAAGATAAAACAACATAAAAAGTTTTTAAACATAAAAAAAAATAAAAAAAATAGAAGGATATAGGAAAGCTTTAACCCTTGCGAGACCATGATGCATCCATCGTTATTTTGCTTTGCCCAACTTTGCATCCTTAAAAAACTCAGGATTGGGAGGATTTGAGGTTCTTGAAAATAAAAAAAATAATTAAAAAAACTCCTTGTACTGTAGAGAAACAGTGATGGCGGCTGAATTGCTTGGTGGAGCTGATGTTGGAGCAGTGTTTGGTGAGCTGCTAGAAGCGTCTTGAATGAGATAAACAAAGCAGCGTTCAAGACAAGACTGAGGCAAATAGGAAAAACTCTACAATCCAACAGTCCAATTTTACAAGACATGGAAAAGTTGAATCAAGCATTAAATCGTAGAAATGAGGAGACAGAAACAATAATAGAAGTAATCAGGAAAGGCAAGACGCTCGTTGTTGTATGCTCAAAAACTCGTAGGTATAATTGTTGGAGAAGGCAGAAATACACAGACAAGCTCGTCAAGTTAGAAGAATCGGTGCCCAAGTTCTTTTTTCAAACTGTTATGCCAAAGCAGACAGTAGGGGACAGTAAAGAAATTATGTTGGAGCTAAGAGGCCAACAGCTCAAGTTCAAATGGAAAAATTGATGGACTTGTTGTCTCATGTACAATCCCGGAGTCTCTGTTGGATTACAGGTGGCATTAGGAGAATTCAAGATGGAGCTGTTTAAGGATGGGATGTCCATTGCTGTGCTATCTGCTCCTCCAGGCTGCGGAAAAACAACATCGGCAAAACTACCTTGTCATGTGTCATGTGAATGCTTTCCTTTTTATGTAATAATCTCTACTAGTTTTTAGTAGCAACTCTCTCGTATAGTTTTCGGTCTTTGAACAGGAAAATTCAAGGATAACATCTTTTATATCACTGTGTCGGGAAAAAAAAGAAGGCATTATTTAATTATAAAAAAAGCATTGTTTAAATAATTTTTTAAAAAAAAATATTTAAAAAACAATATCAATCATCGTATGCAAAAAAATCCCAAGAACCTGACAACTTCAAAGCATGAGCCATGATTACAGTATCGAGTTATTGAAAATATATGTAACCTGGTCGTATGAGCAAAGACGCAAAAATAGGAGAAGCCATAATGATAAAGGTATTAAATTAATATAAATGAGTCAATTAGACCACCTAAGGCAGAACGTGGGTTCGCCCTAGGCCTCAATTAGTCTCTTCAATTTTGATTCAAACCTCCTTTTTTTTATAACAAAAATAAATTTAATTTAAAAGATATACATAAATATGTGAAATGTGTGTGTTTTGTGAGACACGTGTCAGGTTAGAATAGTATTTGGTATATTGTTCAATCATATTTTTTTAAAAATTAATTTTAAATTATTTTTGTATATTTTTATATTGTAAAGTAAAATAGAAACTTATGCAGATAAATAGAAGGATGAGAAAAGGAGAGAAAAAGAATATCAATGATGATATACTAATATTAAAAATAAATTTTAAAAATATTATTTTAATATATTTCTAAATTTAAAACAATTTTAAAAATAACCCTCTTTTAAATATATAAAATTAATTAGAAAATGCAAGGAGAAATTAGACCCGGTGAGCTCAGAAAGCCCATTTGTTACCGGGCTCAAGAGTGAAGACTTTCGAAACGAGCATGGGATTGGTGACCAAAACAAAGCCTAAAAAACTCACTATCACAGAGAAATTGAACCCGTTGAGGTTGAGCTCATAAACTGGAAATTTCTTTTCTTGTTTAGAACAAGACTTGAAATTTCAGAAACAGGACACTCAGGACAAATGGGAATCAGTGGAGACCCTCGAACATTCAGGTAGGTTGTAGTGCAAAATTAAGGAAGAAGGAATGAGTGCAAGTAGTTTGGTTGCAGATACAGTTTGGAAAACCATTGAATCAACCCAATCAGGTCCTCTCTTTCTATATCTCATGCTTTTTAATATTTAGTTATTAAATCTTTTAAACCCACCTTCTATTAAATGACGCTTAGTGTCTTTTTTTTTCCTTCCGTGGCTAATGTAAATGGTGGCAGTGACTGAGGAGCAGCTTTCAATGTGAGTAGCATATAAAATAGTCACTTTCCAATTTCCTAGCTTGCTTTTGATCAAGTTAGTAATGATTTTTAAAAGGGTGTAAATGGGTTGATAGATTTTGGGTCTTTTCTTTGTGTGTGTTGTTTGGGTTAAATGTAGCTTGCATTTCTTGTTTGGTAAGAATCTTGAGAGGGCAACAAAGATAGTGGATCAGAGAGGTGTCAAAAAGATCTCTGGTCAGCCCAGCGGTCGTTCCATCTTTCAGGTTCAATTCTATTCTTTGCTATGCATTGTACTTTAGACTTCAAATTTTTGCACATGGTTGTTCGAGTTTGGATCTAGGGCCTAATTCGGGTTTTAAAATGCAAATAAAATTGGTTTAGGTTGAATTGTTTTGTGATAAAATGGCGGGGCGATAAGCTAGGAACTTCAGTTTAAATGGAATATCTGATGAGTTTGACTGTTTTGGTGTAAATTTATAAATAGGAATGTTTGAGCAATTTAGTTTGGATTAGCTTACTAAAGAAAGGTTTGAGGATTAAAAGAGTGCAGTTAAGGTTCTCCACTTCTCCCTATTTGAGAATAGCTGTAAAATTTTAGGATCAATGATTTAAGAACTGATTTGGCAAATGGGTTTGAGGTGAAATTGGATTATGTTGAAGAAACTTGGTAGTTAGCTCGGTGAACAAATTGTTAAATATGTTTCGTTTAAAAAGATAGAAGTAAAGATTAAGATTTGATCATTTAAGAACTCATTTGGTAAAATAATTTCTTGTTTGCTGGTGTTGTTAGGTGGTGGGAGAATCACGGAGGAAGGAGGAGTATTTCTGTTTTCCTGAACACTATTGTGCCTGTTATTCATTTTTTTATGACATTGTCAACAGAGGAGAACAACTTTGTGTAAGAGTTCTCTTTTTTTTCTTATTTATCATTTTAGTTTGTTGAAACCACTTTTCTATAATGTCTTATGATTAACTCTTTCATTTCTTGAATCCATTTCAGTGTAAGCATCAATTAGCTGCAAGACTTGCAGCAGCATTAGGAGCGTTCATTGATGTTAAAGTGTCCGATGAGCAACTGGCTCTCTTACTCGTCAAACTATAACATGTGGAGATGGAAGGGATCCAACTTTAAAAAAGAAGAGGTATGGTCCAAGAGAATCGTAGCAAAAGCTTTTATTAAATTCGTAGGCTTCTGACTTTGGAAGCAACTACCAGCAATGAAATTCTACAACTACTTCCAGGAGATGAAATTATACATCACTAATTCGGTTGAGCTTTGCAACTTACTGTACCACAAAATCTTTCAGAATTCCATAATCAGGTCTACTTCTCAACAAGCGATGCAATATTAGCTTTGATCCTTTACTGGTGCAACGATGGCCATACGCGGAACTCTGGCTCTGGTGCTGCAAACGATTATGTACATTTCAGTCAAGATCAAACAGGCTTTAGTATAATTTAGATTTAGGAGACTCTGGCACCACATTTCATGTTCATTTTGATCTTGATTTATAGAAAGTGCCATTCCCGGTTGGCATTCATGGATTACATTAATTTTGTCATTGTAAACTCAAGAATCTAACTTGTTTCCACGGTTTGATCTTTTGGTAATATTTGCACCTTGACTTGAAATGATGCTTAAAATATCTTAAATGTTGCATGCTATCAGTTGCAATCCTAAAAAGGACAACCATTGAACTTGCACGATGTTTATGCCCCACCAATGTTGTTTTATACTTTGAAGTTGCTGTTCTATTGCATACAATAGATCTTCACATCTTTAGTCATGTTGAGTTTCTTTTTCTTTCATTTTCATTAGATTAGATGTTCATGAAATATGCAATGCACAGTGAATCATCAATGCTATTAATGAAATGATCAATTTTACATGTTAAGCAAATAATGTCCAGCCCCACTTTGAAAATTGTCTCAAAAGCATCACTAATCAGAGACGATTTGAATCACTGATGTTATCCATGAACAGTTCAATGTTACATGTTCAGCAGATGTGTAAACGCCACATTTGAAATTGTCCCAAATGCATGCTAATGCCAATTGATTTGAATTGTGTTAGTGATCTGTTGTCTCGGTAGTTCAATGTTACATGTTCTCCAACTATGTAACCCAAAGAGCTTTTTTGCAACATTTCAGCCTTCCTGTGGCGTGAGAAGTAAACGATGGGGTTCGTTGGGAATGGAATGAGCCAGGTCTAGACTCTAGCCTGGTATCGGGGTACAAAGCTGCTAACCGAGAAGAATCTACTTGGTGGTTGTTTCCGGCACCCCCACAATAGAAAAATAACTGGATTACAAGCTTGCAAAACATTATGAAAATGTCGTCTTCTCATGACGTTCCCAAAAACTGGTGTAACCTGCTGACCGAGAAGAATCTACTTGGTGGTGTTTCCGGCACCCCCACAATAGAAAAATAACTGGATTACAAGCTTGCAAAACATTATGAAACTGTCGTCTTCTCATCGCATTCCCAAAAACTGGTGTAACCTGGAAGGCTTACAAAATCTTGGGATGAACATCCTTTGAGGATTTCTGAAAATGCTTGGCAAAGGCTCTAAATCCCTTTTGTTTTGTTAATCATGTCCCATTGAACTGCATCTCCCTTGTCTCATGCTGCTCTTGCTTTGCCTGTATTTTGATGGCTAAAGTGCCAAGTAACACACTGCTCGCTCATCAGTATGTCCATTAATACAACAACAAGAAGGATTAAAGTTGCGACAGCAGCTAAAAATAACCACCAACTGGGATCTGTTTCAGGAAACTAGATCTCGTAAATGAACTAGTGCTACTGGAAACATCAATGGAAGCCCCTCATACTTGCTTATCGTGGCGTAAGCACTCAGAGTCCTCGCCATATTCAACAAACAAGCCGGCGAAAACCCAAATATATCTCCAGGCCTATGAACAGACCATTTCAAACCCCCCTTCCTCTGAACCTTATTAAACAAAACATCCTCTGATAAAAACTCAATGAATTTAGCCTTGGAAGATCCTCATGTAATGGAGGGTCATGAGAGCTGAACCTTAAACAAGACTCAAAAGAACCCAAATAATGCTTGCGTCCTATTTGCAGGCAAATGTGCTGCAAGTTTGGAGTGTTTGCGATTACAGCTTTAAGCACGTTATGTAAAATGGTGCTGTTAAAAATGCAGTTTTCAGCTTCTGTAGACTTGCTAGCCCAGGCAACGTAAAAGATGTGGGTTACATCTGTGAGTTTTGAGAGCTTTTCAATGGGTTTATGCATCGTTCAAGACATCACATCGGATTTGGAGGTATTTAATTTGGTGATCGGATTGCCAGATTGGCCGTGGACGGCGTGCAACTCTGTAAACTTTCCAGGGACCACCCGGGGTGCCTGCAAGAGGGAGGATCCCGGCCAAGCTGCTGCTTACAATGCCTGTGGCACCTATTATGAGGGCCACGCTTTGGTACTTTGGTGGTGCATCACCATCCTCTTAAGGTTTTTTCCGTTTTATTTGATCAAATAAAAATTATTAGCTCACTTATAATTACATAACAGGAAATGGAATATGAAGAGGAATAAATTGAGTTTTTTTATAAATAAAAAATGTCTTTGCAGCACCTATGGCTCCTGCCCACCACCACCTCATTGTGATTGTGTTTTCTGATTTTGCAAATCAGAGAGAAGGATGGAGAGAAGTGCTTGCAAGAAGAGGGAGATTACAGTTGTTAGAGATGAGTAATTACGTCGTGGAAATGTGTAAATGGACCTAAAAACTCAGTTTATTTATTGAAACACCTTGTTTATATCATGGTGCTTCTATCCTTGTTATTGGGGTTTTGGTAATTAGGCATTTTGTTTACCTTGTAGGCTTGTACGCTTTATTAGTTCATTGTCACATTGAAAGTTAAACCATAGAAAAAAGGGAGTTCTGACAACTGTTTTCTGGTGTTTGGAGCACATTGTCACATTGAAAGTTAAACCATGGAAAAGAGGGAGTTCTGACAACTGTTTCTGGTGTTTGGAGCATAAATCATCATTGTCAGCCTAACGTGATCCCTACTTAAACAGGGTTCTTATAATAACTAAACCATGAAGTTGGAACTAATACTATTATGGCTTGTCTGGACTCATACTTATAAAACAAAGTTATGAAATCGACAGCCACATCAGATTATTGCATCTCTGAAGATAGGAGCTAATTTGAGTTGCGAAGGACGCCATTCATATGAGCAGGCAGCAGAATTGTGGATGGATTAGCATTTGTGTTTAAACTTTTTAGCAAAATGAGTGAAATTCATTACTTGATTAAAAATAATGTATTTTATGCTATTTCTATCCAACTCTGAATGACAAGTTAGTATCAGACCCAGGGAGCTGTCATCCGACTATTGTAATGACCGGTTTTAACTTGGAATTTTTAGCGTGCAATCCTGTTAACTCTGAGGTCTAATGCTAAATCATGTCACCAAGGAAGACAGAGACTCTGTTTCTATGAGCTAATTACTTTTCTCTAGTGAATAACCAAGGCAAAATATAATACCTCTAGATTAGGACCCAGGCGGAAGTTTGAAGTTCAAAATCCTTTGCTTTATGCAGAGAAAGTCACAGTAAGAAATGAAATATGGTTTTGGCAATATTTTAAGCCAACCATTAAGCAAGTTGTTTGAAGTAGACAAGAAACCTACGATGTTGTTCCTAGTAAGGATGAATTTTAAGGACTTGTCATACATCAAATAAATTACAGGATGGTGACAAATGTATGCAGGATTGTTTGCTAATGTACTGAGATGTGATTGAAAATATGATTTGTCCTGATCACAATTTTAAAAATGTTTAATTACTCGATATATATCATAGTTTTCCATAAATTTCACTATAAACTCTCTTTTAAATCCTTCGTCATGCTTGAAGCTACTTTTTCAAACTGTAATCGTAAAAACTATCGAAACAAAACGAGCCAAACACACAAGAAGTTCAACCGGGAATACAAGGATGATGATAGACAATTACTCCTATATAAGTTTCTCCTCATTAACAACGTTTATGTTTTTCATAATCATTCTTGATGATAGAACAGTCCAGTGGACCGCTGAAACACACTGTTGGCTTTCATGTTTCTGGTTTCGAGTATAACTGAGCTTCACAAAACTAACAAATGGAGTTCAAAAGCCACATTATCGTGATCTTTAGGGCATAGCTATTCATTAACTCGGCATTTATATATAGCTTTTTACTTTTTGTTACACCTACAATATATACATTGTACACACCTTTAGCAACTTTCAGTATATATCGCCAGAAGCCAGAACTTTATATAAGATCACGTATCATCAGCTAAGAAATGGCCAATTAGCAACTCTCCTGGACAAACCATTCATTCATCCTTCTTTCTTTACCACATAGTTCGAAGCTCAAGAACCTAACAACAATACATGAAAAATCACATCTTAGCAATGAAAATTAAAGTCCACCTTTCCAATGACAGTAAAATTTTGTCAAAATAAATAACTCCTTCATACTCAGGAAAAGGGTAAGATAGGGTGAGGCCAGGAAATGCTTTGGCAAGAGATTCAAAACTAAGTTCAACTAACAAAACAATACTTTTAATCTATATGGCCTATAAGAACAAAATGAGGATATCCATCCCAATTCCATAGTTACAGAGAAACAATTTTCTTCTCAAGTAAATATAATAAAAATGCCATCTTCTTTTACATTAAGAGAATCAAATTATTAATCACAATGATGACACGTTGCAGAGAAAATTTTCAAAATTTTGATTCTCATAACCACCAAATGCTAATGGTACAAAATGATTCACATTTGATAGAGGTATACCTTGAAGTCAATAACTCCCCTTTCCCCTTCTTTTCATGTCTTGTCTGGATCCATGTCTGGATCCAAGCACCGCCCTCCAAATAGAAGTGTTCCTGAGTGCTTGCATCTCTTCAGCCTCTAGGAAACATTAGGAAGCTTTTGCTGGATCATCCATATCAACCACGTCTTCATGCCTAATCAAAACATGAGACGGATAAGAAAGGGATTGCCTATGACCATTTGGTTAAACGTTCTAATAACCTGCACTCTTCCTCCCTGGAAATGTGTGGATCAAGCTCATGAAGGCTGCTTATGAACTTGATTGCATCATCCCGGCGATTAAGTTTACAGTATCCATCAATGACTGAGTTGTATGTATTCTGGTTCGGTTTACATCCATGCTTGATCATGTAGCAAACAACATCAATAGCCTCCTCAAACATTGAATCAGCTGCATAACTTGCAACAAAAGTATTATATGTGATTACATCTGGAATAAGCCCAGATTCTCTCATTTCTGAGAATACATGTGAAGCCTCTTTCATCCGCCCATTTCGACAATACGCAAAAATTACGGTGTTGTATGAAATTATATCTGGTTTTATTCCCTTTGCAAGGATTTCTTTTAAAACTTCTTCTGACCTCTCAAAGTTCTCTGATTGGCTGTGCATATACATCAAACTATTGTAAGTTGCCAAGCTAGGAGTGAACCCACTCTCTTTCATGAAGTTCAAGATCTCATTTGTTTTGGTAACCATCTGCCTCCTGCCGTAAATAGCAATCATGGCATTCAGAGTACTCAAGTCAGGTGAAAAGCCTTTTCTCTTCAACTCCAGGAATGCACGCTCAGCTTCTAATAGGAGGTCACATTTACTATTAACTAAAACAAGGGTCTTCAAGAGCACAGCATGAGGTTCAATTACACCAGAGCATATCTCCTCCGCAAGAGCAAGCATCCGTCCAATCTCCTTGCCATTGGCATAAGCATGAAGCAAAGAACAGTGTGTCAGTTCATTGGGCTTGCACATACCATCTTGCATTTCAGCAAGTATTTTCTCTGACTGTTCCCATAGCCCTCCTCGAGCTAATGCTGCCAAAACAGCATTATAGGTGGAAAGATCAGGTGTAATCCCAGTATCCAGCATTCTCTTGTACATAGCCATGGCTTGGTCAAATGAACCACACCGACTGTACGCACTGATTAGGGTGTTGTAGGTATCCCTCTCCGGTACAAAGCCAACCCTCTTCATCTCCTTGAAAACTCCAGACACTTCTGAGTCCATCCCATTTTGCCCAAACACTGCTAGAAGGGTATTCCAAGTAACAATATCAGGTACACAGCAGCAAATTTTGATCTCCTCAAAAACCTTCATCATTTCTGCAAACTTTCCCCTGTTACCATGCATCTTAATCAAGGCATTGAAAGTACAAATATTAGGTTTGCAACCTGCAGTTCTCATTTCCTCAAAAACCCTCATTGCAGACTCATCCTTACCAGTCCTCACAAATCCTGACAACATTGCAGTGTAAGTAAAAACATCCAGTTTAATCCCTCTTTCAACCATCTGGTTTTTAAGCTCCATTGCTTCTTCCAACAGACCATCCCTTGCATAAGCAGATATCAACGAATTATATGTCACAATGCTTGGTGAACATCCATTAACCTCCATTTCTCTTAATACCTCGATCGCCTCCTTAATCCGCCTAGACTTCCCATAAACATCCAATAAAGTATTATAAGTGACCTTATCAGGCACAAACCCCATCGATTTCATATCCTCAAAAACCGCAGCAGCTTCTTCATACAAAGATCCTCGTCTACAACAAGTTATCAGCGTATTATATGTATACTCATCTGGCAAAATCCCAGCATTCTTCATTCCCTCAAACAGACCTATAATCTTGTTCCAAGGCATACCCATTTTTCCATACACATTCAGAATCACATTATAAGTAATCAAAGTCGGTTTGCACCCTTCTTCCTCCATCTTCTTAAAAACCATCACAGCTTCCCTATACCTCCCATTACTAACACAAGCAGTTATTAAAGATGTATACGCATAAACATCAGGTTCAAACCCATCTTTATGCAAATTATTCAACAAAGATGCTGCCACCGAAACTTTTCCTTCTTTACCAAGCATATTAATAATCACAGCCACGGCTGAATTACTCAAGACAGATTCACAACCATTCCTATTCTTAAACCACTCAAGCACACTCATAGCCAGGTCACTTTTTTTATAAAACCCTAAACCCTTAATAATACCCAAAACATCATTACTTAACCTCTCCTTACCACCACTACATACACTCAACTCTTCTTTATCGTAATCAAATAAAAGACTCAAGATTTTATCTAATTCACTGGTTTCGAAAGAAGGGTCATTTAAAGAGTCTAGAACTCGCTGACCTTGAAGGGAGAGACGACGGTGGGTCCAGGGTTTGCCACGGTTAGGGTCACGGGCCTTGCCAATTCGGGTTCGGTTTCTTGGGATAGGAAATAGATCAGTTTGGGTTTGCGGGTTGATGGGTTTGGAAAGATTGGGGCTTTGCTTGAAAAGGAAGTCCTGCATAGGTGGGGTGCCATGTTGTGGTGGTGGTGAAGTGGGTGTTGTTAGTTTTAGCTGTTGTTGATGGAGGTGAGATTGGAGAGGCAGTAAGAGTTTTGTTGGAGGTAGGTTTGTGAGTAGAAGAGGGAGAGCTAGTTTCTCTGTCATTTTTTAGAGTGAGAGGTTTTAGGAGGGCTTTGGGCGGGTTTAAGGATTATAAGTTGGTTTCTTTAGTTGAGTTTGTGTGGTGTTTTGACTTAAGAAAGAAGAGATTTTTTTGTGTGGTGTTTCAAGTTATGATTCTTAGAGAGAGGGGATGTTTGAGGGGGGAGGAGGGTTTCAACTTTCAATCCTACGTGGTGAGTGAGTAGTGGAGATTGCCATGGTAGCAGACAAGAATCTCTGGCGAACAGATAGAGCTTGCCATGTCAGCAAAAGGTGACTCTCTGCTTCGGAGGAGAGAAGAAATTGACAAACTAGAACTAAACATAATGATTGAAATTTTTCTAAGGAGTTGAAAGAGGAATTGTTGCGGATTAAAAAAATATGAGTTTGTTTAAGATTGAATTGATGAATTTTTTCATGTAAAATAAATAAAAAATATATTTATATAAATAAAAATATATTATTTTAATTTAAACAAAATTAATATTTAAAATATAATTATATATAGAATCCATATAAAAAACAAAAATTATTTGAGTAACTAAATTAAAGCTACCATAATATCAAACTCTCTACGGG
>Ga0325400_1003409_pt1 | contig 14346 bp, 7 predicted proteins | sample PopdelMetagenome_2_FD_205662 | JGI IMG/M metagenome (GOLD analysis project Ga0325400, IMG submission 205662) | Populus deltoides microbial communities from Bellville, Georgia, United States - Xylem-PdKOR-R1 | ecosystem: Host-associated > Plants > Phyllosphere > Stem > Wood/Secondary xylem... | reverse complement strand
TAATAATATCTGAATTTATAGAGAATTTTCGGGAGTCATTTTCCTAGGAATCTCAATTATTGTATTTTGAAACCCACAAGTGATCAGAGAAGCTAGCATTCATGAAAGTGATTTTTCTCAAAATCTTAATTAATTAGATTGGCTTACCTAGTCATACACACAGCAACCAAATATAGCAAGTGCGTTGCAAACAAAAGTGAAGGAGCTAGGACCATGAATTTGTTATCATAGTACAATAAATTTTGTAAGACACAGCCATATACCCCCCCTCTCTCTCTCTCTCTAGACTCTAGCTACTGCCTGGTTGCTGAAAGTTACGTCGCCCATTTTAGACTAGCATTGACTCCTCTATGCCTTGGTGTTAGAGCATTCTCACTCACTGCAAAGACAAAAAAAAAGAAAGAAATAGGGTTTAATTAATTAAGGTCTGATCATTGAACAAACTGCATATATATATATATATATATAAAATGGAGGACTTGTTTTGCTATTCTTTTGGTGATTCTTCTTTCCTGTAAATGTTGCTTTCTGGTGGGTCTGAGCAGAGTTCTTGAGCATCTGGGCTTGAATAGGATAGGCGCGAAACCCTTGCTCTGCTACTACTGCTTCCTCGTCATCGATATACTATAAGACTAGTTCGATAAGTACCCCAGAATGGTTTCTTTGTCTTGTTCGAACACATAACTTACAAATTCAATGTCAAGAAACTGACAACAAAACGATATATATGTTTTAAATTTTTAAAGTTTTTTTTTTTGAATTAAAACAAGGCAAAGAGAAGGACCACACTCCCACGAAAACATAACCGAGTGTGAAATTATGTGTGCAATAAAGGACACCAACTTGGAGTGGACCCCTGACTTTTAAAAAAAAAAATATTGCTAGCTTGAAAGCTACCCGTCAGATCCAATCCAAGAGACTGTCTACCAACCAGGTACCTATAGCATTGGGTCCACAATGGAGATGAGACTCATGATTTCTTTTTCTTTCTTTCTTTCTTAATTTCTTCTTGGTCATGGCGTGGCATGGCATGGCTGGCCTGGCCCCATTCTTCTTAGCTCATGACAGTTTTACAGACAAATAAAGTGAGCTGCTTGGACGCAGCAAGAGGGTAGGGTTTTCTGTAGATAGCCTCTAAGTCAGCCCAAGTGGGGGTGCTGCTAGGGCTTGGATAGGGTATGGACCTTGGAAGCCGAAACAAACCCTAATTATTACTAAATATTTCTGGTAAAGTAATGGGAAATTCTGATGAAGACAGCAATAATGGATACTTTCATAATTGAACTAGAATCTCTATCAAACACAAGCATCCAATCCTTTCTTTTCGAAATATATGGAGGGAGTTTCAAGATTATCTCATTCCATTCTATATTTCTTCACTGAAAAGTCCATCAAATCTTTAGTTAATTAGGTTTAAAAAAGTTCATAAGCTCACAAATATTTTTATGAATGATATCCATTTGTTGCCATCATCATCTCTTCAAAAAGTCACCATGATCCATAACTACTATTATATAAAAAATGATTTTCCTATGATTTTCCATATTCTAGGGCATGCATGGTGTTGATGAGTAATTAACTACGATGTATAATCTTAAGAAATGAGTTAAGCTAAACAAATAACAATTTGTTGCTTGTTAGAATACTCATATGCAGCTCGAAATTAATTAAGCTAATTAAAATATTAAATGATTGCGTCTCCTAACATTATAATCAGTCCCACACTCTTCTTTTGAAAAAAATGTATGAATCCATCCTCTAGTTAATTAATTTCTAATTGAATAATTGATAGGATAATATTTTTTACTGCTCGGGATAACAGGAGGACTCTCAAGCTATCTTGTGCATGTGGGTGTCATTAATTGTTTTTTTTTTATTTCTTAATCAATGAAAATATTTTATTTTATCATGATTTATTCTTTATAATAAAATTTAATTTTTTTATTATAGATGATTGATTTGGATTTCTTACATATTTCTCAAATAGTAAATATGGTGTAAGAGATTGACATGTGTTAGGCTGAGGGATTTCCTACAGCCTTGGACAACATAAAGTTATTGTTCTAACCAATATATCTTTGACTGAATCGAAAATATGAATTTAATATCAATATGCAAACGTTGACTTAAAACATACCACTTGCCATTAAAATAAATAAATAAAGAAAGAAGGTTAGAAATCAAACTTGAGATTTCAATCCTCTTACTTCACAATAGTTTTCTGTTTAAGAGGAGTAATCATCCGCAAGAATTTCTAACGATCGAAATGGTTAGGGATGGCAATTTAACCTAATTAATATTATGGAAAACAACCTGAATATATAGTTTTGTTTGATAATCACCTTGATTGATGGGAAATCCAACTCAAATCAAGAACATTTATATTTTTTAATGCATTTCTTAATATTGATATAATACACACTCCCGAGTCCCGCATACACACACACACACTTAAATAATAAATATTCGTTGTGAATCATCTCAACTTAAAAATTTAAATTATTAGATGAAGTTCTAGGATATGATTTAGATTATTTTCTAACACGTCTCCTCAAATGAAAACTCTTTGAACTTGAAACTTGCACAGACTCACATTACCTTATGCTTAATTTTTATCAAATAAATAGGGATGATGAGATTCGAACTCGAGACCACTTAGTCATCAAGGCTCTGATACCATGTCAAATAAGTATCTCAACCCAAAAATTTAAGTTGTTAGATAAGGTTTCAGAATATGATTTATATTATTATCTAACATCCATATTAAAATTTTGACGAAGAACATATCCTTTAATTAATAATGAAAAGAAAAGGTACCATGCATCAAATCTAATTTAAAAATTTTCAAAAATTTGAAAGATAATGATAAAAAAAATTTCATAAATATCTTAATTATAGTTACAATTGGCCAATTTTATAAAATTAAAAAAAAGTAATTCGGCATGGAAAATAATGCTACAAACTTACTGTTACGCACTACTATATAATATATTATTCAAAAACATCACACTCTAAAAGAAGAAGAAGAAGAAGAAGAAGAAGAAGAAGAAAAGGCATCTTGTACATCTTTGTCTGTTGCATAAAAGAAGTCTCATTGTATGCTAATGGCTTTTTAGCACTTAACACTCATCTTCTGTACTATATATTTGGTATTGCTGTAATTTTTACAATTAAAAAAAAATAAATTTAAAAAATTATAAATTATAATTGTTTTCTGGAAAATTTTAAAAAAAAACCGTGATTGATATCGTTTAACTAACACTTTTAAATTTAAAATTAAAATAAAATACAAACAATTAATCACCACGTAAACAAACACAGACCGAGTCAAGAGTTAATTGAGAGAGAAATGCTACTCCAGTTTTTGGGCCAAGTGGAAGACACATGATAGTGATATTTAATACAATGAGGCCCAACATGGTGTTAGTACCAATCTAAATTTAATGACAAGGGAAGCTAATATGCCCCACGTCCCCGACATGGGCTGGCAGCAAGATATGTGGATTAACTCAGAGCACATTCACCACCTTCATCTGCAAACAAATTTAACGAGGACCACTGAAAAATTGAAAGCTTCTTCTGTTCTACATCTCACATAGTGCAATGAAGCTGTTCAATCATCATAGACTACCAACCCCACTGCCGTTATTGTTCCTTCTTATTCATTTGCCTTAATGTTATGAACAAGATTTAGCAGGTATTTTTATTTCTTACCAGCTTTTAGTACATTGGAGGACCACAAGTCCTAGAAAAGGTAATGGTGAGATTCAAATTTGGGTTTTCAACGTGGAAATAGTGTTAGCAACTAACCTTGTCATGGGAAGAAGATGCTTTACACGAACAGTGGTAGTTTTTAGCCCTGGATTTGAACTTGAAACCTCATTTCTTTTAACAGTGTACGTTCAAGGGGTTATACCAGAAGAAAAGAGGAGGAAGAAAAGTATCAGTCGGTGTGGTAGTGTTATTATTACTCGATTTTACATTGAGTACTTGTTTCTACACATTACTGCTACTGACTGTAATTGTCAACAGAAGAAACCAACAGAAACAGTAACATCAACAAAAAAACACAGCAAAAGACAAGATAACAGAGCTAGGTAGCAAGTCAGTTTTACCTCTGCGACAAAAAAACATGGCAAGCAAAGCATATTCGTGCTCTTCTCAGCCTCATCATTTGTGTGCACGTGCAGGTGGGGTTGAGGGACTCAGTATTCAGTTCTGAGTAGTGATGTCCTCGGAAGCATACAATAAATTAGAAAGCTACTATTTTGGTTTGGTTCCTAGATTCTTCTCTACTTTTAATCCATGTTTTCATTAAATTTTTACTTCCCAGAATGAAAGATTGCCCTAATTATATGCAGGACTGGTGCTCCCAAACTTCTACTGCAATTTGTGATGGTGTCAATTGTTTGTGTATGAAAACCAACTGACACATTAAAGAAGTAGGTACCAGTATTTTCATGTATTATTAGATTATCCATTGCGTCGTCGTCACCACCACCACCACCACCCATTACCATCAAGCTACTGTATCATGAGCATTATACAGTTCATGGACTTGTCATCTCCTGCTAAAGGACTAGCATTTGACATTTCTGCTGTCGGGCATTGATGAAAAGGACTCAGAGGGAGAGGAGACCAAGGAAAAATATCATAGCAGTACCCTCTCTTTAAACATGACTGGTGTGGCCTACATGAATATATGGTAATGCACCACAAGGTGCTGTGGGCAGTAAAAGTCACATGATGAATGATGTAGGAATCATCAATCCAGGGAACTTGTTAGCCAGGTATCCTCATTTACCACAGCATATACGGTATAAAGCACCTTATTTTGACAAAACATTCTGTGTTCGATCTCTTCAGAAATTGTAATCAACTCAGGTAGTTACTGACTTACTGTTTTGTCAGTTGATAAAAAGAAAATGGCAACATCCGAATCTACGTAGAGCATTTGCTAAATTGAGCAGTTGAGCTAAGAGTGGTAAAATGATGAAAGATGAGAGGCCCATTTAGAACAGTTAATGGGCTACGAGGCATTCTATTGTAAGTGCATCCTTCTTCTTCTTTTTCTATTTTTTAGAAATACAGGGATGGAACTTTGGAAACCAAACTTTATTATTGGTATTTTTTGAAACTCAGAGAAAATACTCAGGAAACTATTTTAAGCCCAAGTCCAGGTGAATCTGCGAACCATCAGAGCAATGACCTCACAGTAGAACAACTGGAGGTCACCAAGGTCATCCAGGCAAGAGGTTTGAAGGCAACGAAGGTAATAAAATCAAAACCTTACTTCATAACAGCATAGCATAGCAGAAACCAGACATAACAGAAGTAAACCCTTTTGATAGCAGCAGCAGCAAACCAGTTCATACCAAATAGAATATCAGGGGAGGATAAATCCTGGGTTTCCAACCTTGATTAGAAGAGAACCAGAACCTACATAATCCTTATGCCGAGGGAAAACGCTCCCAGGCCATAAGCCAAGTACTCAAACATGACAAAAGATGCATCAGGAAACAAAGAAGAACCTGGTATGGCCAGAATAGAGAAGGCTCTACGTGACCTGACCACAACCTGATAATAGAACAGGAGAAAAATAAGCAAGCTCAAGTGTGACCTATGAGCAAAGACCAGCTCCTGTAAACTGACTTCAAGCATAAAGAACTCGTCAGTGTATATAGCTTGAATAAGATTCAATTCCGTTGAATGGCGTTCCTTAATGTAGAAAGTCCAGCAATGACCATCTGCCAATTACTTGACGGTGTGTAACTAAAGATTTGTAAAGGAAACTTCCAATTCATTTTTTTAAATGATTTTCACCTCAAGAAGCCAATCTACATTCATCAATTGAAATGGAGTTTCACACACTTATAGCACTCTCATCAAAAACACTAGTAGCAGTCAACACATATCACACCATTGTTTGCCTCCCCAGAAGGATTCTCGGTGTTAGCTTTTCTTTTATATTTTGAGTTGACACAAGTACTCTATATAACAACATATCATTTAAAGTTGCTGCTCTCACTCATATTTGCACTCTTTCAAGTCTCCTGCCTTGATGTCATTGAGCTATCTGGCTGTTGTGGACTACCTTGTGTTTCCGTGTATGGTCTAATGAAAGTCCTTCGCCACCAGACCTCAAAGGCTCTCTGAAGATTTGGGCAATTATCCCCAGCCTTTAAGAAAGTGCCCAACCAAGCAAGCAAAATGCTCCGTTGGTTCTCCAGGGGTAGTGTGAGAATCGTCCTCCCGATACCTTCCTCAACTACCTTTCTATCAAATGACCTGCACCCATGTTGTAACCAACTGTAGTCATTGATCAATGGCTGCAACCAGGTTTGTAACAACAAGTGACGAGTGTCCTTTGAAGGTAGCAGCTCCCCTCTTCCAATTCCAACAAATAACCTGGATGTGATGCAGCTAACATGGTAACGAGACACTATAGGAAGCTTTGAATGCAGGGCTGCCAACTCTTGCTGGCTAGACCACATTAGAGCAAACTCATCTGCTGCTTGTCGGTCAGCTAAAATCTCAAGCAACCATGAGAGATTGTCAGCTTCAAGAGCTATTTGCTTTACCACAGGTTCCTTATTGTCTAGAGGCTTGTCAGAAAATTCAGGTTCAGCAGCTTGCTTAAACAAAGATAGAAGTGAATTCAAGCAACTTCTGCAGGAGCTATAAATAGTATCGTTGCAGATGTCAGAGGAATCTGTGTAACTTGGAAGGCTGTTATTCTCCCGAAGGAGCTTCAGGACTATGGATTTCATTTCACGTCGGCCTTTCTCCTCATTGCTTTTGAGAACTAGCTCCATTATGTGAGAAATTGTATCTTTAGGTGGGTTAGCAACATTAGAAGAGACTCGTTTCAAAACTGGTGTGACCCCAATACCTTCATTCTGGAGCCGTATAACCGAGGAGACCACTTTCTCTTCTTCTTCATCCCCAATCCATGGAACTGCTTCCAAATATTCCAAGCATGACTGGATGCATGTGTTGAAGCTAAGAAGTTCAGCAACCTGCAAAACAATTCCATTGATGATGGACTTTAATGGGCGTAAAACAGTTTCACAAACTCCCAGAAATCTATTAAATGCTTAGGGGAGCAAGGGTGGGTATCAACAAAGGTTGAATCAATACATGAAAACTAGGCTCAATTGTCCAGTAGAAGCCCTATGTTTTAAAGGAAGGAACTAACACATGGACATCAAATCAGAGTCTCAACAATATGCTGTTCCTGGATATAGTGATAAAGCACGGTGAGAAAGCATACAGGGACCAAGACATGAGACAAAAGAAACATGCGAAGGAACTAAAGTGATCTGTCATGGAAAGGCAAGAGAAGATCACTTAACCACTACCAAACCACAACTTTGTACCTTCAAGGCGTAGCTCTAGCCATTTATAAGATCTGGAACATTGTGGCCATGGTTAAGAATGGTATTATTCAACTTGCATTAGAAAAGAAATTATAGGGCAGCCCAGGCATAGTGTATTTGTTAATATTAACAACATATTTACCCCCTTTTTGTAATAAAACCCCTTGAGCTTTCATCTTTCTCAATTTCAAACTCGAATCAATTTTGCAACTCAAGTGTCCCATCGTTGGCATTTGAGAATCATTCATAAATATGACAAATTATAAGCCAAAATTCGGTTCAGTTAAATAATGGGCTTACACTGATGTCTCAAGTTACAAGTTACCCCTAAACATTCTGGTTTCCTTGACACATGCCAAGTTGTAAGGAACATGATACAATGATAGTGCTACAGGAAGCATTTTGTTAAGCATGTTATATGTTAGAAATTAAGACAGTAAAAAGATTAGAGAATGTCAAACCACAAGGTTAAGCTATGCACATCAAGAAGTCAAGTCCAGGAACGGTAATGTTTATGTTCGACATATGACATGAAGCTCTAACTCCTAAAAGAAGGCAGTTAGGTAGCAAGACACAGGCATACAGACCCAATCATGGTAGTGTTCTAGTCAAACTGAAAACAGAACAAAGAAGAACATGTGGATTATGGCGTGTGGATTATAAGCCAAAATTCGGTTCAGTTAAATAATGGGCTTACACTGATGTCTCAAGTTACAAGTTACCCCTAAACATTCTGGTTTCCTTGACACATGCCAAGTTGTAAGGAACATGATACAATGATAGTGCTACAGGAAGCATTTTGTTAAGCATGTTATATGTTAGAAATTAAGACAGTAAAAAGATTAGAGAATGTCAAACCACAAGGTTAAGCTATGCACATCAAGAAGTCAAGTCCAGGAACGGTAAATGTTTATGTTCGGCATATGACATGAAGCTCTAACTCCTAAAAGAAGGCAGTTAGGTAGCAAGACACAGGCGTACAGATCCAATCATGGTAGTGTTCTAGTCAAACTGAAAACAGAACAAAGAAGAACATGTGGATTATGGCTAGCTCAGAGCAGCAAAGGTTTCTGATGTCAAATGTAATTAAGTTAGCCTTTTGTATCTAGTATATGAAAATATAATAATAATGAATGCATCACCTACCTGTCTACCATATACATTTGTCCATGTTATTTTTGGTTTGGGGAAGCAGGACTTCATGCTCAATGTGAAGAACAGATAATTGGAAAGTTGAAAAGTGAATAGTCTAGTGGGAAAAAATAGTTTGTCGGACAACCAAAAAAGGAGGTGCAATGTGGAAGAAAGAAGCAAAGTTCTATTTGTAGTGAAACAAGTGAAACGGCACTTTGATGAAGGGGCTGTCCTAATAATCCCAAAGATCCAAATTCAATTTGGTTGGTAAAATGCTAAAGATGGTTAAGGGCTCAAAGGGTTCTTAAACAACAATAACATGTCCCAAAACAGAGGATTATCCTAACTAATGACAAACTCAAAAGCAAAACTGTATTGATTCTTAGAAAACCTCCAAACAAATCATATACTAGCAGAAAGATAAATATGTCTAGGTTCTACCGCTTCAAACAGTGCATGAATTGGAGCTTCCTCAAGAGAGAGCTATGGCAATTTTACTCTCAAGTAAGCAGGCTGTCAGGGAAACCGAAATCTCTCCCTACCATTAATTTTAACTTGCATGATTCTTCCTCCTTTGCCATCAAATATCACATCAAGCTTTTGGAATTGTTATTTGCAGGTCACTTGCATGTGGAAAGGGCCTCCACAGCCAATGAAATGGCCAAGATTTTGCCAGCTACAATATCCACAACTTAGACTTGAAAAATAGGTGCAGATGGTGGAAGATTTTATGTCAAAAAATCTGCCACCTTGAAGATTTTATCATGTAGTAGAAGCTACTAGTTTGAATTTCGTGTTAAGATATAGAAGTGTAAGTTTTGTTTTTTTCCTAGCTTGGAGGGATTGTTCCAAGTATAAATAGGTTAGTTTTCGTTAATATCTAGGGAAAGTTAGCTTGTTTTCGGTTCTTTATCTCTTTGGTGGATTCCACTGAGTGGTGATGAGCTATCCTAAACTCTTATCTCCTTGTCATGTGACGAGATTTGTGACTTTAATCATTGTTCATTCTCCTTAGAGTTGTGATTTTCTGTATCTCTAAAGGGTTGAATATCACTATCCTACATCTACCCATCCTCCAAACTTCCATTCCCATCATCCATCTTGACCATAATTTCGTTGGCACCAGCCTCTGAAATTTTTCCAGTATCACACTTGGTGCCTGGTTGTAAGCAAACTAACAACAGCACTTAATGGCACATCGATAACATTTTTAACTGTCTTGTATTTCTATGAGATTTCTCGTCTTGCAATTTTTGAAGTACAAAACTTACTTATCTGATATTAACATAGGTGCAGCAACAATCTTAGGTTTCCACATTCTATTCTTGTTTTGCAACTTCTTGGAAGTGGCTTTAGCTGCAACTTATTTTGTAGAATTACATACCCCGCATCTCCACCCAGTTAATCAAAAGAGTGATTCTCTTTCTAGACGTATCTAAAACACACAATGGTGGCTGTGAACATTTCTAGGATGTAGTGATGAACAAACACAGTAAAAACTTGAAGCTGAGAAATGCGATGTCTAGAAAGGATTAAGCCTTCTAGAATAATGTGAAAAATAGTGTAAATTTGAAACTATTAGAATGTATATGGTGGTTAAAATTGGCTACAGGTAGGCAAAGGTGCTATTATGGAAAGAAGAAGAAAAAACTAGACACCAAGCCTTGTATACCATTACAATGAAAGTAAACATTATTTCTCTGTTCTCAAGTCCCAATCTTTTTTTTTAACCATCAAATATTTTGTTGCTAAAAGTATCCAACAGAACTTTCCCAACTAATTAACCACCTACACCAAGTACTAATCAACAATTACAATACCAACTATCCTTAAACTCAAAACTAACAGTATTATCATAACCCAATTGATTCTGGTTCTTAAGACAAACTAGTAGGCTGAACACTTGGAGAGACAAAGAGTTGTGACCTTGCACTTGGTGCGGCCTAGTTGACCACGCATTAAGGCACAGAAAAAGAGACTGGGACATGGAGCTTATCCTAAACCCTTCCTCGCTAACCATATCTTTTAACAGCTTCAGCAAAGGTCACTGGATAATGGATGCTGTGGAGGAGTGCATGGTCTAGCCAGATCTTCCAAGGTAACAGGTATGTTTTTCATTACATGCTAAATTATAATCCCACAAAAAAGCTCTCTCCTGAACTACCCATTATGTAATATAGGCTCTTCAGAGCAACAAAAGCACAATCAATTACCATTACAAGTTCGACATTAGCTACATAAAAGAAAACAAGATGTATACAGAAAAATTGCAATAAACATAATGAAATGAAGGAATCTATTGCCAGTAAAATACCTTGAGAATTCGAAGCACGCGTGAGACACTTTGCTTGATCAACCTCTGCTTCATCTCCTTGCAATACATCAGTCCCACAGTTTCAACATATATCTCAACATCCTCACAGTCATCGATCTCAAGACAGGACAGATTAGACTCCTCTTCAGAAAGCTTATCAGCAAAAAAGCTGCTATTCTCCACTAGAACATTCTTGTGGACACTCAACTTCACACAAAAACCCTGCTTTCCAAGTAAAACTACCTTCATATCACTGGTTCCAGGTTCCCCAAATTCAATTGCCACCTTCCTTGGCAAGCTTTCTATCTTGGGCCTGGGAGTTCTCTCGCTAACAATAGAAGCACTAACACCAGGTGTATCAGAGCCACAATTTCGTTGATCATCAGAAACAACTGATGATCTTAATGGAGTTGGTGGTGCCTTTCTCTCATTAAATGGGGCTCGTTTCTTTTGGACGGTGGTCTTAGGTGGTGGTGAAGAGGGTTTGGTTTTGTTTAAAGGATTTTGAGCTTTAACGGTCTTTTGAAAGACAACAGGAGAGGGACAACACCAAAAACCCTCTGGAGTTACGGCAATTGGGACATTTCTAATCTTGGTTTGGCCTTGTTCTACCTTTGTAAGTCTAATTTCAGCCATGTCTCAGAACAGCTTACAGCATTTACTCAAATCAATATATGATTAGTTTTACAAGGATAATAAGATTACAGCAACCAGCTGGTTTTCCTTCAAAAGGACTCAAGGAAAAAAAAAATATTGAAACTGAAAAGCTGTAATTCAAGTCAATCCTGGGAATCCCAAAGTCAAAATTTTATTTTCTAGAGAGCAAAACAGCACTACAAAACAAAAAGTTAGAAGCAACTGATAAGTTTTTCTTGGAAAATGAACCACTTAAAATTTAATATACTCCAAATTACAACTTCAAGAAAACTAAACACAGAAAAATCTTAATCTAAAGCTAGTAAAAAGATAAGAACACAGTTCCAAAGAGTTCGAATACAGCGAAAAAACTTGTGCATGCAGGAATCGGTACTACGCAAAAGCACAAAAAGCCAAAGAAAAAAAATTATAGGTTCTCCTATCTACTCAAAATCTAAACTAGATCGGGTAGTGGACAAAAATTCATAACAAATACACAATAAGGAACCATAAACAAGCTTGAAAGTTAGTAACTTTGGAACCCCAAAACACTAGAAACACACCAAATTTTGGAAATTTAGAGACTTCCTAGAAAACCCATCTCTTATCTCTTATTTTTGAAGGCCACAAGTGCCTAAAATGATTGAAAGATAGCTCTGCTGTCAAGCATCAAGGAAACCATGAACAGAGAGTTGCAGGGTGGAATAATGAGTGTAATGTCTCTTTTATGTGTAATAAAAACGGAAATGAAAAAAACCACCCCACAAAAGTGACAAAACACACTCACACTCCCACTCTAATGAAGAAAAAGAAAACTAAAGTAGTTATGGGCTCATTGGTTTGTGTCCATCTTATGCTTTTGATGATTGTATGAAATATGGGTCTCAGACACTCAGCCTGTGCATGTCTTCCCCTTTTTCTCTCTATAAATATTCTCTTTCTTTCTCTCTAAAAAAAAAAAGCACTTTCTCAGTGACCGGAACATGCTTGTCTCTCATCATCCTTTCTCTTTTGATGTTTTTTAATACTTTTATTTTTGGTTTCTTTATGTTTTGTTGCTTTTGTAGACCGTTGAGGATTAGCTGAAAGAGACCACAGGTTTCATCCTTCGTGTGGTTGTGCCTTCATGAAATGACATGAATATCCTCATGGGACTACCAGATGAGGTGTAAAGATTCATGAACGAAGGTGATTTGCTGAGCATTTAGAGGAATCTTGATGACTCCAAACAGTTGAAGTATAACCAGTCTTGGATAAAGTTAGGGCTAAGTGAAAATGATGGATGGTCCAAACTCTAACTACTTGTGTTTTCTTCTGTTTTGGTAGGCCATAATTTTGATATTATTATTTGTTTCTTTTGATTTGAAATTTTTAGAGTATCTCGATATTTTTAGAAAAATAGTGAGAATTATTTTTTAAAATATTTTTTATTTCAAAATATATGATATTTTATTTTATTTTATTTTATTTTTAAAATTTATTTTATATAGCACATCCAATTAAAATAATTTAAAACTAGAAAAATTAATAATTTAAAACTAGAAAAAATTTAAAAAAAATTTAAAAACATGCTCGTACCGCAATTACAAAGAGTCCACAACAGTGGACTACTCATGGAAGAGATTTTATTGAAGCAAAGGTAGATGAGTTTTGCTCAACTCCAAGAGAGGTAATTGACGAATTGGTGGTAAAGATCAAATCAGAACTTAAAGGGAAGAAATTTAATTTGTGGGTTCATGATTAGCTTTGACTAGTGAAACAAAGAGATGCTGACAAAATTTAGGACCACTGATCCAAGAGGGATACAGACATGTGTTAGGTTACGGCATGATCTTGATGGATAATCAATATCTTATTAACCATATAAATAACCTTGCTCCATGGACATCTAGTTTGGTGAATTGGTTGGAAAGAATATGCCATAATCCAAAATAGATGATGGGCTTGTTCATCATACTGATGGAGAATTTTCACTTGAGAAAACAGGTCATAAGTAAAGATTATCATAATTTGTTGGCGAAGTAGCCTATTACAGATGAAAAAAATGCAGAGTGCTCCTAGAAGAAGAAATGTTCAATCCATATACAGCATCTTTCATCAATGATTAATATGCCACAGCAAAATCTATTCAAATCGCCATCATGGTATGAACGGGTCCAGTTCAGGTAACAAGAGTAGGATCGCTCATCCTGCACGGAGGACATGTTGCATCCTCTCTGTTCCTTTCTAAGTTTCCATCGTGCTTTATAAAAAGGAGAAGAAAACATCATTTCCAAGTGGCGAGATTGCCTCTAAGACAGAGAGGGGGGGGGGGGATTGCTAGGGAGACAAAATATTCGAGCGTAGTTTTGAATCTTTTGACGTGGCCCCTTCTTTCTTTCTTTCTTTAGAGGATTTCTTTTGCATTGATTATAAAGCTAATAGATCTTGCCATCTGGCTTGTTGTGCGATATTACAGAGATTACAAATGATGATGCTGCGTTGAGAAAAAGAGAGCACGTTTTCATCATCAAGAGCACCAAAAAGAAATCCATGGCAAGATGGATCTGGCTGGAATTTTGGCCCACCATCATCACTCTTCATGTGTCGGTCTTAGAATTGTGTGTCAGAATTCTGTTCTGTTCATTGACATGAAAAATGGACTCCCTGGCACATGCCAGTTTAACTTTGCAATATTCAAGTGATTCTACAGCTCTTTAAATCCATGGCAAGATTAATCATGCCTTGTTTGCACAAGAAGCAAGCTCACAATGAGAGGCCAAGCAATTGTGATGGTGGAGGAATTATAGTCAACAGACAACTCTAAAATTTCCTCTCTTTTCCCTGCATAGCTTATATCTAGTCAACTTTTCATTAGTGTGCCTCCTTTTTCTGGTAAATTTT
>Ga0325400_1003407_pt1 | contig 14348 bp, 7 predicted proteins | sample PopdelMetagenome_2_FD_205662 | JGI IMG/M metagenome (GOLD analysis project Ga0325400, IMG submission 205662) | Populus deltoides microbial communities from Bellville, Georgia, United States - Xylem-PdKOR-R1 | ecosystem: Host-associated > Plants > Phyllosphere > Stem > Wood/Secondary xylem... | reverse complement strand
GCGGATGCGCGCCACGACGCTCGGGTCCAGCGGGCCGAGCACGCCCTTGACGGCGTCGGGCAGGTGCGCCGCGGGCGCGCCGTCGGGGCGGAAGACGAGATGGTCGAACACCGCGCGATAGGCTGCGCGCTGGTCCGCCGGCAGCGCGGCGATCGCCACCAGCGCGTGAAGCAGCACGTCATAGGGGTTGCCCAGCCCGGCCGGCGCCGGGTTCCACCAGTAATTGACGAAGGCGTTGACCGGCTCGAGCGACGCCACCGCGTGCCACCAGTGGAACGGGATGTAGATGCCGTCGCCCGGTTCCAGCGTGGCGCTCTGCGCCGTCCGCGATGCTTCGGCGAAGCGCGGGTAGCGCTCGAGGTTGGGCGCGTCGGGGTCGACCAGGCTCACCGGCGTGCCCGCGGGGGTCAGCTCGAGCGGACCCATGTAGAGGTTGGCGATCTGGTCGGGCGGGAACAGGGTGAAGCGCCGCCGCCCCAACACCACCACGCCGACATTCTCCATCAGGTCATAGTGCGTGGCGACGCGGATCGCGTTGCCCAGCCACATGCGCGGGACCACGCCGTCGGGCACGAGCGCGCAGGCGTTCGCCTCGGCGAAGCCGGGGAGCAGCTCGGGCAGCGGCACCGACTGGATCGCCATCGCATAGGGTTCGGCATGGCCGCGGTCGCGCAGCAGGCGATCGAGAAACGGGTCGAGCGGGGTCTGCCCGCGCACGAAGTTGAGCGCCTTGAGATCGGGCGTGTAGAAGAAGCGACCCGCGATCGCGGGCTCGCCGAGGATCGCCGGCACCGGGGCGGAGCGGCTGAAGCGCTTGAGATAGCCCACGCCGGCCTCGGCCGACTCGCCCGCGGCGACCACCGCGGGCCAGTCGCGCGCGATGCCGCGCAGCACCACCGGGCGCGCGGCGGGGCGCACCTCCTCCTCGAAGCGGCGGCGGTCGACGCCGGTCAGCTCGGGCAGCGGCGCGGTCACGCCGCCAGCCCCACCAGGTCGCAGCCGAGCCCGCGGAGGTGATCCTCTTGCCGCGGCAGCAGCGTCGCGGTCTCGGCGACGACCCGGCGGATATGATCGAGCCGCGCCAGCGTCTCGGCGTCGCTCAGCAGGTCCGCGGCGGGGTGATAGCCGCCGGCGGCGACACCCTGGCCGACCATCACCGACAGCCAGCTCGTCTCGGTGAACAACTCGTCGCCCTCGCGGAAGACGCGGCCGTTGGCGGCGAAGATCGCGAGCTTGTCGGCGAGCCCGGGCGGCGGCTCGAGCGTGCGGCAATAGTCCCAGAAGGGCGAGTCGCGCCGCTCGGTCGCCTTGTAGTGGAGCACGAGGAAGTCGCGGATGTCGCGATAGTCGGCGACATGGGCGGCGTTGAAGCGGTCGATCTCGCGCTGGTCGAAGCGGCGTGTCGGCCAGTAGGTCAGCAGCCGCGCGATGGCGGACTGGACGAGGTGGATGCTGGTCGACTCGAGCGGCTCGAGGAAACCGCCTGCCAGGCCGAGCGCGACCGTGTTGCCGACCCATGCGCGGCGGCGGTGCCCCGCGGTGAAGCGCAGCGGGCGCGGGTCGCCCAGCGGCGCGCCGTCGAGGTTGGCGAGCAGCGTCGCCGCCGCCTCGTCGTCGGAGAGGTGCTGCGAGGCATAGACATAGCCGTTGCCGATGCGGTGCTGGAGCGGGATGCGCCACTGCCAGCCGGCCGCGCGCGCGGTGGAGCGGGTCAGTGGCTGGCGGTCGCCGCCGTTGGCGCAGGGGACCGCGACCGCGCGGTCGCAGGGCAGCCAGTGGCGCCAGTCCTCGAAGCCGGCGCCGAGCGTCTCCTCGATCAGCAGCCCGCGGAACCCCGAACAGTCGAGGAACAGGTCGCCCTCCACGCGCGCGCCCGACTCGAGCACCACCGCGGCGACATGGCCGCTCTCGCCGTCGCGCTCGACCGCGACGATCCGCCCCTCGGTACGCCGCGCGCCGTTCGCCTCCGCCAGCCGGCGCAGGAAGCGCGCGTACAGGCCGGCGTCGAACTGGAAGGCATAGCCCAGCTTGGAGAGCGGCGAGCCGGGCTGGTCGGGGCGCGGGTGCGCGAAGCGGCCCTGCAGCCCCGCCACCACCGCGAGCGAGTAAGCGTCGAGCGGGGTGTCGTCGCCGAGCTCGCGGCCCTTGAGCCAGTGATGGTGGAACTCGATCCCCTTCATGTCGAGCCCGTAGAAGCCGAAGGGGTGAACGTAGCGATGGCCCGGCCGGAGCCAGTCGACGAACTCGATGCCGAGCTTGTAGGTGGCGCGGGTCTCGCGCAGGAATTCGGCCTCGTCGATGCCGAGCATCTTGTTGAACAGCACGATCTGCGGGATCGTCGCCTCGCCGACGCCGACGGTGCCGATCGCCTCGGACTCGACCAGCTCGATCGACAGGCCGGGCATCTCGCCGAGCACGCGCGCGATCGCGGCGGCCGCCATCCATCCCGCGGTGCCGCCCCCGACGATCACGACGCGGCGGATCGAGTCCGCCCTCACAGCGGGTCGGCCGAGAAGTTGAACGGCGTCTCGGAGGCGAAGGAGAAGGTCGGGCCGGGATCCGGCGCGGTGGGCGGGGGTGGGGCGACAGGAGTCGCGGCGGCGCCGATGTGGCGGAGGAAGTCGCCGTGGCGCGGCAGCTTGTCCGCCACGGCGAGATAGTCGCGGCGCATCTGCTCGATCGCCTCGGCGACGCGGTCCTCGTCGAGCGCGTCCGCCGCGGGCTCGTGCTCCTCGGGCACGACATGCTGGCCGAGGCAGACCGCGACCCAGCTGGTGGTGGCGAACAGCTCGCGCCCCTCGCGGAAGACGCGTCCCTTGGCGCGGAACAGGTCGATCTTGCGCTGGAGGCTCGCGGGTACGTCCATCGTGCGACAGCGCTCCCAGAAGGGCGTGTCGTCGCGCCGTGTCGCTTTGTAGTGCAGCATGACGAAGTCGCGCACGTCCTCGTACAGCTCGTGCATCTGCGCGTTATACTCGTCGCGCTCGACCGCGGCGAAGCGACGGTCGGGGAATAGCGCGATCAGCTTGGCGATGCCCGACTGGACGAGGTGGATCGAGGTCGACTCGAGCGGCTCGACGAAGCCGGAGGCGAGCCCCAGCGCGACCACGTTGCGATTCCACGCGAGCGTGCGCCGCCCGGTGGTGAAGGCGAGGTGGCGCGGCTGGGCGAGTGGCGGCCCTTCGAGATGGTGGAGCAGCTCGCGCTCCGCCGACTCGCGCGTCTGATAGTCGCTGCAATAGACCAGGCCGTTGCCCATCCGCTCCAGCAGCGGGATACGCCATTGCCAGCCTGCGCCGCGCGCGGTGGCGCGGGTATAAGGATCAGGGTCGCCCGCGAGCGCGCTGGGCACCGCCACCGCGCGGTCGCACGGCAGCCAGCGGCGCCAGTCCTCGTAGCCGGTGGCGAGCGTTTCCTCGATCAGCAGCCCGCGGAAGCCCGAACAGTCGACGAACAGCTCGCCCGGGATGACCTGGTCGTCCTCCAGCCGCAGCGCGGTGACGTAGCCGTCCTCGGCGCGCTGCGCGACCGCGGCGACCTTGCCCTCGACCCGGCGCACGCCGTTGCGCTCGGCGTAGCCGCGCAGGAAGTCGGCGTAGCGCGCGGCGTCGAAGTGATAGGCGTAGAGCAGCTCCTTCACCGCCGTTTGCGCGGTGGGCGAGGGCGGCGCGAACTTGCCCGCCTGCGCCGCGACAGCGCTCATCGACCAGGCCGAGATGTCCTGCATGACGCGGCGCTGGCGCTCGCGCAGGTAGAGCTGGTGGAAGTGAACGCCGCCAAGATCGTGGCCGTGCGCGCCGAACGGGTGGAAGTAGCGCTCGCCCAGCCCGCCCCAGTCGACGAACTCGATGCCGAGCTTGAAGGTGCCGCCGGTGGCGCGGATGAACGCCTGCTCGTCGATGCCGAGCATGCGGTTGAAGGTGAGCAGCGGCGGGATCGTCGCCTCGCCGACGCCGACGGTGCCGATCTCCTCGGACTCGACCAAAGTGATCCGCGTCACGCCGTTGTTGAGGAAGCGCGACAGCGCCGCGGCGGCCATCCAGCCGGCGGTGCCACCGCCGAGGATCACGACGTGGCGGATGGTATGGTCGTTCATCGGGCGAGCCGTTTCCGTGCGGTGGCGAGATATTCGTCGGCGGTGGGGCAGCGCGCCACTGCCTGCGCGATCGCGACGCGATAGGCCGCCATCGCGCGGTCGCTGTCGGCCGCGGCGGTGACGTCGATCAGCGGGTCGACGCGGCGCGGCACCACGCCTTGCCCGAGCAGCAGCGCGAGCCAGTCGTCGCGCGCGAACGTCTCCTCCTCGAAGAAGGGAAGGCGCCCGCGCTCGGCGAACAGCCGCAGCGTGCGGTCGAGGCTCTCGGGCAGGTGCGTTGGCGGCTGCCAGAAGGGGCCGGGCCGCCGCGCGGTGGCGTAGTGGCACAGCACGAAGTCGCGCACGCGCGTCACCTCGGCGCTCGCCTGGCGGTTGTAGTCGGCGAGTTCGAGCGGGTGGCAGGCGCGCCCGGGCAGCATCGCGACGATCCGGTCGATCGCGCTCTGCGCGAGGTGGAGGTTGGTGAAGTCGAGCGGCTCGATCACCGTCGCGGCGTCCCCCACCGCGACGCAGTTGCGCGCCCAGGGCGCGGGGCGCGTGCCCTGGCGAAAGGACACCGGCGCGGCGACGGTGGTCGCGCCCGCGACGGCGAGCGCGTCGCGGACCGCCGCGTCGCTCAGCGCGGCGACGGCATAGCAGTGGCCGTGCAGCGTCCGCCCCGGCGCCGCGCTGCGCCAGCGCCAGCCGCCGTCCGTCGCGGTGACACGGTCGAGCGGCGAGAGCGGCTCGGGCGCGCCCTCGCCGATGACGAGCCGGTCGCAGCGCAGCCACGCGGACCAGTCCTCGCGCTCCTGGTCGATCGCGCCGCGCACCATCGCCGCCGGGCCGCTGGCGTCGACGTAGAGGTCGGCCTTGAGCGTCGTGCCATCGTCGAGGACGAGCCGCTCGACGAAGCCGTCGTCGCCGCGCAGCTGCACCGCGGCGACCGTCCCCTCGCGCACGCCCACGCCGAGATGGCGCGCGAAGGCGGCGAGCATCGCGCGGTAGCGCTCGACGTCGAGCACCAGCCCGGGCTGGACGTCGCCCAGCAGCGGATCGGTCGCGCCCGTCCCCAACCGGCCCGCGCGCGCCAGCGCCGCCGCGGGAGCGTGCGAGTCGAACGGCGCGGCGGCGCCGACGTGCGCGGCGCGGACCCAGTGCTGGTGAAAGGAGGCGGTGCCGAACGGCCGACCGTAGCTGCCGTACGCGTGGACATAGGGCGGCAGACCCTCGACCCAGCCCTCGAACAGGGTGCCGAGCCGCCACGCGCCGCCCGCGCGCACCACCGCATCCTCCTCGCGCAGGCCGAGGTCGTCGTGGAAGCCGATCGTCGAGGGCAAGGTCTGCGGCATACGATCGGCGAGCGCGTCGGGGGCGGGGGGGCTGGCGAGGATCGTCACCTCCAGCCTCGGCACGCGCCGCCGCAGCGCCACCGCCGCGGACCAGCCGACGATGCCACCGCCCACCACGGCGACGCTGCGGATCGGCGCGTCGAGCATTGTCACGCCGCCACCGGCATCGGGCAGTAGCCCGCGAGGAAGTCGCGGTGATCCGCCATGCCGCCGATCGCCGCCTCGATCTCGCCGCGCAGCCGCTCCATGCCCGCGGCGAGGCTGTCGATGGTCGGCCCGTCCGCGCGCGGGTCGTGCCCGTCGGGCAGGACGCGCTGGCCGAGATAGACCGACACCCAGCTGGCATCGAGGAAGGCGCCCTGGCGGTACTTCACCACGCGGCCGCGGCGGCGGAACAGCGCCATCTTCTCGGCGAGACTGGCCGGGATCTCCATGGTGCGGACATATTCCCAGAAGGGTGAGTCGTCGCGCTGGGTGGCGTGATAGTGCAGGATCAGGAAGTCGCGGACGCGGTCATATTCCATGGCGACCAGGCGATTGAACTCGTTGCGATCGGCCGCGGCGATGCGGCGCTCCGGGAACAGCTCGACCAAGGCGGTGATCGCCTGCTGGACGAGATACAGGCTGGTCGACTCGAGCGGCTCGAGAAAGCCCGAGGCGAGCCCAATCGCGACGACATTGTTGACCCAGCTGCGCGCGCGTCGCCCCGCCTTGAAGCGCAGCACGCGCGGCTCGGCCAGCGGCGTCCCCTCGACCGCAGCCACCAGCGCATCCGCGGCGGCGCCCTCGTCGAGGAAGTCGCTGGCGAAGACATAGCCGTTGCCGGTGCGGTGCTGGAGCGGGATGCGCCAGCGCCAGCCCGAGGGCATGGCGATCGCGCTGGTATAGGGCGTCACCGCGGTGGCGGTGCGGCACGGCATCGCCACCGCGCGGTCGGCGGGCAGCCAGCGCGACCAATCGTCGAACGGCTCGCCCATCGCCTTGCCGATCAGGAGCGCGACGAAGCCCGAGCAGTCGACGAACAGGTCGCCCGCGACGCGGCGGCCGTCCTCCAGCACCACCGCGGTGACGTCGCCACTCAGCGGGTCGCGCGCGACGTCGACGATCCGGCCCTCGGTGCGGCGCGCGCCCAGGCCCTCCGCGAGTCGGCGCAGATAGGGCGCGAAGGCCACCGCGTCGAACTGATAGGCGTAGCCGAAGGTGGAGGCGATCTGGCGCGGGTCGGCCGCCGGCGCGCCGAACCGGTTCGCGCGGGCGAGCGAGCAGGCCATGGAGAAGGCCTCGATCGGCGGCAGCGCCACCCCGGCGTGCAGCAGCCGCATATAATAATGGTGGAACTGCACCTCGCCGGTGCCGCGGCCAAAGGTGCCGAACGGGTGGATGTAGCTGTCGCCGATCCGCGCCCAGTCGCGGAACTCGATCCCCAGTTTGAAGGTGGCGCGGGTCGCCGCCATGAACTCGGCCTCGGCGATCCCCAGCCGCTCGTTGAAGGCCCGGATGTGCGGCAGCGTCGCCTCGCCGACGCCGATGATCCCGATCGCCTCCGATTCGACCAGATCGACCGTGCAGCGCCGCGGCAGCAGCTTGGCAAGCGCGGCCGCGGTCATCCAGCCGGACGTTCCCCCGCCGACCACCACCACGCGCTGTCGCTCCGCCCGCTCCATCCGTCTCCGACTCCTGCCGCGACCGTCCGTACCGGCGTCGCGATCGCCTCTGTCATAGCGCAAGCGGCGGCCGCGGGAATGCCGGAAAGCCACACAGAATAACGAAAAATGATAGCGCAAACATTTCCATTGCAGCGTCATCGCCGCGGTCGTACCCATAGTTGGAAGATGCCACGCGGTCGCCGCGGAGAGACATTGTAGTATGATTATTCAGGAGGGGATGTGATGATCATCGAGGACAAGCCTGCCCGCGGCGGCCATACCCGACTTTGTAACGGGGTCGTTCTGACCGGAGTATCCTTGACCGCCATGTGCGTCGTCGCGCTGGCGACCCCGGCGTACGCGCAGACCGGGCCCGCGTCCGGACAGAACACCGCCGGCGCGGCAACCTCGCTGAATACGCCAGGGTCAGATCCGGCCGCCCAGAGCAGCGGCGACACACCGGCGACCGACGCGGCGGGTGCGGACGACATCGTCGTCACCGGCATTCGGCAGAGCCTCGCCAACGCGCAGAACATCAAGCGCAACTCCGACACCGTCGTGGACGCGATCACGGCGCAGGACATCGGCGCGCTGCCCGACCGCTCGGTCACCGAGGCGCTCCAGCGTGTCCCCGGCGTCTCGATCAACCGCTTCGCCGGCAACAACGACCCGGACCATTTCTCGGTCGAGGGCTCGGGTGTGAACGTTCGCGGGCTCAATTTCGTCCGCTCCGAGTTTAACGGGCGCGACACCTTCTCGGCCGGTATCGGCGGGCAGGCGATCAACTTCGCCGACGTGCCGTCGGAACTGCTCGGCTCGGTCGAGGTGTACAAGAACGCCACCGCCGACCTGATCGAGGGCGGGCTCGCCGGCACGGTCAACCTCAACACGCGGAAGCCGTTCGACAACAAGGGCTTCCATATCGGCGGCGGGATCGAGGCCAACTATGGCGACTTCGCCAAGAAATGGTCGCCGACCGGCTCGCTGCTGGTCTCCAACACCTGGGAGACGCCGATCGGTCGTTTCGGCATCCTGGCCAACGCGTCCTACTCGCGGCTGAAGAGCCGCGCCGATGGCATTCAGGTCACCAACTTCCAGACGCGCGACGGCGTCCAGGCCGCCACCGGCACCGGCACCAACACCACGGTGACGTGCCGCAACCAGCTGCCCGGCACCACCGATGGCTTCACGCTGCTGCCCGGCACGGTGAACGGCGTCGGCGGTCAGTCCTTCCCTAACCCGGCCAACGTCTGCGGCGCGCAGGGCACGGCCGGCGCGGACGGCTATGCCGACCCGACCGCGATCGCTTATGCGCCGATCGGTGGGCAGTTCCGCAGCCAGGACTATGACCGCAAGCGCGACGGTCAGGCGCTGGCGGTGCAATGGCAGAGCACCGACGAGCGCACCACCTTCACCGCGCAATTCCTGCGCACGCACTCGAGCAGCGCCTGGGGCGAGCACACGTTCGAGACCGCGCCTGACCTCTCCGAGTACAACACCTATCCGGCCGGCTGCCAGCAGAACGGCAACGGTCCGCTCAACGGCGCGGGCAACAGCACCACGCGCGCAGAATGCCAGCTCAGCGGCGCAGGCCAGTTCCAGTTCGGCGCGAACCAGCGCGGCAACGGCTACAATCCCGGCGGCGGGCCCTATCCCAACTTCGTCTACGACGACAGCGGGCTGTTCCAGAGCGGCTTCATCACGCTGCCGGGCAACGGCTGGCGCACCGCCTCGAGCGGCTCGGCGACCACCACCGTCCCGTCGGGCGGCATGCAGCAGTCGCTGTCGCGGCGCCAGGTGTACGACGAGAATCTGGTGAAGGACGCCGGCTTCAACCTGAAGATCAACCCCGATGACCGTTGGTCGATCAATCTCGACGCGGACTATACCTACGCCAAGCACGACGTCACCGACCTGAGCGTGTTCGGCTCGACCTTCGCCGACGAGGAGCTTGATCTCTCCGGCAAGATCCCGGTGGTGATCCCGCACAAGCCGCTGACGCTCGCGGCCAATTGGGCGAACCCCAACCCGGCGATGGCGGCGGCGAGCGACTCGGACTACTTCCAGAGCCGCGACTTCCAGTTCTGGCGCGCGGCGATGGACCATATCGAGCACAGCGTCGGCTCGGAATATCAGATCAAGGGCGACTTCGCCTATAAGTTCGACGACGGCGACTTCCTGCAGCGCGTGAAGTTCGGCGCGCGCTACGCCGAGCGCCAGCAGGACGTCCGCTATACGGCGTACAACTGGGGTGCGATCAGCGAGGTCTGGTCGGGCGCGCCGGTCACCTTCAACCAGGGGGACACCAGCCGCTCGTCGCTCTATTCCTTCGACAACTTCTTCCGCGGCAAGACCGCGGCGCCGCCCAGCGCCTATTTCTACAACGGCGACCTGATCGGCGACTATAATGGAGCGACCAGTTTCTTTCAGTCGCAGAACGACGTCTGGCGCAACACGAACGGTGCGACCGCGACCAATCGATTCCTCGCCGCCGGTCAGCGCGTCGGCGCGATCCCGGGCACCGATTTCCTCCCGTCCGAAGTGTCGACCGTCAACCAGCAGGACACCGCGGCCTATGCCATGGTGCAGTTCGGCAACAACGAGCCGGTGTTCGGCGGCATCCGCCTCTCGGGCAATGTCGGCGTCCGTTACGTGCGCACCACGGTGCGGTCGCGCACCGAGACCGCGGTCCCCAACCAGACCGAGCTCGGCGTGGTCGATCCCTTCTCCACGCGCTGCGTCGCGACGACGCGGCAGCTGCCGGACGGGACCACGCAGGTGACCCAGCCCGGCGGCGTGTGTAATCTCGGCCAGACCGAATATGAGCGGCTGCGCACCTTCGCGACGCCGGGCTATGCCTCGCAGCCGGCAAACTTCACCAACAGCTACAACTACTTCCTGCCGAGTGCGAACCTCAAGTTCGGCGTCACCGACGATCTGATCGTTCGACTGGCAGGGTCGAAGGTGCTGACCCGACCGGACTTCGCCAATATCCGCCCCTACGTGACCTACACGTTGGAGCCGGGCTCGGGCACGGTGACGATCAACGCGGGCAACCCCTATCTCAAGCCGGCGACGGCGTGGCAGTTCGACGCGACGATCGAGTGGTACTTCGGCCGTGTCGGCCAGATCTCGCTCGACGCCTTCTACAAGACGGTCGACGGCTTCTTCTACCAGTCGCTGGTCAACCGCTCGATCACCAACAACGGCATCACGCAGAACATCCAGGCACGCGGCCCCGCCAATTACGACGGCAAGGGCAAGATCAAGGGCTTCGAGGTCGCCTACCAGCAGACCTTCGACTTCCTGCCGGGCTTCCTGAGCGGCCTCGGCTTCAACGGCAACTACACCTATATCGACAGCTCGGGGCTGCCCAACTCCTTCCTCAACGGCGGCACGCCCTCGTCCGATTCGACGATCGCCAAGGGCAATCTGCCGTTGGAGGGACTGTCGAAGCACAATATCAACGCCACCGCCTTCTACGAGAAGGGGCCGGTCTCGTTGCGCGCGGCGTACAACTGGCGCTCGCGCTTCCTGCTCACCGCGGCGGACGTGATCTTCCCCTACACGTCGATCTTCAACGACGCGACCGGGCAGCTCGACGCCTCGGCCTTCATCAACCTGAACAAATGGGTCAAGCTCGGCGTCCAGGGGGTCAATCTGACCAACACGACGACCAAGCTGCTCCAGGCCTACAAGGGCGGCTCGGACGATCTTGCGCCGCGCTCCTACTTCACCAACGATCGGCGCTACTCGATCATCCTGCGCGCCAATTACTGAGGAGCACGCCCGCCGGACCTCGCTCCGGCGGGCGATCGCCGCGCGTCACGCGCGCGCGGGCGCCTCCGCCAGCGCGCGCGCGATCGCTTCGTGCAGCGGCTTGGGGCGATAGTCGACGTCATAGGGGCAGGGGCGGCGCGGCGCCTTGTCGGGGCGCGGCTCGAACGGCCCGATCCAGCTGAAGCGGTCGCACAGCCCCCAGGCGAGCACGTCGCGCAGCCCCGGGTAGCTCAGCGTCACGTCGAGGTAGCGGCGCGCGTAATCGGCCACGCCGCGGTCGCGCGCGGCGTCCTCGGCGGGCAGGCCGTTGTCACGCACGTCGAACTCGGTGATCAGCAGGCGATAGCCCATCGCGGTCACCGCATCGAGGAAGCGCCGCCACTCGCCCTCGTAGGCGCGCGCACTCGCCGCGGTGTCGCTGCCGGCGGTGACAATGTGCGATTGCAGCCCGAGCAAGTCGACCGGCGTGCCGCGCCGGCGAAAGCCCTCCAGCAGCCGCAGGACGCCGGCGCGATGCGCCGCATTGCCCGGCTCCCAGCTCATGTAATCGTTGTAGACCAGCTCGGCGTGCGGGGCGGCCGCGCGCGCGGTGCGGAAGGCGAGGTCGAGCGTGGCCTCGGTGCCGCCGAGCGCTTGGCTGAGCGCGGTCTCCTCCAGCGCGCCGGTCTCGGGCGTCACTGCCTCGTTGACGACGTCGTAGCTGGTGATGCGTGTGCCGTAGCGGCGCGTGACGGTCTCGATATGCTGGCGCAGGATGCGCGCCGCCTCGGTCGCGGGACGCGCGCCGAAATCATGCGCCTCGAGCCAGCGCGGCATCCACTTGCGCCTCTGCCACAGCAGGTTGTGCCCGCGCAGCGCCATGTGCTCGCGCGCCGCATAGTCGGCGATCCGGTCGAAGGCGGCGAAGTTGAAGCGATCGGGGGCAGGGCGCAGGTGCTGCCACTTCATCTCATTCTCGGCGACCAGCACGCCGCAGTCGGCGCGCAGCAGCGCGGCGTAGCGCGGATTGTCCGCCGAGGCGCCCTGCGGCCGGCCCGACACTGCCGAACCGAAGCGAAAGCCGCGCCGGCGTGCGACCGCGTCGAGCCCGGGCGGGCCGCTCGCGCCGGTGGCGGCACCCGTCGCCAGTGCGGCGGTGAGCGCCGCCAGTCCCTCGCGTCGTGTCGGCGACCAGCTCATGCGCGGCTCCCTCGTCAGTGGCGGCGCAGGAGGCGCTAGCGTGGTTCGTCGAGCGCTGAAGCGACCCAGAGCAGCGGCGCGTTCCAGTTGATCGCCACCTCGTTGAGCGCATAGGCGCGGATATCGTCGGTCCAGCAGCGCTGCGGCGCGCAACTGCCCTTCATCTTGGCCGCGATCGGGTCCGCCATCGCGGTCGAGTTGGGGCCGCCGGAGACCACGCCGGGTGGCGGGCCGGGCAAAGTGGCGTCGAGCTGGTGCGCCCAGAAGCGGTGGTGCGGGTTGGTCAGCGGTCGCGCGCCGAAGCCCGAGACATAGCTCTGGTCGAGCGGATTGCGGCCGAGCACATAATCCATCGCGTCGACCATGCCGTCGCGGTAGCGCGTCGCCCCGGTGAGCCGCTGCGCCACGCCGAGGATCATCGCCCGGTTGAGGATCACCGCGTTCGACCCCCAGGGGTAATCGAGCGTGGCATAGGGGATGCGATAGCCGCTGCGCGCTTCCTCGGCGAGCAAGCCGTCGGCCGCGGCGATCAGCCCGGCGCGCGCGGGTATCGCCGCGCTCGCCGGCACACCCGCGACGGTGGCGAGCGTGATCGTGCCGAGCGCGGCGACATGCCCCCAGTCGGGCGCGTGCACCGGCGCGGCGTGCGACGGTGAGTGTTGCAGCGCCGTGGCGAACACCGGCTCGCGCGTCGTGGCGTACAACTCGGCTGCGGCCCAGTAGAATTCGTCGCTCACGTCGTCGTCGCCGTAGCCGCCGCTGCCCGTGAAGCTGCTGGTGGCATAGACCTGCGGCTGGCGTTGCGCGGCGGCATAGGCGCGGCGCGCGGCGGCGAGGCAGGTCGCGCTGAAGCCAGGATCGATGGTGCGCCAGATGCGCGCGCACTGCGCCGCCGTCGCCGCCAGGTTGAGCGTCGCGGCGGTGGTCGGCGGGTAGAGCAGCCGGTCCTCGCGGTCGTCGGCGGGGCGGGTCGGCAGCGCGGTCCAGCGGCGGTCGGCGACCTTCTGGTGCGCCATGCCGCCGGCGTCGATCGTCCGGAAGGCGCGCGCGCCTGCGCCGCCGGAGGCGCCGACAGGCACGGTCGCGCGCGCGCCGTCCGGGATCTGCATCGCCAGCAGGAAGCGCATCTCCCAGCGCGCCTCGTCGAGCAGGTCGTCGACGCCGTTGCCGCTCTCGGGCAGGTTGCCGCGACCGTCGGCGAAGGGGAAGCGGCCGGCGCGTGCCTCGCGCTCGTACAGGTTCTGCAGCGTCCAGAGCGCGATGCCGCCGTTGACGACATATTTGCCGTGGTCGCCCGCGTCATACCAGCCGCCGGTGACGTCGAGGCGATAGTCGCACCCGGCCCAGCGCATGCCGCGCTCGTCCGCGCCGGAGAAGCAGGGGGCGATCTCCTCGGCGTGGCCGGCGGGTCGCGCCCAGCGCGGATCGCCGGCGTAGCGCGGCTCGATCGCGATGCCCGCGCGCGTCTGGTAGAAATAGTGGAGCGCGGCCGCGGCGAGCGGCGCGTAGAGATCGGCGCCGACGACGAAGGGCCGGCTGGTCTCTCCCGCGACCGACAGCCGATAGGTGCCCGGCGCGGTGAGGCGCGCGAGATCGACGAGGTGGACGTGATCGCCCGACGCGGCGTCGTCGCCGATGAGCAGAGTTTTGCCAGACGCGACGACGCCGCCGCGCGCGTCGCGCGCGGTCCAGCGAAGCGGCGTCGTCGACGCGGCCGCAACGATCGCGCGCTTGGCGCCATCGGGCAGGAAGCCGAGCTGATTGAGGTGGATCGCGGCTTGTGGCGGGGCCGCACCAATCGAGGAAGCGCCGACCAACGCGATCGGGACGAGGGGGCGAAGGTTCATGCCCTCACTCTATGAGCGCGCGCGGGAAAGGGGAATGGTGACGGATCAAGCACCGGAGCGCTACTCGCCAATCACGAGCCTCTTATTCGTTCGACGGCGCGATCGCTTCATTGGGACGGCAGGTGTCATCCCTTTCAGCCGAAGCAGTGATGCTCTTATCTGTGCAAGCCTGAGATAACGACATGAACGCGCGGGCGGAGCCGGAGAGTTCTTCGCATTCCCCCCGGCGACCGGTGATGGGTCGTCACTCGTCGATCGAAGGTTGTCTCCTCAGAGTCGTTCGCGCAGCGACGCGGTGATGGTCCTACCGAGCGTATCGATGTGATCGGTCTGGCACTGGCCGAGGGGGAGCCGCTGCCGATCCTGATCCTGAAAAGCATCGCAACGGCAAGACAAAAAAGCAGCTTTGCTCCGCGTTCTTCATTCAGATGCGCGAACGCATCGGCGGATGGCCTTCGCTTTGGAAGCA
>Ga0325400_1003406_pt1 | contig 14348 bp, 5 predicted proteins | sample PopdelMetagenome_2_FD_205662 | JGI IMG/M metagenome (GOLD analysis project Ga0325400, IMG submission 205662) | Populus deltoides microbial communities from Bellville, Georgia, United States - Xylem-PdKOR-R1 | ecosystem: Host-associated > Plants > Phyllosphere > Stem > Wood/Secondary xylem... | reverse complement strand
TAATTAAGAATATAAAACGCATGTGCTAGCTGCTTCAAATTATAAGAATACAAGCCGAGGAGCCCGCACTTGCCGCGGGACAATGTTCATTGTCTTCCGAGTTTTTTTTTTTAAATGATATAGTATATGCCATATGCCTCAAGAAAAGAACTGGAAAATTGAATAGCAAAGAAAGTAATGTATGGTTGCAGATTCAGGTTTTGCACAATTTGAGAAATGAAAAAAAAAATCCGGATTGCTGTAAGATTTTCACGACACAGCAACAGTACCATAACCGAAAAGAAAAAAAATTACAATTTATTATTAATTACGGAGACATTGGAAAAAACAGAAGAAAAAAAACACAAAAGGAAATGCTTGTGTTTTAGAGAGTTTTTTTTAAACCCTCATTTTGCTCACATGATTGGAATTACTTTGTCACCATGAAGTGGTTTGGATCTAGCAATTAATTGCAATCCTTTTTATTAGACAATAATATAAAACATATCTTTGAATCTCATTTAACAATTTAAGTTATTCGGTTGAGATGATTCTTTGACATGGTATTAAAACCTTGCTGACCAAATGGTCATGAGTTCAATCTCACCATCTTTATCTATTTGATAAAAATTAAGCACAAGGTAAAGTGAGCCTGTAAAAATATAAGTTTTAAACCTAAATTATTTCAAAGGGCTTTCACTATTTGGTAATGTGATAATTATTGTTTAGTAATTTAAGGATCTGAAAAACGAAATCACACTGAGAATTTAAAAAATGTGATGACATTACTGAAATCCTCAAGGAGAAGTGGTAAGCATGCTGCCCGCCAGGGCTAGAACAGAAGAAAAGGCTTCCTAACATGACACCACCGATTATTTAATAATTATAATTTCCTTATGGCCAATTAAAACGAGACCGACCAACCTCACTTAAAGCTAAGTAAGAAACTAAAATTAAAACCTTACTGAATGCTGCTTTGATGTGAACTCTGAAGTGATCTGAAATTCTACTTTTTCAAGGAAGGCTCGGAGAAAATATTCCTATCTGAAAGCAGTAGACTTGGGCCCGCGGGAACTTGTGAATTTACAGTTACTATCAAGTCAAATTCGAGCCTGTATGGCAGTATACAATATTTTGCCCAAATCCAGGTTAGGTCCATCCAGGCCTGTGTAGGCCGGCAACAATCCATTGCAAATAAGATAACGAAAAGGGCAGAAAGAAATTTATGCTTCAAACTATTGAAGAACACTCCAAACGTAGTCCAATTCAAAAAACAGGCATTGAAAGTGACAATTTTCAAAAGGTCTGGATTATTTCTCACGATACTTGTCTGGGTTCTGCTGGGTAACAAACTGCCTTCTGTCAATTGCATCGGCAAGCACCCATTCGATGGCAGACCCACCACCGTCAACCTACGCCCTCCCGCATTGGATAACCTTTGTGGTATTCATGATTACAATAAAGATATTAAGCAATCGTAAAAAATATGAAATATACCTCAAAAGCTTTAAACTTAACATGCAAATTAAAATTCACAATCTAAAATCTGTTTGGTTAAAATTGATCCTTTTTGTTTTTTGCAGTTGATCACGTATGATTTATAAATACTTACGAAACGCAGCGGATAGATGGTTAACTCTTTTTTGCAGTTGATCACATAGGATTTGCATCCGATTAGATCTTTTTTCATAATTGCTTTATAGTCCTTAAAAGTCAATGAGCATTCAAACCATCCTGAGATTCATACATGTGTTGCGTCTGTGCACGCTCACATATGATATGCTTTTGTATATTAAAATAGACTGCATTTATACAGTTCGATGTTTTACAAGACCGTTACTCTTCGACAGTTGATGAAACGTATTGGTTTCTCCCTTTATCTGGCATTGTTTCTGAGTGAAAGGGGCCAAGACTTGCTGCATACTACTTTCTGAGGTCATTTTGTTACAAGATGCCAGCTTCTGTCCAAGTAGGTGTCCATGTTATGTAGTTTTTAGTCTACTAGGAAAGCAGGAGTACTGGTGTTTGCTTTTATACTGTAGAAAAACTTAGAACTTCGGAGATCATACTTGGTCAATTTTCTCTGGTACACGGGTCTCAAACATGCACATTGCTTTTTGGTTTGTCCAGATTTAGGTGACATAGGTTTAGGGAAACTATAATGAAACTCATGATGTCCTATTGATTTTTACGTGAAAATCAGCTTGTACTGCTTTATTGAGGCATTTAATAATCAAGCTGCACCGATATGCTTTTTATTCGACACCGGTCTGCAAGTCCGTTTAGAAACATATATAATTAATGGATGGAGGAAGCTGGCACTGGAATTACAAGATAAATGTTGCTCATATTTAGTTGGAATTGGTAGAGATGTAAAAGTTGACAGTCGTTCGATCTGGTGCAATATGAATCATGGTTCACAAATGAACTGGAAAGCTCACCTTTGTAGTATTAACTGGTTAAACACAAGTTAAACCATTTACTCATAGGATCCTTTTTGCAGTAATGCTTTGAATTAGAGCCCTGTAAAGCCTGCACCGTATCGGCCAGCTCTTGTAACTTTCTTCATTATAAATACACAGTTTTTTCCCTTTTGTGATATAATTATGTACATCCAGTGTACAAACAATGTAAGAATTCAAGCAATAAAAGTACTATTTCCTTAGCTATAAGACTTGATAAAGCCTAATAAATCAACTCGATGACCCACCAGCCCGAGCCCGAGCCGAGTTTTACCTCGAACAAATTTTTTCTACCAAAATACTGTCATTTCGTTTTTTTTTTTTAATTATAGCTTGGGTTGACCTCTTGACTTACGGGTCAACACTCGGGTCAACCCGGATCTTATGCCGGGTGAACCCCGGGGGTGGATCTTAAAATTGTGCATATCTCTCTCTTTTTACCTTTTTTTTCTTTCCATGAGAAAATATATTGAATTGGTTTATAGTTATTTTTAGAGTTCCGATCTGCTGCAGTTGAATCTTTGATTTATCTAAATTTTGTAACGTGGTTATGCCCTTTTCTATTCCAGATTGAATTATATTTTATTCTAACATCAGCTACTGTAGGTAAGTCGCAGGCTTTAATTACTGGTATATATGACGAGAGAACCAAAGAAAACATTGAAAAAAAAAAAAGCGCCGTGGGTGCTGCTGAGACAAAGCTATGGGGAGGATTGAAGTGATCGCAGCGAAGAATTGATATAAAAGATTGAAACGTTCTTCGTCGCAAGTATATTGGTTATTAACTCATTGTGAACTGATCAGTACCAATTGTTTTAAGTGCATCTTTGGAGTTTACTTTCGCTTGTTCAAGCTGCCTGAAACCTAATTTTTACTACAGCTTTCAATTCAACTCTTTAATTGGATTTGCTGCTGCTCTGATTTCTGATTTTCATCAATTTGAAAATCGAGCAACTTAACTTGCTATTTCTTTGTATATCCTTACACAAAATGCACCAACTCTAAAAATTGTAACAGCTCGGGATTAGTACATTTGATTTTATGCCAGGTTGGTTCTGAGCCAGTGTCATGAGGATAAAAGCTATGAAGGTTGAAAGCAATTGCCATGGTTCGCATTGAAACTTTACTATTTATTGTTTTTGGTGCAAGGTAGCCCGTGTGAGGGACGATTTACAAACATGTAGTGTAAGTTCTTTCAAATGAAGCTTTGAGAGTAAACTACAGTAACAAGTGAACACAAGTATAATTTGTATGATTTCCAGAAATGTACACTCTTTTTTGTATGTTCTCATTCTCTTTTTATCCAACAGGATTGTGGGATTGGGAGCAGCACCTATTCAGTAATCTGAGCAATGCATCAGCTTTTCTTCTGGCTTTTAGAGAACCATCTGTGGACAAGCTTTGAAGGGAAGGAATACTTCTCGGATTTATTAACAGACGCCTTGCAACCTCCTCTCCTCCATCTTTGCACAGCCCCAGCAACAGAGTTATCGAGTTCTCCTTCCCTTTGGTGGATCCAAATCTCAAGAGATCTATAACGATAGGCATAAGAATTCTGCTCTGTCTTATCTCCTCCAGCCCTTCAGAGCAACCCGAAAGCAGAGCCAGCAATGCCAAGGCATCATCTGTTATGCCTGCCTTGTCATCCATCAATAATTCAATGAGCAAAGGAACTGCCCCAGCAACAACAACACTTGCCTTGTTAGCATTATAGACTGACAGATTGAATAGTGCACTTGCAGCATCCTTTTTTCCAGTGGCTGTGCCTTCTCTCAGAAGCCCAACTAAGGCTGAGAATGCTCTAGGACGGGTTCCTATAGTCACCTTACAATCGCTTATGATCGACAGGCTAAAGATTGTTGCTGCTGCATTTTCTCTTGCCTCCATAGTTTTCCCTGATTCAAGAACATTTATTATGCTGTCAATTGAACCAGCAGCCATAATTAATATCTTGTTGTTGTCAAATATGGAAAGGTTAAGCAAGGCAGTGACTGCATTTTCTTGAATTCTTGGATCAGTGGAACTCAGTAATGTCACCAGAAAGGGTATGGCTCCTGCCTCAGCAATTATCCTGCGGTTATCCATTCCAGTCTTTGCTAATAATCTCAGCTCATAAGCCGCCTGCCGTTGAATTTCTGGGGATCCCATTGCTAGCTTACCGACCAAAAATTCAGCTGTCATTTTCACTGCATCCATGGCAGCTTTTGTAGAAGAAATGTGTTCAATAGCTTTCTCACTTAATTTGCTCTTGCTGCTGCTTCTCTCAAATTTTGAGGAAGACGAAGTTGAATTCTCTATTAATGGGACATTGTTATCTTGGCACCACTGATGCACCAGACTCTTCAGTGCATAATTAGGTATCAGGGCCGTGTGAATTAGTCTTTTCCCACTCTTAGGACACGTGTGATGCCCTGAGTTGATCCACTGAGCAATTGAATTGCGATCGTAAGTGTGCCCAGATGCAACTATCACAGGGTCTTTCATCAAATCAAGGGAAATAGGGCACCGGAATTCATCTGGTATATTTGAAAGTATTGACTGAGAAGATGAAGAAACATCCTGATTTCTATTCATGGACGCAGACAGCTGCTTGAAGTTTTCTTTGATCTCCTCTTTATGTCTGTCAATAAAAATCACGGACTTGGAATATGTTACCAGAGAGATGAGATTGTTTATATTGGAAACCACAATCAGTCCTCCCGTGCCAGCCTGCTTCTCCGCTTCTGCCTGAAGCTTCGAAATTTCTTCTTCATAATCCAATGGACTTCTCAAACCAATGCAGCTGAAAACTTCTTTCACTTTGACAAAATCAACGAATCCCTTGTTCCTGCTGTTCTTCTGATTATTGCTGGCCATTATTTGTAGAAGCTCCTCTCTTCTTTGAAGTTCTTGAGGGTCAACAAGCAAATCAACTCTCTTTGCTTGCTTGTGAAGAAGTTCAACTTGCTCTATTGTGTCGGTGCTTAAATTAAGCAAGTTTAAAGGAAGAATATCAAGTGCCCCGCCCATCTCCTTCACTAGCGCATGGAATTGATTAGATAAAAACTCTGTCTGTATAAGACCCCAAAGAGAGCTACCGCCCTTGCACCGTTGAATCAAAAGCTTGACTCTTTGGATCACAGAAAAGAGCTCGGTGAGACACAGGAGGGAAGATGGAGGAAGTGGGCTATTTGTTTCCCTTATATCTTCAAACAAAAAAGAAAGAAATTTGATCCTCCTTATCATGGTTGAAATGTTCCTAAACTGTGAAAAAGGAAGCTTTTCCACTGATGCAACTTCATTGGATATATGAATCAACGATTTCATCAAAGACCCAGTTGGCATTAAACCTGAGGAGATCATGATAGGAGGAAGAACTACATCCATGGCCTCTTACACTATTTGAGTTGAACAGTTCTTGTTCATTTTTATTATCAAGTCGAAGCTCTTAGTTACGAGTTAGATCACTTGGAGGAACTGCCTTCCCTCTGATTTTCAGCTCCCAAGAAAATATTAGATTATTTGCATGCATTTTTAACTGTTTCCTTTTTGTACAGTCAACATAAGAGACAACAGGAAGGATAGTGGAAGAGAACGGGGACTTGTTGGGATGCTGCCACTTGGAAGAAGCACAGGGTTCAGTGGGTTAGTTGATATTCCCCAGCCAATTTTATAAATATTCAAAATGAGTTGCATTGAACAAGCCTCGCTGGTTGCTTGCAAATACGTGTGTCCAAATTTAGCGTGTCTGATTAGGTAGCTAATTTGAGGCTTGGGGGCACCTACACTGACTTAATTACGGATTTTTAAGCACTGCAACTTGACCCTTTGCAAACTGGCCACAAAATGGATTCATTTTCTCATAATCATTTTATTTCGCTCTTGATTGCCTCAGAATAAGTTCACCTGGAGGAAGGGGAAAAAAAGGATTAAAATAAGGGGTGCAGAAAGGGGGGAGAAGAAATATATACCTTAACCAACAAAATGAATATTTTCCAGAATTTTATTTTTTTTGTCTGTATTTGTGGTGTGTAATAAATTTTTCTACGTAACATGCAACAGTTCTTTATTGATTTTGTATGGGTGCAGGATACTAATCTCAGAGTGTTTAGGATCTCATTTAATTCAAATTAAAATTTCTTTGTTGTTGGCAGGTTATGTTCTGAACAATGGTTATATATGTGAGAGCTGTAGAAAGCATGAGGATGCATGCGATCCTGAATTCGACTCTTGCTTATGATTGGATTCTGATGGTTGGGTTATGGGGATCAGGTTTCCCATTTTTAATCTAGTTCAATCATTCACCTGCGTTATAAATGGGGTTAAATTTTTCTTAAATATAAAAAAAATTAAAATACTACTAATATTTTATCTCTAGAAAAAAAATTAAATTATATAAAAGTTTATTCAATATAACCCGAATAAATTTGTGGGTCAAAAACAATCTACACAAATCATAAAATCATAATTTGACTAAATAAAATTAAAAATGACATGTTTTTTTAATATTAAGATAACAACATATTAGATTAACTTGAGTCAACATAGGTTAACATGTCAAATTCGTGACCCAAGTTATAAGACTATGATAACCTCATAGAAATCAAATCAAAATAAATTATGAAGCCTAATTCTTAATTAAATCAATGTTGAAGTATGAAATTGAACAAAAATCAATTAAAAAAGGATTTAAAAAAATTGACTCGAGTTAACTAGTTAAACATGTGGCTCAGGTCATAAGACCGAGATAAACTCATAAAAAATAGTTAAAAAAGAACATAAAAATAACCTGAGTCAATCGATCTGCCAAACTTATAACTCAGGTCATCAGACCGAGATAACCTTATAGGAAAAAAATAAAAAAATAACTTGATTTTACCCAGTTTAACCTACCAAATTCGCCACTTTGATCATAAGTTTGAGATAACTCCAAAGAGAGCAAATCAAAACAAATTACGAAATTCAATCTCAATCGCCTTTGTCGGACCAAATGTTGAAAGATGAAATTTGCAAAAATAATAATAATAAATAACATAAAAAATGTGCAAAGTCAACCTGGGTTAACTCATGAAAACACTATTCCTGAGTCATGAGGTCAAGATAACCTAATAAAAAGAAAATTAAAATAAATCATGAAATATAATCTCAATCAAACACAATATTAAATGATGAAATTGAGAAAAAAAATATCAATTAAAAAACTGAGTCAACCGAGTTAACTCGCCAAACCCACTACCTGGGTAATGAGACGGGGACAATCCAATAAAAAAAATTCAATATTGAAGAACTCGTGACTCGAGTCATGAAACTAAGATAATCTCTTAGAAATAAAACAAAACGAACAACTCGATTTAATCAAGGTTAAAATATCAAAATTAGCAACCTTGATCGTGTAATCAAGATATCCTCACAAAAAATAAATTAAAATATATTATGAAACTCAATTCACAACTAACCCGGTGTTTGATAATGAAATTGAAAGGAAAAAAACTCAATTAAAAATCAGACACAAAAAACGATTCAAGTCTACTTGTGATTAAATTTTTAAGCATTATTCCCGAACCATGAGACCGAAATTACATAATAGAAAGTAAACAAAACAAATCACGAAGTTTAATTTTTAATTAATTTAGCTAGTATTAAAGAATGAGATTGAAAAAAATAATTAAGAAAAAAAATGAATCAACAGGGTTAATCCGTTAAATTGGTTTAACCTACTAAATTCATTATCCGTGTTATGAAAGTGCAGTAACTCAATAAAAAAAAAATCTAATATTAAATAATAAAATTAAAAAAACACTGTTACTGCAAAACTCCTCATCTTTTAGTTTATACTTAATTTCTTTCTCATCTCTGATTTTGTTCAATCCATTAATTAATCTACTAGAAATCCGAATTTGGTGCAAGCCAAAATGCTTGGCGATAGCGTATGAGACAGAAGGCGCATACCCACAACCAAGGAACTTGGAAAAACTCTTGAAAGTAATATAACGATATTTAACTAATGTATAATCATAACAATTCTTCAAAAATTATGTGCTGAGAATACTCTTTTTTTTATTGGAAAAAAAGACAAGAAAAATCAACGGAGGATGCTTGTATTGATCTTATCAATGTACTTCGGAGATCCTGTCTTAAATTTTATACCCACAAAAAAAAAAAAAAAAAAAAAAAACCCGGGGCGTGATATAAAAAAATAAAATTCTGGTGAGTGCCAGGTCAGTTAATAGGGAAGTAACAACTAACTAGGGTATCCCACGGTAGACAAAAACCAGTGGACTGGGTAAAGAAAAACACGTGGGCTTTAGCTCGTCGTAACACCAATTAAATGAGAGCCTTTAGCCCCCATTGTCTGGACTGGGCCAGCACTGGTCAAGGAGTTGCATGTGTAGCTGCGGCCTATTTATTTTTGTGTTTTGAAAAATATTTTTAAAATTTTAATTTTTTTATTATTTATTTTAAATTAATATTTTTTGATGTTTTTATATTATTTTTACGTGTTAATATTAAAAATATCCCCTTGAAGGGAGGTGGTAGCTAGCAGCTAATAACCAGCAGGGGGCTTGTTTCTTATGGCCTTCTCTCAGATTTAGAGAAGATGCAGAGAAACTTTCAGATGAACACGCACCTGAATCACTTGATATTTTATGGAAGGAGTCTCAGTGTCTGACATGAGACTGAGGATACTCTTGCTATTAACACTAAAAAAGAAAATCCAGATCAAAGATAACCAAAATATCTGAATAGCTAAACTTAGATGTTTGAAGTGATTGCCGCAAGCTCAGAATTGGACTGTATATTTTTTATTTAGAAATATATTAAAATAATATTTTTTATTTTTAAAAAATTATTTTTGATATTAACACATTAAAATGATTTGAAAATATTAAAAATTATTAATTTAAAATAAAAAAAATATATTTTTTCAAAATAGCATAATGCAAATAGTTGAAGCAATTTTATTTTTTTAATGGTCGAGGTGGTGAACACGATCACCCCGCTGCAAGTGGTGGTGCTCCTAAAAGTCAGGTCCAAAAAAGTGCAAGTGCTTTGTCACGCTGCAATTATTTATTTATTTCTGGAGGGGAGGTAGCGGGGGAGAATTTTGCAATAGCGTCCCCCACACAACACATCAACACCCAAAAAAATCAAGAAAAGTGGACCTCTACTATCTGTGATCATTACACTATTCGGGCCGGCCCATTATCCCTCTTTATCAAACTTGTCCCATCCTCCGATTTAGCTCGTGTAAAGCACTGCCCATTGATTTTGTGGCCTGTCCGTGATTTTGGCTGTGATAGAGTCGTGTGGTGGCGCGTGAAACACGATGCTAGACACGCTTTTCCTTGGACGGGTTTTGTTATTGGGAAAACGACGGGCATTAAACAAGTGGACCTCTTGAAGGGGAATGGGAGCTTTATCATATGCTCCCTTTTCAACTCCCTACCACAAAATGTTTGACGTGACATTTATGTAACTCATACCTTCCTTGACGTGATAGAAAATGATGAAACATAAAACGAAAATTATTAGTTCATAATTCCATTACGCTGGAAATTTAATGAAAGTTATTGTGCCTCTCTAGCATTGCCAGTAATAATTTGTAATGTGCCTCAGCATGGATAAACCTACCCAATTTGCTCCTAAAGCATTGCCTAGATTAGGAAATGCGTCTCGTGCAAGAAGTTTCGGTTCCCTGCTACTCTCTAGATCCATTCATAAACAAATTCTGAATCAAAAACTGGATCAAAATCTTATTGCCTTTTTGTGAGAGCACAGGTAGCCATATTAGGTTTTATCCTGAAATATGAAAGGGGAAAAAGCTTTATATCGAGGAGCAACCCGGCATGGTCTATGGTTCTGTCTCTGTGGTGATATTTTCTCTCGGCTCCACCTCCACTAACCGATGTAGATGCCCAACTGGTCTTTTCAGCCTCCAGGTTTTCCATCTTGTGGATAGGGCCAACTTTCTTGAAGGGTGTTTACTTTTTCCTGTGAAGTTTCTCTTATTCAATCAAATTCAATGAAATATCCCATCCTTGTTGATGAACCATCATGTCTCATCAGGAACTACCACTAGAAATATAATGTTGCTATAATTCAGGCCCCAATTTGCTTGTCTGTGAAATTTCGCAGAGAATTGGTTAAAAAATAACATTATAATTACAACTAATACTAAAAGTGGTGGGGTTTTCACTATAGCCCCGCATATTGTTTATATATATATATATATATATATATTATCATTTTTTTTTCATACCAATCAAAACAAAAAAATATAAAAAAGGTTAAACATGGAAAAATAGCATGTCTAGTCTAGAATTCATGATAAAAAATATTCTAGTCCATTTATTTTGTTTCCTTCTTTCATCATAGTCCTTTGACTTTTTAAATATTTTGTTTTGATTCAAAACTTTATCTTTTTTATTTTTGTTCCTTGTCTTGAGAGAAGAGAGAGAAACCCATCCAAAAAATAAAAAATAAAAAGAGAAAAAAGCATCAATTGACCATGTTCCAACATTAAAAAAAAAAGTTAATATTGATATTACAAGTTTTATTTAACGAAAAAGAGTCTTATTAAAATGTTTCTTAAACCTTCATAATGGTTGAGAGAAGAATTCCTCCTAATTTGATTTTGTATTTTTAGATTTGATTTTTTGGATTGGTGTTTATTGAGGTTTTAAGGTTTTTTTATGAAAATAAAATAAAAAATAAATTAATAAAAAAATACCTGTCTAATTTTCTAACCATCTCTTTGATGGTAAAAAACTAGACAGACAAATGATATATCATCTATGTTATTTTAAAAAAAAAAATAGAGGCGAACTCTTTGCCTAGACAAGAGAAAAAGAAAAACTTATAAGAATTGGTCTCTTCTTGCATGCTCTCGCGCATCAACTTTTTTTTTATTGGTTGAAACACCTGGGTATTTGATTTTAACTTAAATTACTTAAAATAAGTTTTTTTAATCAAATTTTTTAATAAAGTATCACTTAATTTTTTCTTGGTTTTTTAATAAGATTGTAATAATTTTTTTATATATAATATTAGTAGGGCTTTTTTTTGTGCAAACCTACATAATTGTTTCCTTTATTTTTATTCAATAACTTTCCTTTCCATGTTTATTTTTGTTATTTTCTAATTAAATAAATAATTAATTTTTTTTAAAAAATTATTAGACCTAGTTAGGTCTGTAATCCATGATACGAAACTAAATATCCGAGTCTGAATTTATCTTTTAATTTAATTTTTGGTTTAGTCTTTAGTTGGTAACTTTTTTTATTTATTTATTAATGTATATGATTCTCAATTTATTTAATTAAATATGCAAATTAGTTTTACTATTTGCATTAAAAAACAAATCTCTTGATATAAAAAAACATGATATTTTTTTTTGACATTAAAAAACTATTTGATCCCATCCTTGAAAATTTACTTAAATAAAAAGAATATTAATAATGCTTGCTTGTTCATTTTTTTAAAAGTTAATTTTTTTTTTTTACTTCAACCTGCGGCAAAACACGTGCAGTTTTGTGGTTATCATCTAATGCTAGTGACTTGAAAGAAAATATTTGGGGTTGCAAGGCATGTACTCGAACATGTGACCTACGTTGGTGGCACGACAATTGTACTGAGAGGCTAAAAACCCAACCTACAATTAGAATACCTACCTACAGAACTGTTACTTTAACCCTATGCGCGAGCCTATTTATACGAGGTAGACAGGAAGGAAAGGACATTGCAGAAGTAGACGTGATATGAAGACATGAGAAATCAGGAGCCTCGTGCAAGCTCTTCATGTGCAGCTTGTAAGTTCTTGAAAAGAAGATGCACTCCTAATTGCATATTTGCTCCATATTTTCGCTCAGATGAACCTAAAAAGTTTGCCAGAGTACACAAGGTTTTTGGTGCAAGCAATGTGAGCAAGATACTGATTGAAGTGCCCGAAGAGCAACGTGAAGACACGGTGAATTCTCTAGCTTATGAAGCTGAGGCAAGGCTTACAGACCCTGTCTACGGTTGCATTGGTGCTATAGCTCTGTTGCAAAGAAAAATGGTTGAGCTACAAGTTGATCTTGCCATTGCTAGAGCTCGTCTAGCTCGGTATGCTGCCAATTCTCCTCCTATCTTGAATGATCATGGTAGCATGATACCAACCTTGGCTGAATTCCCTGCTTGTGGTGGATTGGTTGACAGTTTTAGCCAGAGATCATCCGATACCATGAATGATTTCAGCCAATTCCCATTTATATCTTAATAGATTACTCTGTTTTTCGCTCTCCTATTGTTCATGTATTGTAAATTTGAAGAACTTGCGTTTCAGGTTAAGTTCCCAATCAAGAATTAAGATTTCTTTGAATTGTTGGAACCGTGGATGGTAATTGAACTGAATGCTGGTGGTACTCTTATGTACTGCTTAATTAGTTTCTGCTGATTATTCGATTAATTTCAGAAAAACCCAACCAAATCGAACCATGAATAACACCCCCGTATGCCCTGGCTATCCTGTTGTCATCGTTTCTCCGTCGGACTGGATATCACGGACCATTGAGCATGATGAGACCAGATAGCAGGGGCTACAATGGGTAGCAGGGACTATTGATCAATCCTCGGCATATGATCAGACTGGAAAGCAGAGACTATTGAGCCGTCGTAGTGTACTGAGTTGATCGGTACAGTGACTAGAATTTCCATCAAGAGCCAACAGTGTCGCGCATTAAAACATCAAAAATGGCATCATGGAAAGCCTCCTGTAATCCGCCAGACCGAGCATTGGCTAATGATGCAACCAACCCCACAACATGCCCATCCACTATAGTTGGTGCAATTCGAATCCAAAGCTTAACGTTGAGGCTTTGAAGGGAAGCGAGTTCATACACACTAACAGCACTTCCCCTCAGCCAGAATCGGGAGGACCCCACCCAGCTTCCAAAAGCTTTCTAGTTTTCCGATTTTTAATAAGAAAAGATTAAAAAATGTATGCATTTATTTTTTTCATAAATGATTACAATTATTTTTCATAGAAATATCAAAAGTATAATTTATAATATTCATCTTAATATTTTATATTCATGATGATTGTAGAAAATTAATATTATTTCATTAAAATTAAAAATTATCATAGAAAAATTAAATTTTGTTAGTTTAAAAAAAATATTTTTTTATATTAAATTTATAATAAAAACTAAATTTATCACACCGGCTAAATATAAAAATGTAAAAAAAAAATTAATATTTTACAATTCTAAAAAAATACATGTATATATATAAAAAAATTGTATTGTTCGTTTTTTTATTTAAAAAACTTGTAAGAAAAATACTATAAAAAGCTCCTAAAATGTGTTTTCCAATTTAAAAAATTAAAACACTATTTAAAAAAAATAAATGAAAAAATATTACATTTGAACAAGAATTTTTTTCTTACTTAATTTTCCAAAAAAAAATAAAGTATTACTTTGTTTTTTAGAAAGTTCATAAATAACTTCACAGAACAATTTGATCATATGAGTGGGCATGTAGGTTACCTTGTTTCAGTGTTTGCAAACAACCTATTCACAGAGGCCACAGCCACAGTTTCCTCAGAAATTCAATTTCCACATCATTCATAAAATCTAACCAAGTTTGATAATAGTAAAGATATGAACAGTAATAGGTAATCATTCATTGCCCTTTTTATCCTCTGGTGTCCCATGAACATCATTTGCAAGAGAGACAAGCTCAATCAGCACGGAGTGCCTTTGCTGAGATACAAGCTGATCATATATTTATCACTGAATGGAGAATACGATGCTTAAGAATGTAAGGAGATGACACAGGTTGCAGTTTGGAAGATTACAAAGTACAGAAAATCTTCAGCATAACAACTTATGATGCATGCAGAATAATGTTACAGCCATGAATACGGCAGAGGTTGGTCATAATCATTCT
>Ga0325400_1003403_pt1 | contig 14352 bp, 10 predicted proteins | sample PopdelMetagenome_2_FD_205662 | JGI IMG/M metagenome (GOLD analysis project Ga0325400, IMG submission 205662) | Populus deltoides microbial communities from Bellville, Georgia, United States - Xylem-PdKOR-R1 | ecosystem: Host-associated > Plants > Phyllosphere > Stem > Wood/Secondary xylem... | reverse complement strand
TATTTTCCTCAAATGAAAAAAAAACACTTTTCTATTTTAATTTTTTTAATTAATTTTCATAATGCTAAACAAATACATAAAAATTTTAAAATAATTTTTAAAAAACTATTTTCTATTAAACAAACAAAATCTTACAATCTACATTGTCTTATTGTACTTGCATTCGTAGTGGTGGCTATTGGTGTCTACCAAGAGTTTTATACTTAGATGCTCTATTCCTAGCATTTGGTTAGTAGATTATAAATTATCCCGTTTAGTTTTGTTAATTAAATTAGATAATACTTCTAGTTTAAAAAATTAATTAATTAAAATTTTAACTAATTTCAATCATGCTTAAATTAATATTATTTTACTCCAAGGATTTTTTTTTCATTAATCGTTTCATATATTTACTTTTTTTTTTCCTTTTAAAAAACAAAACATGAATTGAATGAACAAGGTTAGTTAATTAGTTTTTAAAACTTAAAAAACTATCTAACCAGTTTTTCAAAACTAGATATACTGATTTATAATCCACTTGCATTTTTTTTAAATGATGTAAAAAAAACAATGAAGTTAAGCCCTCAATCTTCAATATAGTGTTTAAATTATTTCTTATATTAAAAGAACATAGGTTAAAACCTTGCTAACAATGAAAGAGTTATGAACAATGAATAAGCTATCCTTTTTTATTATTAATTTTTTTTATAGATTTTATCATCTAATTTTTTTTGATTTTTTTCCAGATTTGGGCCGAATTCAAACCGATTATAAACAATAAAAATATTTTTACTGTTCACATCAAGAGCATAAAATAAATTAATTCACTGTTCACAATCAACATAAAAAGACATTAACCATTTTAAACACAAATTATATTGGATTTTACAAATAGTAAATTATGTTTTATATTTTATCAATTTTTTTTTATTTTATGATTTGCTTTAAAAAAAAAACACCGACATCTTGTTCACATAGCTGGATGTGTTTTAAGAATTTTTTTTTTTATTTAAAATTAATTTTTTAATATTTTTTAAACATTTTAATATGAGATGATATAAAAAAGTAATTTTTTAAAAATAAAAAAATATTATTTTAAAAATCACTATAAAAGACCACTATTACCACCATTTCAAACTCTATCTTAGAGCGTAACTTTTCATAAAACATCCAAGTATCCAACTGATAATAGGAAACGGAAGGAAACCGAGGCAAGATTCTGATTGGATCGTGGAATTTCCTTGGTGGAATATCATTTTTCCTCCACAGCTCATTTCTGTTTTGGGGCAATACATCAAATCACTGGTATGTGATTTTTCTGATTGAATCTCTTTGAATTTTCTTTCTTTGAATCTGTGAATCTGAGGATACTAATCAAGTAATATTTTGAAATCGGAATCTCTTTGTTTTTCTTTCCAGGGCAAAAGAACGAGATAATGGTTGAGGAAAGTACACGGCGTTTACCTATTGGGTGCTTGGTGTTTGTGTAATTGCTAACAATGATAATTATAAGAAGAAGAAGAAGAATAAGAAGAGCCACAGTGATGACACTGCCGAGCCTGAAGAAGAAGACTTCGGCGAAGAATTCAAAATTTGAAGCCAAGAGGAGGAAAGGAAACCAAGATACAGATAATAAAGAGTTGAATGATGATACTGACAGTGTCATAAACAAGAAAACGAGCAATCGGTTTAAGAGAAAGCGAAAAGCAAAAAGTAAGGCAGAGTAGGAGCTGTCTAATGAAGATTTAGTCAGAATTGCCGAAGAGGTGAGGTGATTCATTTACTGCTGAAGATGGATGTAATGCAATGTGGCATGCCATGTTTTACAAATTAAAGAATTGTTGAAGAATTTCATTTAAAACGGAAGCCATTCTGATGATGGATAGCATGATTGTTCATGCCAACAGAGACTTGTGAGCTTGAATTGCCATTTCATCATATTTAATCACAATTAAGAAACAGAATTGTCGTTAAAGATACATTCTTTTCTCGGCTTAAGCGGTGTGTTTGGTGATTGATACACTCTTTTCTCGGCTTAAGCGGTGTGTTTGGTGATTGATCCCAGGGTAGGTACGAAGATTCTTACAAAGTAATTTCTGTTTTTATTTATTTTTAATATTCTTGAGTGAAAAGATCTCAAGACGGTATGATCTATATGCAGTATGTCAAAGTTGATGAGGATTCAAGGAAAAAGCATACATCAAGTAGAGAACGTAAATTACAAAGACAACTTACAACAGCAACTTCCTCTAAGCATGATTTAGAAGAGTCTCTCGTTGTTCCTGATGACGAACATTCATCAGCTAGCTGTGAAACACTGCTTCTTATAGTTCAACTCTGAATTTAGTAAGTGAACAAAATCTCATTTCCACAAGTAGGACAGGGGATACTGCACATGACATGTTGGATCTGTTTTTGGGCCCCTTGCTTAAGAAGCTGATGGAAGAGGACAGAATTTGTAACAAAGGATATGGATTTTTTTGCATATGAGCGGAAAAAGAAAAGTCAAGAATGATGTTGGAGGAGGAATGGCGCCCCCGATGAAGAAGAGCATTCTCAAAGACAAGGTTACCTTGTTGCTTGACTGAATGAAAGATCCAAATTTCTTAACGGGGAGTCATCAATTATCCGGAAGCCAAAATATTGAGATGCTACTGTGATACTCTCAATTTGTTTCCATCAAGCAAGCAATCTATGGAAACTTCCATCACCTCTTCACTACAGATGATATTTCCCCAGGTTTGTTTTTCTGCTGGCATTTTTTTTATTCAGTAGTCTGAATGTTTACATGAAAAATGGTAGAAATTACTGAAGAATGCGTATAACAGTCCTGTCTGTATTTTGTGAATTATCATTATAAAAGGATTGTATTTCTACTAGAGCTGGTACTTGGTTATTGACTTGTTATGAAGTTTTCTGTCTTCAACTGTAGAATTGACTTCTTTTTTCAGCTAGACCACAGCTTTGTTCAAACATACCAATATGATTTGGCAGTGGTAACTTGCATTTATGCCACCATCTTAGGAATCCCAAAGCCTTTGAATGCTCAATGAAGTTATTGTCTAATTTATATTGTTTTTTGATCTGTCAGGATGTGTTATGATTCTGATTAAATGTGGTATTACTATCTTGTAATCCAAATATTCCTTCTCAAGCCTGTAAAAGAACATTGGATGAAGATTGTCTAGAAATATTCACCACAATAACATTCCTGGGAATACGAGATTCCATGAAAAACACAGGGTTGCTTGCAATCTTAAATTCCAGGCTTGTTGCATGGCAAGATAGCTGAAAAATAATGCATGAATGTCAAGTTGATTAGTATAGGATTAGCCTACAATCATTTACTTTGGTGGCAATCTTATCTGGACCTCATTCATGCACACACACACTTCTATCCATGTCATCAGGACCTTGACATGTAGGTCTCAAACTATATATTTTAATCAGTGAAGCTTTTACTAGGGCATTTGGGGCCCTGGAGGAACAATGAGAGATGGTGCCTGCACAAGGGATCTCAGATGGATGGTGAATTGTCTGATTTTAGAGGTAAATTATTAATATACTATTAATGTAACTGGCCATGATCTTTTCTTTTGCGATTATTTATGTTGCTTGATTGGCTCTTTATTGGATGTAAGAACAACTTCTTGATTTTCACTGCAGTCTGGTATGAACCTGTGAGGAGGTAATTCTTTAGATGGTCACCGTACTGAATTGATTTCTTCTTCCCTCGTTAAGGTTAGACAACAAAGCTTGCCTCTTAATCCTATTCAGATCTGCCTCCTTTTCTTTTAGAAAACAATCTCTAAAAGGATAATTCAACAATTTTTTGCTGCTATAATCAGCACCTTTGAAACAAAGTGATGGCCTGAGTCTGAGAAGAGTAAAAGTGGGATTGTACTCCTGAGATGAAGCATATTTGTAGGATTGTTTTGAGGGCTATAGGCAGTTTGGATTTGAGTGCACTCTAAATGATTGGTTGTTGATAAAGCTCAGGGACAAGGTTTTCACTTTTCAGAGGTTCTATTCATCACAAAAGTTGTGAACGGCACCTAGTTGTAGTTCGATCATTGTCACCTAAAAGGCTATGATTAATTTAGGCCTTAGCAGTACATAAATAATAATGGAGAATTGGTCATGATTCAAGGACAAGCATGGAGAATTGGTTTTTGCCTGCTGCTGAGAGAGAAAAGGTGTAGTGGCTTCTTGTGAAGTTAAAGCCACGACGTTCTATATAAGTCATACATGAAAAGCTTTGAAAGAGCATTATTGTTAGTTAACAGGTGCAAATCAGAGTCGTTTGAAAACGCCATATGAAGATGCTCAATTTTAGATTGGCAGAGCCTGAAACTAATTTTTTAGGTAAAAGTTTCCCACTCTGAAACAAAGTGCAATATGGAAGCATGGTCAGGACAATGCTAGTACGAGCACAGCTGTTACTACTGATGCATATGGGAATGTGGTTCTTGTTTTCAGATAGGTTGTATCTGTGGTTTGAAACACTAGTGATTTCCACTTTAGACATGGTTGTTTGCAGCTAGAAAGTGTTCTAGTCAAAATCATTGGAGGCGTCCCTTTCTTGAATTTTCCCCACTGCAGACCCAATTTTCCACTTTAATGATGGTGTTTGTTTAACTTGAAATGGTAACCTCACGCCTAAATATTCCTTATTGCATATGCGATCTTGGCAATCTCAATTTCAGTTGTCCAAGCCTCCACGGCTCTACCACTACCACAACAGTACTCCTAGATTTTCTTTCATAATCTAAGCCTTGGAGCACACAGGAAAAATGATATAAAATAGGAAAAAGAAAAGGAAACACGATATTTTTCTATTCTACATATGCAGCCATATATATAGATTCGTAAGGTAGCTAGTACAAATTGGTACAATCTTAACTAGGAGAGAGCAAACCTCTAGGGGAGGCTCGTCAATCCAAGCAATAAAATCACTTATAAGAGTGGGCCGTTGATGGGCCACTTGGTTACAAGATCTGTAACCATTTATTGAACTATTTCTGGAATGGTCTCCTCGGGTCTGCGCCTCTGCTTAACAAACTGAAGAATAAACTCAAGGGCTTAACTACATCCATGCACAAACTAGCGGAATCAGACTCGACTTCAACATGCATAATACATATACATACATGTTACATATAGATATATATTTCTCCTTTTCTTGTTTGAGTCAATGACGAGTCAATATGAACATGTGTGACAATTGGTGGACTTCGGTCTTTTTGATCAAACTGCCTTGGTTTAGTTCTTTCCTGCCTCTCTATTCAGCTGCTTCGAATTCTGTGTTTTGATACCTAAATGCTGAACATCTTTTTTATCGACGACATGTGTTAAAGTAGAAATCTTGGAAGGCCTATCTTACGGCCCGTTCTTTTGACGTCTTCTTGGACTTGGCTCCTATACTCTCCGAAAGTGAATTCTCTGTATATAGAAGGCTCCATGCAGCTGCCTATCAATGAGTCATAAGAGGGGCACAGAAAGTAGGCGATTGAATATCTCTCCATTTTTCCATTAGCCACGACTTTATGCTCCACGCTCTTGTAGACATCATTGCTCCATGCCTGATATTCGCATTTACAGTAGACAAATTAACGATCATATACAACATCAGATGCTAACTTTATAATATTCTAGGAATTCAAATTCAATAACTAGGTTGGCTTAGGCAAGTCGGACAAAAATTAAATGTCAAAATACGATGTACTAGGCTGGTAGCACAAGGGTTGGGCTGATGTACAATTATAATAACAATCATCAGAATATTATCGTTGCTGTGACTCTTCGTGTCCGTGTCCACGAAGAAAAGAAGGCAATTCGGCATTTTTTAATTAGTTACAAGGGACACTTTGTCTAATCTTAGCTTCGAAATGCAGGCTAATGAGAACTGAATATAGAATTTGAATTTTACCTGGAAAAGATCTCCAATGTTGACGATAAGAGCATCTTGATTCGGATTTACAGCCACCCATTTGGAATCTTTCATAAGTTGCAGCCCTCCAACTTCATCTTGAGAAAGGATTGTTAGAAAATCGCTATCAGTGTGGGGCACTAGGCCAAAAATCTCTGAGGATATTGGGCAGGCTGGGTAGCGATTCAACCGAAGAAAGCAATTGATTTCTTGACAAATGTTTTCAAACACTCCTCTTGGGTGGCCTAGATTTTCTGCTAGGACCCCTGCCAGCACCCTTGCTAGCTTTGACATTGCTGCAGCAAATTCCATCATCACTTCCCTGTTGATACAAGTCATCAAATTAATTAGAAACTAGCTACCTACCAGATAATAACATAGGCATCTTAGAAGAAACGGTGATTTCAATGACTGTTTGGAAGGCTTTCTGAAGCTAATCAAGATACTTTATATTTTAATTGCCTGGTTACGTTGTGGGAGGTAACAAAACATGGGGACTGGAGCTTGGTGCTTGGGGTTGTACACTTGGGAAAATGAAGTTATTTTCCTGACCATGTAGGGAAAAGAGCGCATGAAACTCTTTTAGACTTGAGATTGAATTGAAACCAAACGTTAAAGTTTTGGTGACTGTCTATGAGAAAAAGATGACAGAGCTAGTCAAGGACGTAGGCTTTGCAAGTCAAGAGCTGTACTGTTGAAGTTTATTTCTAGAGGCAAACTGGTGGAGAGACCAAATTAGAACATAGCGAAAATAGAGTAGTACCTTAAAGAGCTAAACTCCCCATAGCAAGCTTGCTCAGAAACTCTTGAGAGAGGAATGTGGAAAGCTTCAGACCAAGAGAATTGCCTTGGACAAGTAGCTGTTGGGGTCCCCCATCTATAAGAGTTGTTCAAAACCCCACAAGTAGCCTTCTTATCAAAAGGTGTTTGAAACAACTCCACTTGTTCCCTCCTCATATTCCGAACTAGCTCGGGGCTTATACCGTGGTTCACTACTTGGAAGAATCCCCACTCCGACGAAGCTCTGCATATAGCCTCAGCACAAGCTAGCCGTTCCCTTTCAATGGTGCTATTTAGACAACTGAGGTCTATCAATGGGAGTTGGCAATATTCCTTCATGACAACAGCACCACTTGGGAGGTCATTGCATTCAAGTGCAGGAATTTGGGGTGGGAGGCGTGTAAGCTCTCCATAATGGTGTAGAAGAGGTGGGCTGGAATCAATCATCATTATTGGTTGGCTTGTAAGATCGTGCATGATGGGATTCAAAGGTGGCAAGTGCGTTTTATATAGAGAGTCCAAGGGGGAGGAATTGGCGAGGACAAGGAACACAAAGAGAAGAGAACAAGAGGAGAGCTCCTAAATCTTGACAGTTGTCACAAATAGAGGATTTCACTCTGGAATTGTCATAGAGAGGGAGAGACTGAGTCTTAACAAAGATACAGTAAAACTACGGTGGAAATGAGAAAGTTTAACAGCGAGGGACTAGGAAGTGACAAAATGAATGGAAACCAAACCTAACCTGTCTTCTTTCCTTCTTTTCTGGTTTTTTTTTTTGACTTTGTTGAAAAGTGCTTTATTTAATTGGTAGGGGCCTTTCCTGTAAGATTTTCCATGTTTTTGCCTTTCCAAATGACAACAAGGAGTTACTTTGGACTTTTCAAAAGTAAAAAAACAATTCTTCACATACATTTACCTTTTTTTTTTTTTTCAAATCAAACAGTTGCACTGTTCATAAATTCAAGTCCATTAGTAAAAGAGGAAACTTGAGAAGTGTGTAGAAAAGTGTTTCCAATTAGTCATTTCCAATTAGGGGAGAAAACAAGCTTTTCAAATCTAGCTAATTATTTTTGCTCCAACAATTCGCAAAGTAGAAGAGGCAGCAGGCCATGAATTCGAAGCAAGTAGAAGAGAGAGCAGGTCTCTTGCATTGCTCATGCCTCAACTATTTAGCGATTGCCTGGCTCGTGGCTCATGGAGCATGGTGCGTGCACAGTAAGTCCTTAATGAGTTTCTCCCACACGTTTGTGTGTTTATTTGTTGATATATATATATATATATAAAAGAAGATGAAGAAAAAAAGGAGGACATCATCTTTTTAAACATTTTTTAGCCTCAGTTTCCCGTTTACCAGTTGAAATAGGACCAGAGCCGTGAATGGATCTAGCAAGTACTCAACTACCAAAAAAATTCTCTAGCCATGCTCCTCTCGTCACTTATTTTAAGATGAGGCATGGCAATCGAAAAATCAACTCAGACAATATATCCTTCAAAACACACCCACAAAACAATAAAAAAGAAGAAGAGCAAAGCAAGCAGATAAAAGTGATATCGCATCAAGACCATATTGATTTGATTGAATAGCTGCTGAACTCACAATTCCTTTTGCTAATTGGCTAAACCTTAAAGCTTTTGGCAGATAATATATTCCTCTCAGTCCTCACCCTCATTATTGCTAAACTATTCTATTGCACCCCATATAAAATATTTCAATGTGATCTTCCGCTTATGGTCTCCTTCATCACTTGGATTCAAATTTTAAATTAGATTATGTGGAGTTAAATTTTCAGAATCTCATGGTTTTGATATGAATGATAAGATACTCGTTTATCTCCTAGTTTTGATATGGATAATCCATTTTGGATAGAATTGAGATATGAACTTTAATGTCAATGGTGAAAAGCTTAATAAGAGAATATCACCAAAAACATAAAAAAAAAAATTAGTCTCCTTAATCATAGGAGTTCAAATTCTAGACCAAGTAAATTCCATAGCTATGACGTGAATGATCCACTTTAACAGGACTTTGAGAGATGAACTGTAATGTTAATAGCTAAAAGCTTGTAAGAGCATCCCAATATTTTCTTTTTTTAAAAAAATGGTGGCATGCATGCCTCATCATGTCTCTATTTCTTAAGTAAACTCCAAGAAGCAACAGAGGAGTGTCGCGGTATCAGGAAATTAAAAGAGATGATTATTAGAATCTTTCCACCTCTTTTTTCAACAAAATCAAAAGTGGTTAAAAAACAGCCACAAATGTTTCTTAAACTTCAAACGTCTTTTTAGTTATGTCTGATCACCGGGTCATGATAACGTCCCGCGGTGTCTTTTGATACAATCCGGGGAAAGGCAACCATAGTCTTAAATCATCGCTATAACATTGCATTATGAAATTACCGAGTTGACCAGACATTTCTATTTGATTATTTGAAAAAAAAATTCAAATAAAAAAATATTTTTCTATCCTGATTTTGATTAATTTTTATTTACCAACAGAATATCATCTCATCATTCTCCTCAGCAGTCACTTCCCTCAACGGTCATTGATGGAAATTTTTTGTCAGTGACTGCAGAGGGAATTACAATTGGAAATGAAGGGATAAAAAAAATAACATATCATTATTATAGATGAAATTATTGAGAAAGTATGCCCATCGCTAATACCTGTCGGTGAATCTATCGGTAATATTTAAGTTATAACTTGACAAATGACCCCCTCTCCCTCTCTCCCCATTTCTTCTTATTCTTCCTTTCTATTTAGCAAAAAACAACACACAACACCCTCTTATTTTTTCACAAATCAGGCTACTATCATCACAAACCCGGGCATTTTAACACTCAATCTGTTAGCATTCTTGTTCTGGTTAAGTTTTTTTTTTTTTAAGATTCATCACATCAAGTAAATAAAACTACCTTTTTTTTTTTGTTGAAACTCATTTTTAAAATGTTATTTTTTTGGCATTTTGATGTAGTATATGTAGTTTGTTTGTGTGTTTACTTGTTTTATAGCTTTTTCCCATAGAGATTTGTTGTATGAATGTATGGTTTGTACATGTTAAAAGTTTGTTTTAGATTTTGAAAATAATATTTGTTTGTCATTTGATAAAATTGAGTTTGATTTTGTAACTTAAGTGTTTTATAATGAAATAAATAATTGCTTAATTATTTAATGGATATGTTTCATATTTTGTCAATTTTATGTTAAGTTGAAAATTTAGGTAAATTTGTAGGATTTTGAATTTTTTTTAAGAAAATTGATAATGATTTAAGGGTACTATTAAAATAAATTGAATAAGTTTGAGTTAAACCAATTATAGCTAATTAGGTGGGCACTAATAATTTGTTTAGTTCACATTCCTAATTAATACATGTTTTCATCAATATTCTATATATATATATATAGGTTTCATATAAGCAATAGATGATCGTTCTTGGATGTATTGAGTTTCACTTGAAAGGTTGCGCAAGATGAATTATTGTAATGGAGTTGATAATTTTATTAATTACACGCAATTTAATACAAAAAATATTAGTGGATGCGATAATATTAGATATCCATGTAAGAGGTGTAAAAATAAAAATTTTCTTGATCCTGATGTTGTCATGATGTATCTTCTATACAAAAATATCAAGGAGAAATACTTGTGTTGGTTTGCACATGGAGAACCATATGTTCCTTACAAGATCATGATAGAAAAGATGATTATGTTAACTTCTAGTTCTAACAATGTGTATGGAGTTATAGATGATAATAGTAATCGTTATAGGAATATGATTATAAATGTAATGACAATGAATCAAAATGATATAAATGAATGTTCAATCGTAGATGAGAAACCAAATGTATACACAACTATTTTTTTGGTCTTTTGAAAGATTCTGAGATACCATTATAAGATGGATGCACAAATTATAGTAAATTATCAGTCATTGTATATGTGTTCACCATCAAGTCAAATCATGGGCTGAGTTAGACTAATTACGATAAAATCATCAAATATGCGAAAAGATTTTTACCTAGAGGGATTACGTTGAAAGACAGCTTCTATGCTGCCAAATCCATGATGAAATCCTTTAGCCTAAAATACTTAAAAATTGACATATATTTAAATTTCTGCATATTGTACTACTTAGAAAATGTAGATTTGACCGAGTGTAGAATTTATGAACATACTTAGTATAAACCCAAAACTGGTAGGGGAAAGTCTCTTGTCGCTCTTAAAAAAATATGATATTTTCCAATCACTCTTAAACTGCAAAGGTTATTCATATCTCCAAAAACTATTGAGCATATAACATGACATCATTCATATAAAGCGATTGATGAAGTTATGATGTACCCTTTTAATGGTGAAACTTAGAAGTAATTTAATAAGGTACATCCTCAGTTTTCAATGGAATCATGAAACGTATGTGTTAGGTTATGTACAAACAAATTCAATCCATTTGCTGCATCATATTCTTATTGCCGGTGATACTCACGGCTTACAAATTACCATCATGGATATGTATGAGGCCAAAGTTCATGTTCTTATCTACAATCATATCCGGTTTTAATAGTCCATGTAGAAATATAGATGCTTGTCTTTGACTATTGATTGATGAGTCGAAGTAATTGTAGTCTTCCGAGACTTTGACGCATGGTGTCTCGAGAAAATAAAATTTTCAGATGAAGGCAATTTTAATGTGGACTATCAATTGCTGTGTATAAGATGGTTATTGGTTGGAGCATGCATGAAAAACTAACATATCCATACTATGTGAAAAATAACAAAGCCTTCACCTTAATAAATAGTGGCAAAATGTATTTTTTTGATTGCCACTGGAGATTCTTGCCAATTGATGACAAGTACATAAAGAACAAAAATGACTTTTTTGTAGGTGGAGTTGAAAGGAATGTTGAACCGCCGGTACCGTTGGGTGAATAATTGTATGATGTTGTCTCACAGTACAAGACATTGTGTTTTATTTTTAATTTGGTAAGCACAAGTTTTCTAGTTCTGGTGTGACTCACAACTAGGTTAAACAAAGTATTTTTGAGAGTTTCCTTATTAGAAGACTAATCTCCTCCACTATAATTTAGATGCCTTACGTATTAAAAAGAACATGTTTGAAGATATTTTTAACACGATAATGGATGTAAAAAGAAAGACAAATGACAACATGAAAGATATAATCGATAAACCTTTGTTTTTTCACCGCAAGAATATAGAGTTTGTGATGGGTCGTACGTCATAAAGCTCAAAGCTAGCTTCACTACATATAAGAATGCATAATTACTTTTCTACTAATGACTTAAGAGTTTGTGTTTTCTTTATGGATATGCTTTGAACATATCTAATTTGTGTTTCCACTAATGACTTAAGAGTTTTTTCTTAAGATAATATTTTTTTAAACTTGCTGATAATGTTTTTTCAAGAAACATATAACACTCGATTGCAGGAGAAATATAAGAACGATCCTTCGAACCATCAAGAACTTAATCTGGATTTTTTATTGGAAGCTGGATTGTTCGATGGATCTAATAGAAATCAGATTTATGGTATCTTAAACACCACGACCAATGATATACGGACATACCGTAGTGTATTGACTGCTGGTTCCTCACAATTAGGTTTGAGCTCCTGATCTCCGGGCATCCAAGAGATTGTACAAGAACAAGTTGAGGCTTAGACGACTCGACTTAGTGTTGAGATGACTCAACTTCGGTCCGAGATAACGATATTGCTTGAGAAGTTGTTGTCAACCGTCAGTGGTCTCTTTGGTCAGCCTTGTCACCAGCCAAGTTCCAGTTAAGATCTCCATCCTTGTACAACTTCTATCATCTAGATAAATTGTATTAAAACTAATATTTTTTAAATTAGTAATAAAATTTTGGTTTTTTTATTTTAGTTTTATTTCTTTTAATTTTTTATTCTTTTTTGTTTATTTATTTTTTTAAAAAAAATATTACATAAACTACTGACGAAATTAGCAATATTACAAAACCCTTTTCTACTCGCAGAGGGATGTTATTTTGAGAGGGACTTCTTAGAAGGAACTCACACATAGTTACCACTATCGCACAATAGTACTATCATAGCACACTCAAGTTGCAGGAGGAGACTAAGGAAAATACATGAAAGAACACGTTCTTCACACGGTTTTCTCTAAGTACTACAGCAGCCAGCTGCTATTGGGTGCCCAGAATCAGCAATATTAGCTGCACGTACGATTTTTTCCAAGTTAAAAGGGACAGGTGATCGACATCGTGCCGCCCAGAAGAGTCCTGAGACTAGAATTTTGGACACTTTAACCGTGTTTTGACGTGGTGTGCTGCCGACCATATGTATATGTTTTCTTTTCTTGACGACACGGGCGTAGTACCGTGTCTCTACCAATCCAATTACTTTATTTACAAGACTAATAACACTTTCGTCCTAACCTAACTGTGATTACGCCATAATTGAACCACTGCCTGTTCGCGATTAAGTGCTATAAATATGCTACTTCATATCAAATAAGAATATCACAGTTTCGAACTCGACTAAACTGTTCGATCGATCCACAAGGCATCAAAATTAACTAAATAAAAATGGGTGGTCGTTTGACCGAGTGGGTGAGGGGCGGGCTGTCTGCTTGTGGCATTCAGAAGCATTCGATAATTATAATACGATGCTCACGCTTAATTGTTTGCATGTGCATATAAGTTCATTCGATAAAATTACAAAACATATATACATTGGACGTGAACCTTTTCTGTTTGGAGAGCTTGCTCCTGGCCGTTTTGAAACCAATTCTTGTTTCGTACTTGTAAACAGATATATATTCGTCATTTGAGACAAAATAAGCCTATCAAGATTCACTAACTCAAAGCTTATTAGTTACCCTTCTTTATTAATTTTATCGATCTCCTAAGACCAGCCAAATTAACAAGTTGCTTTCTCAGTAAGGAACATGTAACTTTCTGGTCTATTTTTCACAACAGAGATCAAAGTCAACCCAAAATGCTATATTAAATTCAATGTCACTATAGATATAGTTCTTGTGGCCTAGGGGTGGAATTTGGATTTCCCAAGTGGGGGTGTCAGAATCAAGAAAAACCTTCTCAGGATACGTGCCCCCCCTCCCAACAAGAAGGCAAAGCCTGGTTTCTCCTGCTAACTTTTTCTTCGACAAAGTCGGTTCGCAGAGAAAGTGGGAGAAAGGAGGTAGCTAGAGGGGATGGTTTGTGAGGTTAGATTGTTTTCGAACAAATTATTGGGGAACAAAGTTTACGGCGGGAATATGCCAAACGATAGCTTGAACCATGCGCATCGGCAAGGAATTGCAGCACTCAAAGCCATAGGAGCAACTGTAAGTGTGGCCCATCATGTGCAATATCACATTATTGTTGGCACAACACTTTTGACATACTAGCATAATCTAAAAAAACATTTGAAAGAAACAGCATAGATCTTGAGTTGCATTGTTGGAAGTAGTACAACCTGTAAATTGCACTACTAGAAACAACACAATCTATGGGCTGCACTGTTAAAAACATAGCAATGCAACCTGCATATTCTCAAATTAAGCAGTGTAACCAAAAATTATTATTTTTTAAATATAAAGATTGTGTTATTCGAAACAACGTAACTACTTCATTTTTTTTAATATTTTCAAAAAGTTATGTTATTAGAAATAAC
>Ga0325400_1003401_pt1 | contig 14355 bp, 5 predicted proteins | sample PopdelMetagenome_2_FD_205662 | JGI IMG/M metagenome (GOLD analysis project Ga0325400, IMG submission 205662) | Populus deltoides microbial communities from Bellville, Georgia, United States - Xylem-PdKOR-R1 | ecosystem: Host-associated > Plants > Phyllosphere > Stem > Wood/Secondary xylem... | reverse complement strand
CCCCCCCCCCCCCCCCCCCCCCCCCCCCCCCCCCCCCCCCCCCCCCCACCCCCCCCCCCCCCCCCCCCCCCCCCCCGCCCCCCCCCCCCCCCCCCCCCCCCCCCCCCCCCCCCCCCCCCCCCGGAATCATAAATCGCATGGTTCTAAAGATATATTAAGTATTATAAGGGGATTCTTGCTAGAAATAATTAATGAAGTAATAACTTAAATATTTAGATAAGAGTTAACTAACCAAAGGGCTTCAAGATAATCAAAGCGCTGAATGTCTACAATAAATTCAAGTTATAATTAGTTTAATCCATAAAATTATGGGCAGACAATAAATTAATCTTCAACTGATAACTCGTATCTCAATTTGAATTTAGTTTTTGTTTCTGTATTGAATTTTTAAGTTTCTAAGGATTCAAAAAAAAAAAAAAATTATGTGTCTTGTGAAAGTTACAATATATTAATTTATACTTGTTTTGGGTTTTAATGAAACTATATTTTTTATTAAAAAAATTCAAGAACTCTTATTAATTAAACCCCCCATCCGTATGTTCATTACTACAACTAAAACAGTACTTAGATAACTTGATGGAGCTTCACTGGTTTTTTTTTTAAAAAAAACTTTTGAACTTTTTTTCTTCTTTCAATTAGATCATTTTACAATACAATGGGATAAAATTAAGCTTGAGATTATGATTAAAATAAAAAAAATTAAAAAATACAAGACTAAAATCTAAAACAAGTAGAAAATATATGGCTAACTCAAAATTCATGATAATTTTCATTTTGATACACCAATTCATTATGTTTATTTTTTTCCAGGATCAATATTAGAAAACCCTACAGAATCATTTTTAGAGGATCAAGATTAAAACTTATCACAATCTTTTTCAAGTTTCAAGATTAAACCTATCACTTAATGACTCTCAACCAAAAATTATCCAAGTAGTTCAACTGCCACTTACACTGTCATTATAATTATAACTCTCATAAGAGTTATCTCACTTCACAAGATAAGATTACAAAGAATTAAGTTCAAGTATTTATAGAATTATAATCTAACTCAAAAATATGAAAGACAAATTTGATGAAATTTAGGGATTAAATCTTTAAGAGAATAAAATGAGGAATAAAAACTTTAGAAGAATTAAAGTATCAAGAGTAATATAGTAAAAGAGTAAGAGCATAAAAATGTTGAGAGAATTTTCTCATAAGATCAAGAGGGTATTTATAGGAGAAAACTCATTTTGGTCGTTACTCACAAAGAAGAAGAAAAGGGTAAAGAATTTTTGCTCATCCAAGTGTCAAGTGTTCTTCTAAATATTAGAAACAACTATATCTATAATTTTGAGAGAAAAATAGTTGTTGTAAAGATAACTTGAGTATTGAGCACACTTCTTCTAAAATTACAAGTTTGTTAATTTAGATAAAAATAGATAAAAGTGTAATAACACATGTGATGAGTTTTTTTAGCGAAGAATTGATAAAAATCCTTACTCTTCATTTTAAAATAAATTGAATGATAATACTAAAATATATGATAAAATGATTTTTCATCATATATTTATCACTATACAAGTTTTGGCAATTGAAATTCTGTGGAAGATGAATTTTGACAATAATAATATTTTGGATAAAATTTATTTTATTATGCTAGGTTAAATTCTATAAAAACTTGATTACATTAAAAAGAGTTTAGGCATCTTTAAATTCATTTTGTCTTTGTATTTAATGAACCATGCATATATTAAACCACATTTTCAAAGACATCATGCATCGATCACGAATCATAAGCATGTAATAACAAATCATAATCTTCTCTCTTTTTTGCACATCATCATAATATTACAATTTTCTCCTCATTTGTCATATCAAAAAGGGAGGAAAATAAGGACCATAATAAATCATAACCAAAAGCAAATAGATCCATAAATAAAGTTTACAAATAGCCAAATGACAATCTACACATATTACATATTACATAACCAAGTATTAAAAGCATAAGTTCAAAATAGAATGAAGGTAAGTTAGAGCATGAATGAGATGATTGCACAAAGGGATGAAAACGTGCTTAATAGTCGGAAGGATCACTTTATGTGGTAGGAGAGGATGCTTTCTTTTCATTTTCCTCCTTGTCATTGTCACTTTCCTGAAGAACTTTGTCAATGTTAGGATTGAATTCAAACCAGGAATTCCTTATAGCTAACCATACCTTGATATTTCTTAATGTCCACCTATACCGTGCTTGATTTATATTCCGAGGAAAAAGGTCATCTCTCTTATCATGTTCATCTCAAATTCTTTAAGCATAAGTTTTTAAATTCCTTAGACAAAGATTTGTAAGTAGCACCAAATAGAATATCATCAACATAAATTTGCACAAAGATGAAATCATGTTCTTTGTATTTTATAAATAATTTTGAATAAATTTTTCCCTTGTTAAAAATTTTTGAAAAAAATTCTTAATCTCTCATTCCAAGCTCTTATAGCTTGCTTAAAACCATACAAATCCTTTACAAGTTTAAAAACATGATTTGAAAAATTAAGGCTTTCAAAATCAGGAGGTTGCTTAACATAAACTTCTTCTTGAATGTATCCATTTAAAAATACAACTTTTATATCCATTTGAAAAGGTTTGAAAATCTTAAAACAAGTAAATGCAAGCAACATACAAATTATTTCCATTTTAGCTAATGGGCATAAGTCTCATCATAGTCCATGTCTTTTTCAGGGTTGTAGCCTTTGCTAACCAAATGAGCTTCATTTCAGATAACTTCTCCAAGTTTATTATGAAAGACCTATTTGGTTTCAATAATGGACTAAACTTTGAGCCCATGGATTAAATGCCATTTTTTATTTCTTTTAAATTGATTAAGATTCTTGTATTAAGAGTATCCAATACTCATCACTCAAGATTTTATCATTATTCTTAGGTTTAAGTTTAAAAATAAAAACACTATTACCAACTTGATTAATCATAGAGGTTCTTGGTCTTACTTCACTCATTAGATCACTAATTATAGCATTTTAAAAAAGTTTTTTTGGTCATTAAATAACTTTGGGAAGCTTTCCCTTGCCCATGTTGATTATGTTGAGTCATAACTATAAAATCTTTTTTTTGATCAACCTTAACTTTTTTAACCTATTAAAGATAACATCTACACCAACATCTTTAGAATTTTTAGTATTAAAAGGGTTAGACACATCATGTTGTAACCCAATTTATGACCTCTTTGTTTTTCTAAATATTTTCAACATACAAAAAATTAAAAATATATTCTTGATGTATTTGCGTTATTTGCAGCATTTTCAGCGTCGTCTAAAAAAAATTCAAATTTCAAATTTCTTTTGAACGCGTTCAGCATTTAACACATCGTTTTAAAAATTGTTGATTTTTCTCATTGAGACGACGTTGATGTTACCTCTTTAAAAGAAAAAAAATACAAAAAAAATAAGAAAAATAAAAATATATGGATAAAGGGACTAAAGAAAATGAGGAACCAAAGGAAATTTAGATTGCTTGGGAACCAAGCAATTGAGAGGAAAAAAGATTAAAAAAAAAACCTATAAATAGGTGGTTATATATACAAAAAAAGGGGTACAAAAAAATAAAATAACAAAAAAAAAACCCTAGCAGCCATCTACCTCCCCTCCACACACATATAAAAACCTTTCTCTCATTATACCTAAACCATGTCATCAGCCAACATTAACCAACACCCTAACCCTATATTGACAAAGGGAGTCATCAGCTATACAAAAAAAAGGCTATCATCTTCAACCCTTGATCTTCCCTAACAAAACCACAATACCAACCTCCACGCCAACAACTCATCAACTAGTAACAATTTCCAACCACACATGAATCGGCCCTCCCCTTCGTCATTCTCAACTCTGAACCACCACTAGAACAAAGATCAAAAGTAGCCACCACCCGTGACTATCTCCTCTTCTTCTCTAACATTTTCCCTAGTATACACTATTCACTCTATTGTCCAGTCAATCAACCCATATAAACCCATTTTCCTCTCCCTTTTAGCATAGCTCTTTTTATTTTTTAAAGTGAATGTTTTTTTCTTTTAATAACTTTGTTTTGTTATGGAGTTCTAGAAGTTAAAAATTCATGCTTAAAACCATTTTCTTCATAAAAAATTTCAAATGCATGATTTTCAAATTCTCCATCATGATCACTTCTAATTCTGAAAATCAAACAACCTTTTTCATTTTGAATTCTTTTGTAAAAATTTTAAAAAGCTTGAAGTGTCTCATTTTTTTTATACAAGAAATAAAACCTATGTAATTCTAGTATAATCATTTATTATGACAAATGCGATTCTTTTACCACAAAGACTTGAAATACACATACGACCAAATAGGTCCATACAAAGAAGTTATAGTACTCAATTATAAAGACTTGATTCTTGGCTTTGAATGGGATTTTGACTTGCTTTTCATATTGGCAAGCATCACAAATCACATTCTTTTTCTACTAAAGTTGTGGAAGTCCTCTTACAAGCTTTTTCTTAGATGGCTTTTAAATTAATTCTATTTTAGCATGTGCAAGTCTTCTATGTCAAATATAAGGTGAGCCCACCAAAACACTTACCATTATAATTATTATCATGTAAATGAATCACATAAGTGTTTCTAAGTTTTTTACTTATGAAAATTATTTTTTTATCAATAATTAGTATTACCACGCAATGTAACAACTAAAAAATAACTCTATTACCCCAATACATAAATGACTAATGCTAAGAAAGTTATATTTGAAATAATCAAAAGGTAAAACATGTTCAATATTACCAATACTTTTTACCTTTTTTGTGGCATCATCTCTGAATATCACATGTCCGACATTCCTTTCTTTGGAAGAGGTGAATTTGGATTTATCACCCATCATATATCTTGAACATCTGTTATCCAAATACTAATTGTCTTTATTTTTCTACAAGAAAAGATCTTAACATGTTGGTTTTGGTACTCATAATCTCATAGGTTCACTATGGTTAGTAAATGTGTCTTTTGGCACCCAAATATATTTTGTTTTAGTTTAGATAATCATGAGCATGCAATGTATTTCATGTAAACCATTTTATCCATACGAATTACATATGCTTAAAGATATTGATGCTTTAACAAAGTTTGAGTAAAGTTTTTCATTTTTCATTGGTTTATACCCCAAACCTTTTTTTTCTTAAACATGCATCTTTGATTACCTAAAAGTCTATCTAGGTTTTCCTTTCCTTTTATAAATTTAGTTAAAGTTGAATTTAAATCAATAACTTGAGTTTTTGAAATCTTATTTTCTTTAACTAAATTTTCATTCCATGGATTAGATTTATTTTTCAAAGAAAGGAAATCAATGGCCTTTTAAAACCAATGTTCATTGTTAACAATGCATCCTTTTTTTTTTGCAAAACATCAAAGTCTTTTGAAATACTATCAACTTTACTTTGAAGTATTCTTATGCACCCTTTTATATTTATTAAAAAAAATTATCAAATGCATCTTATAATTCATCAAAAGTAATTAAGATTCAAGTTTATTTACCTCATCAATATCAAGTTACTATTTACCTTTAAGTAAATCTCTTATTTGTTAATGTTAATATTAGCCATCGAAGATAGATTGACTAATTTCTCCAATTTCAAATCATCATTATCACTTGAAGAGGTTGCCATACCATTCTTGTCATCCCAAGTAGATGCCTTTAATCTATTTTTCTTATATTTGAACTCTGATCCCTTTTTTTTTTTTTTACATTTGAGCAATCATACTTCACATGATCTAGTTTCTTATATTTATAGCATATGATGGCATCCATATTGCTTCATTCTTCCTTGTCAACTTTTTTCTTCTAAAATTTCTTTGATTTCCACCAAACTTATCATACCTAAAGAATTTAGTGAAATGTCCAATTAACATGACTATCTCATCATCTTCTTCTTCACCATTATATTTTTTCACCTTATTATCATTCATAAATTTTAGAGTTAAAATATCTCTTCTTGATACTACTATCTTCCACTCCAGCCGCATGGGCCGAGATGCAAACACGACAAGACCCTAGATTTTATTAGACAATAAAACAATGCAACCTACCTTAGGTAGGGTGTATTTGGGGTTTTAATACCTTTCCTTTACACAATCAGTCCTCGTACCCGATCTCTGAGACCAGTTAGGGTTCCTAGTGACCAAAATATTAGTTGGCGACTCCCATTCCTTTTTCACTAATAAAAGACAAGAATTCCTTGTCTTCCCATATTTTCCACATTAAACATAACTAAATAACATTTTTTCGGGTGGATGTTTTCGCCGTGACGCCGCACACGTGCGACACTACTTATAAAAGAACTTGAAAACCCTAAAAATAATGAAATATTAATTTATCCCTTAAATAATATCACATATATTATTTTGAGATAATTTTAGAAATTATTTAATTAAGTCCATACTTATATTTTTTTTCTATATCAAGAAATGTAATCCACTGTATTAATTATATTTTAGTCCATAATTTCTAAAACTTATTTACAATCAAGTCAAACTTGATTAATCATTCTATTTTAGTTTATGACCAATGGTTCTTATGTATGTGACCCAATAAGTTTTAAAATAAGTTGGATCAAATATAAATTATAATCCAAAATAAATTAAATTAAATAATTTAATTTATTATCAATTCAACTATTGATGTACTTATATTTGAAAATCAAGTATGATGTCTAGCAACTTGTCATGAGTACCCAAATATTAGAAAAGTCATAAGTGGTTTAACTTAACTCTTTAGTGACTAATTTCTTAATGTAATTAATATTCCTTCATCAAGAATATTCTGATTTAGACATTATAGTATGAAATATGTTTACTTTGTTAAATTATTTTTTGTTCTCAACACTATAGTCATTGATTCTTTAAATAATATTTGAAACTCTTTTCAAATCTTATTCCACTCTGGCCAAAGATTTCACAATCAATACTATTTGAAAATAGATAAAACATTTTCTTGAATTCACCTAAAATGATGAATTCTCTTGATTACTCAAACACTTTTGTATAGTTTATGTTATACCCAATATTTGCTCATTTGTTACTCTTAATTAGAAAAACATGTAGTTAGGATCAAAACATAACACTTCATATATAAGATAACTTAGTGATCTCAAGTTTAAAGATCATTTACACAACTGTCACATGAGCTTTTTCATAGACATAAGTGATCTATCCATATGGAATTTTCATGTGGGTCAGTTCAGTGTACATGTCATCTGACAAAACACCTATATATTAGTTCCAAGTATCTCTCATACCTCGACTTATAAGAGTAGTTATTTCCTATCATAAATAAAGAAACATAATATGCACAAGTCTTAACAACTCTAATTAATGTCTAGTGTTAATAGAGCATGAACAAGAACATTTAGGAACAATGCTTTGATGCAATAAAAATCTCATAATTATAACAAGTTTATAATTTTCTTTGCAAGACATTTTTATCCTATAAACTTTATATTTACTCTAGATTCATCAATCAAATATAAATGAATAGTAAAGATAAAAAAGCCTTCATTAATAATAAATATTTTTTACATGAATAAAATAAGTGTTATGTTTAACCAATTGATTGACTACATGAGATATTCACTAACAATCTCTCACTTAAATTAAAGTCAATCACTCATGTATCGAATACCATATCTCTCTATATGGTGATCATGTTTCTGCTGGGATAACGCCTTTGTGAGAGGATCTACAAGTGTTGGGATAGTGCCATAGTGAGAGGATCTAGAAGATGCTCTTTAGTGGGTACTCACTCTATCTTTATTTCTTTTCTTTCTATAATTTCTTTAATCAAATGAAATGATCTAAGTACGTGCTTAGATATTTGATGAGATCTTGGTTTCTTTGCTTGTGCAATGACTCTATTGTTATCATAATACAGGGCTACTAGATCAACAATTTTAGGAGCCACACCTAATATAGTGATGAATTTCTTGATCCAACTAGCCTTTTTTACCGTGTCAAATGCATAGATGTATTCAGCTTCAATTATAAAATCTGATGTGGTCTCTTGTTTGTAACTTTTTCAACTCACAGCATCGTCATTTAGAGTAAAAACATATATTGACTGAGATTTACTATAATTAATATCTAATTGAAAACTAGAATCAAAATAATCATGACCTTTTATTTCATGTGCTCCATAGACCATAAAGACATTTTTAGTTCCTTTTAAGTACTTAAGAATATTTTTAATTATCATTTAGTGACTCTCACTTAGATTAGATTGATATCTATTCATTATGCTCAAAGCATAAGATACCTCTGATCTTTATATAACATCACATACATAATGGATCTCAAAATCAAAGCATAGAAAATCCTTTCCATCCGATATTTCATAATTTGTGCTTTATGACACATATCTTTGGAGAGACGTATTCTTTATGAAATAAGTAAGTATCAATTCTTGAATTTTTCCATGCCAAACTATTTTAGCATTTTGTCTATATATGTGGATTGGGACAATCCAAGCAACTTTCTAGATCTATCTTTGTAGAATTGTTTTTCCAATATATAGGTTGCTTCTCACATATCCTTTATAGAGAAATTCTTGAACAACTAGATCTTTACTAAATAGAGTAAAGGAACATTATTTCTTTTTAAAATATTGATTTGATGATTTATTGGATGACATTGTTTTTTAAAAATTAAGATAATAACATATTGGATCGACTCAAGTTATCCTGTAAAATATATGACCTGAGTCATGAAATTGTGATAACCATATAGAAAGGAAATCAAAATAAGTAATGAGGGTCAATTCTCAATCAACTCAATGTTGAAAGATAAAATTAGAAATGTTTTTTTTTTTATTAAACTACCCAAGTCACCCCTGATTAACCTTTCAAAGCTGCAACCCGAGTTGTGAGAATGAGATACCTCTATAGGAAGAAAATAAAAAAAATAATTATGAAGTTTAATTTTCAATTAACCCAATGTTGAAGGATGAAATAAAAAAATCAATTAAAAAAAGGACTAAGAAAAACAACCCAAGTCAACCAGGGCTAATTTGTTAAACTGATGACCTAGGTCATGAGATAAGAAAAATTATATAAAAAACAAATAAAAAAATTATGAAGCTCAATTTCCAACAGATCTAATGTTGAAGGTTAAAATCGAGAGGAAAAAAAACTAAATCTATGAGACCAATATAACTTTACAAAAAGCAAATTATGAAGCTCAATTTCTAAACAACCTAAGAAAAAAAAAAGACTGAGTTGTTGGAGGGATTGAAAAAAAAATAATTAAAAAGGACTAAAAAATAAATCAAGTCAACCTAGATTAACTTGTCAAACCCATGACATGGGTCATAAGATTGAGATGACCCCATATAAAGCAAATTAAAAAAAATTACAAAGCTCAATTAGAAAATATTCAATTAAAAAAGGATCCAAAAAATGACCATAATTAACCCTTGTCAAATTGCTCATCCCGCAACCCAAATCATGAGATCGAGATAACCTCAAAGAAAAAAAAATTAAAAAAATTATGAAGCTCAATTTTTAATCAACCCAATATTGAAGGATGAAATAAAAAAAATAATCAATTAGAAAAAGTGGTTTAGAAAATGATTATAGTCAACCCGGGTTAACTTGTTAAATCCTCAACTTGGATAATAAGATCGGAATAAATTCATATAAATGAAATGGAAAAAACAATAATGAAGTCTCATTTCCAACGGATCTAATCTTGAAGGATAAATCGATAAAAAAAATCAAATTCATGAGACTGATATATAACTCAATAAAAAAATATAAAATATAATTCTCAAAATAACTCAATATTGAAGGATATAAAAGAAAGATTATTTAAGGGTAAAATTAAAAAAAATACAAATCACAAGACTATTAACAATATTTTATAGATGTTGCTACAATGATTTATTGTTTTTGTTAAATAAAGGCACAGTAAAATAACTTAGCTATAAATTAGAATACCTCATAATAAACAAACGAGATAATCATGTTTAAGTCTTGATTAATGGGTTGCCGAGGCATATATGTAGCGCCATGGGTGGGTGGGTGGGTGGGTGGGTGGAGGTGTAAAGAGAGCCTAGATATCACCTGAATAAAAAAGAAAGAAAGGTGGGATTGTGATTGGTACAAACAAGACAAGGACATGTTCCTACAATTAGTCTTTTGGCCTTGCTAGCGTGCCTTTGCTAAAGCTATTTCTAGTAATAGTAAAACACTTTTTCTACTTGGACTATGTGTGATTTTGGTTTCAGAAAGTATTATTGAAAAATTATGAATTTTTTTATTTTTTTCTTTAAATTGATATTTTTTTTTCTTTCAGGTATGTTTATGTGCTGATGTTAAAAATAATTTTTAAAAAATAAAAAAATATTATTTTGATATATTTCTAAACGAAAAACACTTTAAAAAACAACCTCTACAGAAATTTCAAATACTTAAAGTTGATTTTGTTCTAAGATGGACAGGAATATAAACCATACAGTGTAACCCATCTAAACCACATTTTAACATGTAGACTCTACTCATGTCTTGACAGAAATAATGCTAATTGTCCTACTTACGACCTAAATATCCTTCTCTCTTTATAGCGCACACGATTCTGATACCGCCAAGCGAATCACCATGTACTGTCGAAGGTGACAAGGAACTTAACTAGCATCTCACATATTATTACAAAATTCAGGAATTTTTTTTTTCCTGATCAAAATCATATGCTTCTGTAGCTTTGTCACAATAAATATTTTATTGACTTTAATTAGGTCCAACACAAAATTATATTCTTACCGTTAGCCTTTTTTTTTTCTTTTAATACTCGAATTGTTTTGTGCAGTAAGATAAACCTTCTTACTTTACTGTGCTCCTTCCCAAAATATCAAAGAAATATCTCTATCAAATAGCTTAAACTATTAGATGAGGTTCTATGATATAATTTATATTATTCTCTAACATATCCTCTAAATTGAAAGTCTTTTAAGCTTGAAATTTGCACTTACTCATATTATCTTATGCTTGATTTTTATCAAATAAATGAGGGTAGTGAGATTTGAACTCATGACCACTTGATCATCAAGGCTCTAGTATCATGTCAAAGAACCATCTCAACCGAAAAGCTTAAGCTGTTAGATGAGGTCTCAAGATATAATTTATATTATTTTCTAATACAGCATATTTTAGATTTTGTAGAAATGTTTCTTAGGAAATAGAAAATTTTTGTGGAAGAGAATTTACTAATTGCTATTGTTTTGGAACAAGTGCTTGTCATTTTCTGAACAAGAAGAAACACTAATTTCTCTACTTTAGATTAACAAATCAGTATTTAATCTATTGTCATTTATATTTCAAACGCTGTCCGAAATTTGACTGAAAAATTATTAATTGGCAATATGTTTTTTTAATAAATAATTCTTAGACTGAAAACATAAAATGAAGATGAAAACTAGAAAATTATTTTCTGGATATCCAATTGACTTATCAAAGTAAGTTTTAGGGGGAACCCCAATTCAGTTCCTTGACTATATTGTGAATCTCTAAATATTCAAATTCCTTTCAATGATACTCGTGTTGCAGATTTTTCACATAAAAATCAAAATTCCTTCAAGAATTTTTTTCAGTTCGCTATGCTTTACACATAAAACTAGTTTATAGAACCACTGATTTACATTCTTGGAAGCATTACTAATGTGTTTTCTATTTATAATTTTTTTTATTATGAACTAAAAATTTAATGAAACCGAAGTATATTTTATTTTAATTATCAAGATGATGATATCTTCAATTAAATCAAGACCTAGACTATTTTAATAAACTCATGACTCAACCTAAGCTATCAAGCCAACAATGCAGCTTATCTTATCCAGACTCCGAGACCAGTTAACGTTTCTAGTCATTAAAATACTAGGTGACGATTGTATCTTTTTTTATTAATAAAAAACAAGAAACCCTTGTCCTTTTCACCTAAACCATGAAAATCTCAATCTAAAAGGATCATTGTCGCGAAGCCGCACACATACGACAAATACAATACAATTATCACTATAAAACAAGTAAAACACTTAAATATACATACAAACTACAAATTCAACAAACAAATTTTGAATACATTAACTTTAAACACAATTGAGAGTTACAACAAAAACGAATGAGTTTTCTTACATGATGGAGCTTGACAAGAAATGAAACAAAAAAAGAGAGCTCACTACAACATTTAACAGTTTTACCGACGGAATTTTTCCATCGGCGTAAGACACATATTCTGTCAGTAATTAATTTACCAACGAAATCACAGACGGAAATGCTTCGTTGGTGAATCTTTCATCGGTAATTTTTTGTCCGTCAGTAAATTCGTTGGTAATAAAAAAATATTATTACCGACGGATTTACTTATGGAATTGACGTGTAAAAAAAAAATTACCACCTTCATTCTGTCGATATATCCCTCAATAGTAATATTTTTTATTACCAACAGATTTACCGAGGGATATACCGATGGAAATTCCATCGGAAAATATTTAAAAACATTTTAAAAAAAATTAATTTTAGAAATTATAAAATAATTAAATTAACATAAATCAACACTCTATAATATATACTCAAAATGCTTGGAAAAAAGAATAAGAAAATTAACTCAAACAAATTTACAACAAATAAATAAAATGAAAAAATAAATTCAACTAAAAAAATTCATATGAAAAAAAATGAAGTTGCAATTGCTAAAAATTTAAAAATCCTATAAATAAATCAACTAAAAATTGATCTCATATGGAAAAAAAAATCTCACAACATTTATACAAATATTAAGAACAAAAACAATTAAAACTAAATAAAAAATAAATATAGTGAAAAAAATCATGAAAAAAGAAGAAGAAAAAATCTTACATTAATATAGTTGCAAGTGAAGCTAAGGAGAGAGAAAACATTTCGTAAAGCATATTAATTAAAAAAAAACTAAGAGGATAAAAGAAGAAAGAAGAGGAAGACATACTCGAGCATGAAGGAGAAAAGAAGGAGATGAGGAGAGAAAAGAAGAGAAAGAAATAGATATTGATGTTTTTTACATATAATGAAGAAGAAGAAAAAGAAGAAGAAGAAATGAGTCTGTCTCTTGTGAAATAAGGGGATTCAGACTTTTTATTGGGACGCGTTAGCGATGAATTTACCGATGGATAATTAAATATTAACATTTTTTAATTATTCTGTCGGTAATTCCATCGGTAATATTTAATTTAAATTTTCAATTTCGTAAAAAGTTTTCAGAAACCACCAACAATTACCGACGACTTTTCAATCCGTCGGTGATTCTGTTTGTAATATTTAAATGAAATTTTAAATTAATTGAATTTTTCAGAAAACTGCCAAATAACACCGACAACTTTTCAATCTGTCGGTGATTTTGTCTGTAAAGAAGAACAATTAACAATGCAATTGGAAAGTGAACAGTTCTAGAGCTCTCTGGAAATTACCAACGAAAAATTCCGTCGGTGATTCCTTTTGTAATTAACATGATGAACAGTGTTCACAGTTTACCAACGAATTTATTCTGTTAGTAATTCCGTTGGTAAAAATGACACGTCATCATTTTTTTTGCTTTGTTTTAATTTTTTTTTTCCACTGTAATTCCCTCGGTATATACCAAGGGAATATTTGCGTCGGTAAAATCACTCAGAAATTTACTGACAGAAATATTCCTCGGTATTTTAGTTATTATTTATCGATTTTTTGGTAGTGGGTTATCTCAGGGTCGACAGGTTAGGTAGTTGAATTTAGAGGGGGCGGTAAAAAATTTAAAGAAATTAGGTCTAGGTTTTGAATTGAACTAAAAAAGAAGAAAGGGGGGGTTTAAAAAGATAGGACTGTTGATTTTTAATTCCTTTTAAAATTATCTATGAAAATTTCATCAGCAATATGAAATGTCAGAAATGTCAATGAAATTGCCAAAGAATTTTTTTTATTTCTTCAATATTTTCACAAGAAATTTCTAACAAAATTGTTTGTCACAATTTTTACTGATAAACAATGATGAAATATTTTTTATCAACAATTTTTTTTCTTTTTTCCAATTTTTTAGTAGTGGATGAATTCAAATGGAGAGGTTATTCTAAAACCCATAAATGAGTGGGATAATAAACAAAAGAAAAGGTATAGTCATAATGCTAAGGCTATGAATGCATTTTTTTATGCTCTTAATCTTGTTGGGTCTAATAAGGTTAAGAATTGTAAAACGACCTTGGAAGATTTTAGAAATTACCCATAAGGGAACATGTGAAGTAAAAGTTTCTAGATTGATGACCCTTACTATAAAATTTGAACTCTTTAAAATATAGCCAAA
>Ga0325400_1003400_pt1 | contig 14356 bp, 12 predicted proteins | sample PopdelMetagenome_2_FD_205662 | JGI IMG/M metagenome (GOLD analysis project Ga0325400, IMG submission 205662) | Populus deltoides microbial communities from Bellville, Georgia, United States - Xylem-PdKOR-R1 | ecosystem: Host-associated > Plants > Phyllosphere > Stem > Wood/Secondary xylem... | reverse complement strand
TTAACTCACCGAACGAAATAAACCCCCTCTGAGCGAATTGCGGCTTTAGCCCACGGGCGCTGTCTGTTCACCAAAACCATGACTGCTCCGTACAAAATGACGGTCTTGCTGGCTAGATAAGTTCCTGATTCAGCGTATAGGCATCGTTCCAGAAGGACCATTCGAGCCGACTGGCCTGGTGGAAAGCGTCCGTCATTTTTTGGCGCTGCCGCGGTCCGGCTTCTTCGGCAAAGTGGTCGGTGAGGGCAATCATCTGGTTGACGGATTGCTCAAAAGCCTCGCCCGCGTAGGTGTCAATCCAAGTCTGGTACGGATTCTGACGGATGGCCCGCTGGTAGATATGCGTGCCCACCCGCTGGTAAATCCAGAAGCAGGGCAGAACGGCCGCCGACCCGACCGCAACCGATTCCAGCGCTGTGGTGGCCAGCAGGTAGTTCGTGTAAGCGAAGCAGGCCGGCTTTTTAGTCGTTGCCGGTTCAATGCCAAAAAGGGCGAAATACGTCTGGTGGAGGGCCTGTTCCACGCGGATAGCGTTCTCCGCAAACTGGCTGAATAACAAAATATGGGCGGAGTCGCTGGATTTGGCCGCCAGCTGCGCCAGCGCCCGGCTAAAGTCCGTCAGGTAAAGCGCGTCCTGCTGAATGTAATACTGAAAAGAAGCGGACGACAGCGTACCCGCCCCCAGTTCCTGCACAAAGCCGTGGGCTAAAATCGCTTCGTAGACGGGTGTAATCTGCTGCCAGAGTTGATCGGTAAAACGCATGGTAGTTTATGACCAGTAATTGAAAAAATGGTGGACCGGACCGTGACCGTGGCCCAGGCTGTAATCGGCTCCGGCCTTTAGCGCCCCGGTCAGGTAGTCTTTGGCCGTTCCGACGGCTTCCGGGAGGGGGAGGCCCTTAGCCAGTCCGGCGGCAATGGCTGACGATAGCGTGCAACCCGTGCCGTGCGAATTTTGGGTATCGATCCGGGCCGTCGGGAACCAGTGGCGGTCGGTGGGGGATATGTAAAGCAAATCCGAACTTTCCGCCGTATCCAGGTGGCCACCTTTCACCAGAACCGAACCCGGCAGAAGCTGCGCCAGTTCGTCGGCGGCCATTGGCATATCGGCGAACGTTTCGATGGGATGACCGAGGAGAACACTCGCTTCCGGCAGGTTCGGCGTAATCAGCGTAGCCATCGGCAGCAGGTAGGTTTTGAGCGCATCAATCGCTTCGTCCTGCAGAAGCTTGTCGCCACTTTTGGCAACCATGACAGGGTCGACCACGATGTTGGGGGCGTTAAACTGAGCCAGCACTTCGGCAACGGTGATGATCACCTCCGCCGAGTGCAGCATACCGATTTTAACGGCGTCGGTACCGATGTCGCTTAGAACCGCTTTTAGTTGTTCGGCGATGAAGGGGGGCGGCACCGGATGGATGCCGGTTACCTGCCGGGTATTCTGCGCCGTGAGGGCCGTCAGAACGGAAGATCCGTAGCAACCCAGGGCCGCGAAGGTTTTCAGATCGGCCTGGATGCCGGCTCCTCCACCACTGTCCGAACCGGCAATGGTGAGTACTTTAGCGTATGTTTTCATGCAGTTTCATCCGTTCAATTAATTCGACCGTTGCGTCATAAGGGGAGGGGTGCCCGCAGATGGCTGAGACAACCGCTGCGCCCGTCACGCCGGTACGCATGACCGACGCAATATTGGTGGCGTTGATGCCGCCGATGGCAAATGTCGGTAGGCGGGTCTGGCCGCAGATGATCCGCAGTCCTTCCAGCCCGAGCAAACTGGCCGTGTCGAGCTTTGTGCCCGTCGGAAAAATGGTGGCTACGCCCCAGTAGTCGGCATCCCATTCCTGAGCGGCCGCCAGTTCTGCCCCATTGTTGATCGATAAGCCAATGATTTTGTTTGGGCCCAGCAGGGCCCGAACCAGCGGGAAAGGCATATCGTCCTGACCAATATGCACTCCGTCGGCGTCGAGGGCCAGGGCCAGGTCAACCCGGTCGTTGATGATCAGCCGGGCGCCGTAGGCCTGCGTGATGGCTTTCAGCTCGGCCCCCGTATCGAGAAAGGCGCGGGTTGACAGGTGCTTTTCCCGCAACTGCACCCAGCGCACCCCGGCCCGGCAGGCTTCTTCGACCACAAAAGCCAGCGTGTGCCCCGCGCGCTGGCTGATGGCTCCGTCCGTTACCAGATACAAGCTGCTCACAGGTACGTCAGTTTGAGGTTGTCGGTAAGGTCGTGCTCGGTGAGTCCGTAAAGCAGATCGAGAAAGGTGGTTTGCAGACTTCCGGGCGCGGGGGTACGCCGAGCGGCCAGTTCGCCCGCGATGCCAGTAACGGCCATACCGTGCACGGCGGCCGCGAAAGCGTCTCCGTTGACGGCCGCGAAAGCCCCGATGAGGGCCGTCGCCGTGCAACCCATGCCCGTTACTTTGGTCATCAGGGGATGCCCATTGGCAATCACGGCGACTTTATCCCCGCTGACAAGGTAGTCGTCGGCTCCGCTGATGACCACGACGCTGCCGAGTTCGGCGTTTAGTTGCCGGGCGCTGTCGAGGGCGGCCGATGAGCCGTAGGTACTGTCTACGCCCTTCGTACGGGCGTTCAGTCCGGCAAGCGCCATGATTTCGGAGGCATTACCCCGGATGATGGTGGGCGCGGCCAGAGCCAGTAACTCCTGACTGATTCTGTTCCGGTAGGCCGTCGCCCCAACACCGACGGGGTCAAATATGAGGGGTTTGTTCAGCTGGCGGGCTTTGGGCATGGCCAGTCGCATACCGGCCACAAACGTCTCGTCCAGCGTACCGATATTAACCACCAGCGCGCTGGCAATGGCGACAAAATCCTCAACTTCTTCTTTCGCGTGGACCATCGCCGGCGAAGCGCCCAGCGCCAGTAAGGCATTGGCCGTGTTGTTCATCACGACGAAGTTGGTAATATTCTGAACTAAAGGCGCTTCCGCGCGGATGCGCTCGACATCGTTCCAGAGGCTTTGGGTTACTGAAGACATGCGGCTGTTAGCGTTTATGAAACCGCAACCTTAGGGAGAGAAGATAGCCGCCAGATGGTAAGAAGGACTAACTTTTTCCTACGGCAGTACGAACTGCATCAGGTTATGAGGGTGTAATCTCAGTCAGACCCAATAGGCTGACACCCCTAAAGTTGAGCGCTAAAGGTAAGGAGTTTTACCGGTATTTTGCAATCGGTAACCGCTTTGGTAAAAGAGGCCGGGTAAAAAGTTAGTAGGGGCGGGGCAACTGAATGCGTTTGGCCGATTCGTTTTTGGCGGCCGTTTCGTTGCTGCCCGAAACAAAAGCCGGCAAGACTGACCAATAAGGCACCAGCGGCACGCGGGCTTTGGCGGCCAGGACATAAAAGCGTTTACGACACTTCATACAGCGGTACCGTTTCAGGGGCAGAATGAACGCTAAACTTTTCACCAGGAGCGGGCGCCGGGTTCTTTGGACGTAGGTATTCTGGCAGGAAGGACAAAGCAGGGACATGGCTTCTTTGGGTCACACAGTTGGTAAATGGTTGATTCAAGTCTTAACCATTTTTGAGTGAGTAGCCGCCGAAGGGTCACGTCCCGGTGTTTGATTTTGCGTTGTTAAAGACTTTGCAGAAACGAAAGAAGGGCCGAGGTCACCTCCTCTGGTTTTTCCTGCTGGGTCCAGTGCCCACAGCCGGGGAGGATGATTGTCTCGCGGAGCAGGGGGATCGTATCCGGCATCCGGGCGATCAGTTGCCGCATTACGGGCGGACCGAGTACCACGTCGCGTTCGCCGACTACGTAGAGAGCCGGAATGGTGACTTTTACGCCGTTGAAACAGGCCATCAGTTCCCGGTTGCGATCCAGGTTCCGGTAGTAATTCAGCCCGCCACGAAAGCCGGTTTTCGCAAAAGCTTCGGCATAAACCGTCAAATCGGCTTCCGTGAGCCAGGCCGGCAGCGGGTTGGGGTCGGGCAGGGGCGCCAGCATGCCCTGACTGCGCGATACCATGCCAAACGGGTTCGGCGTGTTGTCGTTGGGTTGACGCGGGCCCGCATCGCCGGAAGCGCCGAAAAGCAGTTTCCGGAGCGTCTGGCGTACATCGCGTTCCAGTTCGGCCTCGGCGGGCCCGGGCGGCTGGAAGTAGAGCGTATAGTACAGGGCGTCTTCGGTCTGCGGAAAAAACTGCGTGGGCGGAACCGGCGGCTGACCAATCAGGGGCACACTCAGGGCGACGACGCCCCTAAAGCGGTCGGGCCGCAGCTGGGCCGCGTGCCAGGCCACTGTAGCGCCCCAGTCGTGGCCGACAATCACGGCCTTTTCGGCATTCAGGGCGTCGAGTAACCCCACCAGATCACCCACCAGATGAATGACCGTGTACTGATCAATGGCCTCGGGACACTGTGTACTGCCGTACCCGCGTAGATCCGGAGCCACCACATGAAATCCGGCCTCGGCCAGCACCGGAATCTGATGCCGCCAGGAGTACGCCGTTTCGGGAAAGCCGTGGCAAAGCAGAACCAGCGGGCCTTCGCCCTGTTCGGTTATCTGCATCTGAATGTCGTTGGTCCTGATAAGCCGGTGTGTGGGCTCGGTCGTCATGGTAAGGGGAGGGACTGATTTAAGTGCACAGAATGAATGGGCAGGCCATCGCCCGATTAAGCCATTGCGGTTCTCGCCATCGATCGAGCCGGGCGGTGCGCCGGTGCGAAACTAACGGCCAGGCCAGTTAATCCAAGCGAATAAACTTGTTTTTTGGGCCATCCGGCGTTTTCGTTCTTTTTCGAACGGATTGCGGCTGACTGGCTGGCGGTGGCCGAACCCGCCACCGCCGGGTTTTAAGCCTAAAACTAACTTCTCGCTATTCTCGCTCGGGACGACTCCAGACTGGAAGAATTTTTGCGGTTTGTTAACTACTTCCTTTCTAGAATTATGAAGATTTACACCGAACAGGAAATAAAAGAAGTATTCGGGACTTATGGCTTCTGGGTGCGCAAAACGTTGTCGGGCAAGCTGAATTACCTGAATGGCATCCCGGAATTCGACCGGCTGGATCCCCTGCAACTGGGTGAACAGGGTTCGGTCTCGAATCTGGAGTGTAAACCCAAAGGGCTCGTGATTGAGGTTATCAAGGGCGTGTGGTATTTCCGGGTGGGGCTTCACACCGAGAAGGTGCTTTATTTTGTCATTGAACCGCAGGCCCCGGCGCTTCCGCAGAAGGCCATTATTGGCTGCGCGATTGTGAACGGGATTTCGTTTGGAAACGCTGGCACCCCAACCGGAGCGGAGGCTCAGCCCCTGAACGTAACCAGCGGATTAGACTATACGGTAACGATGGGTTATCTGGAAGACGGCCTGGTTAAGCACGTATTCTTTACCCTACCCGGCGAACATCTTAAGGAAGTGACTAACTTTATCGACACGCATCTCCCTGGGCGATTGAAACGAGCCCACGAGATAGCAGTCCAGCACTAATGAAAAGCCCGGCAAACAGTCGGGCTTTTTTTGTCTTAATCTATCGGAAAAACATTTACAACTACAGCCTTTCGCTGACGCGGGAGAACTTGTGAAAGTAAGAGCCAACGCGTAGCTTAAAAGCAGAATCTGTCGACTAAAATCAGATTACTACGTGAAATGATGTTCCGAAGGCTAAGCGACGAGCAAAACCAGTTGTACAACTTAATTGATGAGTTGTTATGGTGCGAGTGGGACCCTATTGGTGTAAACGATTATCCTGATGCAAGAGACGAATATCAGTCTTACACTCCTCAAATATTCAGTTTAGCGATAAAGGGAGCCAGTAGGGAGGATATAGCTCAAAAGCTGCTGCAGATTGAAACAGAAATGATGGGATTAGTAGGGAATGTAAAGAAGAATAATGAGCTAGCCACAAAAATGGTTGAAGCGACTAAGACCTTAGTATTAACACATCAGGAGTTGTACAACACGGGAATAAGCTTAGAAGAGGAGTTAGCGGTCAACCAGTTTGGGCGAGATATTCACGGTGTTGAAAACCTGCTTCGCTCCTTCTCTCAAATGCCAGAGGTAAGAAAAAGAGAATACTTAAACTATCTGGCTGACCTAATCTGGCAGTACAAACCACTGGAGGCTGATATTGAACAGGCCATTATAAACACTTCGTTGAAACCTACTTACACCCCTTGTGTTGTTCTGCGAACGCATCGCTTAAAGATTGGCTTAAATCAACTCGTAAAACTGCCCCTGAATGAGCTTGACAGGGTATATCGATTGATGCTCAACTTGTTCAAACAAGCTTATCAACGGCGATTGAAGAAAGAAAGAAGTTAACCATTTGCTTCTTTTTTGCTCATTACCTCACTCTCAGAAGTCATATTTTCTGCTGTAGTGGACTTGTTTGGATCACAAAGAAGTCCGTACGTTAGGACTTAGAAAAACTTGATCATGCCTTGAATGATAGGTTTGTCAAACGACAAAGCTAGGGGAACGCACCGTAGTTTTTCGCCCGAACATGCTTCAAAATCTGTTCACTATTGCGATCCGTAATTTTAAACGCCAAAAGGATTCACCCTGCTCAACTTAGCCGGTCTTACTATTAACTTGGCCAGCGTGACGTTGATCTACCTGCTTATCCTTAATGAGAAGGGTTTCGACCAATTTAACCCCCACGCCGATCATCTTTATAGTGTCGGAGCGCACTGGAAAAGTAACGGGCAGGAAGGTAGCTCCACTTACGCAGCCGGGGCTTAGCTAAACGCCCTAAAAGCCGCTTCCCAGCTATTAGGGGCGGAAGGTAATTGGTTTCATTAGGACACCCAGCCTCGTTCTAGACCGAACAGGCGAAAAAACTTTGCGGTTGGTAATGCGTTTAGGTTGATTCTACATTCAAAGACGTTTTCTGGTTTTCCTTGTCGCACAGCGATCCCCAAACCGTATTGGACAACCCAATCGGCATCGTACTAAGCCAGCCGATTGCCCAGTAATTTTTCGGTGCTCGGTGCTAAGAACCCAGTAAGTAAAACTCTGGAAAAAACAATTTTTATGCGACCAAAAAGAAGTCTATACCCCTCACGGTAACTGGCGTCCTAGCGGATCAGCCCGCCAGTTCGCGCTTCCAGCCCGACTACCTATTCAGCTTGGGCCTCTTATTTCGGAGGAGGAGGATGGCTGATAACTAAAACTAGCAGCAGAATTAGGGCAGCGGTCTAGGTTATTTTCTAACGTACTTGCCTACCTAACTGAATGCCAACATCCATCAGATCATAAACCTATACAAGTCGATGAGGGACCTATTGCATATGATCGCATTTTTTTAGTGTTATACTATAAGAAGGAAATAGACTACCAAGCCCTATGGGCCAACCGGCTAATAGTCCATGTTAAGTAAGGGCCAACGAGCCTAGAAGGGTGACAATAACGCAAACTTCCTTTTGCCGATGCCCCGCTAAACAGTCCATTCGAAACGTAAACTCATAATCGCTTAATCGTCTCATTAGGGAGATTCTTGAATAGGCAGTGTCATTGCCTGCTCTCTATACTCATTCCGTCCGCAGACTATCGGTTGGATTGGCTTGAGCGGCCCGGTAGGTTCTCAGCCCGATCGTCAGCCCACCGAGCACGAACAGCACCCCCATACAAAAGACAAGCGTTTCGAGGCCCACGCTCACCCGATACGCAAAATTTTGCAGCAGGGCCGTGCCTGCCAGATAACCCAGCGGGTAGGCTAGCAACAAGGCGATTATCAATAGTTTACTGAACTCCCAGGATAGACTGATCACCAGTTGCCCCGCCGTTGCCCCCATGACCTTGCGAATGCCTACTTCCTTGGTTCGTAGCTGCAGATTGTAAGTCACCATGCCCAATAGCCCCAAGCTGGCAATCGAGAATGAGAGGCTAATGAGGATGGCTAAGAAATCGGTATACTGGCTCTTGTCGTACTTGCGGGACAAATACGCATCATACCACTCCCCCAGGAAGGGTTCGTCGGGTAACTGCCGTTGCCAGATCCGTTTGGTTTGGGCTAACACTGCTGCTTCGCTTCCTTTCGTCACGGCTAGACTCAGGTAGCGAAACCGATCAGGCTGGTCCTGCATCAACAGGGGCTGAATGGGTTGAGCCAGGAAGGAGTAGCGAAAATTCTTCAGTACACCCGCCACCTGCACCTCCAGGCTGTCAGTCAACCAAAGCCGGTGCCCAATTGCCTCGGCTGGATTGCCCAGCCGAAGCGCCCGGACGGCTTCTTCATTGATGAGGACGAAGCTAGACCCCAATCGCGGCCCCCTGCCATTCGGTTGAGCAGAAAAATTACGGCCCGCCAGGAGCGATAAGCCCATCGTTGGCACAAAACCCGAATCCGCATCCAGTACCATCACCCGGCTAGCGTCGCGACTCGCTCGATGGGTCCGGACCTGTCGGGTCTGATTCAACTCGTTTAACAAGGCCGACGAAGCGCTTAGCTGTTCGACACCCGCCAGCTGACCCAGCGCCTGAAGCAGACCCGGCCGGGGTTGTGCCCTGAGCGAAAGGGTTAACAGTTGCTCCCGTCGAAAGCCATAGTCGGCCGTGGTTACATACTGAAACTGACGATAAAGCGTCACCAGCAGAATCATGGCCACCAGCGAGACGATAAACTGAACGACAATCAGCGCTTTGCGAAAGGAAAGCCCCCGCATCATGCCCAGCCCGGAAGAGCTCCGCATGACCTGCACCGGCCCAAAGCCCGACAGGATTCGGGCGGGTGCCCAGCCGGCCAGTACCCCCGCCAGCCAGGCAAACCCGATCAGGAACAGCCACACCTGGGCATCCCAGCGCTGACCCGAAATCAACCATAACTGCACCGCCGGTAGGGGCCGGATCAGGGCGGCCATGCCATAGGCCAGCCCTACGGCCAGCAAGGCCACCACCACTGATTCGGCGATGAACTGGCTCATAAGCTGCCCCCGCAAGGCCCCCACCACCTTGCGTAAGCCCACCTCCCTGGCCCGACTGATGGCCCGAGCCAGGGTTAAGTTAACGTAATTGAAACCGGCTAATAGCAGGGTTACTAAACCGATGAGGAACTCCACCACTAATTCGGTATAACTTTTTTCGTTGAGCATGCGCTCGCTCAGCTTTTGGGTAGCGGGCGAGAGTTGGGAGAGAGCCTGCACCTGAAAGTGGTAGTCCGTCTTTTGGCGGGTTGGTAAGTTCCCCCATGCCCGCTTCAGCAGGGCGGGGAGTGCCTGCTGAAGCGGATCCACCGACGTGGCCGGTTTGAGTAAGACGTAGGTATAGGCTTGCCGGTAGTAGTGCCATTGCTGGCGATCACTGGGTTGGAAAGCCTGGGGAAAAGAGGCCAAAGAAAACAGGGCGTCAAACTTAAAATGGGAGTTAAGCGGAGGCTCGGTCAGCACCCCGGTAATGGTCACCAGGCCCAGCGTTTTGTGCTGCAGCACTTTGCCAATTGGGTCGGCGGTCCCAAAGAACCGATCGGCGGTTTTGGGCGTAATGACGGCGGTCAATGGCTCCATGGCGGGTCGGCCTCGTTGGAGCCGAAACCCAAATAGCGTAAAAAAGCCTGGATCAACGGCGGCAGCCTCGATATCGAGTTGTTTGTCGTTACTTTGAAAACTAGAGCCAGGGATTAACCGGGAAAGGGGCATATAGCGAACGGCCTCCTCCAGAAAGGGGTAGTCTTGTTTCAAAGCAGGTGCCAGCGCCAGGGGTGTGGTTGCGTAGGTGGTGAGGCCGGTGCTTGCATTGCTTACGTCGGTGATGATCCGGTAGATGCGGCCCCGCTTGGGGTGAAAGTCATCGTAGGCGAAGACAACTCTGATGTGGGCAATGGTCAGAAAGCAGACCATCAATCCCGAGGCAAATCCAAATAGATTGATGGCGGAGAAGAGTTTGTGTTTCCACAACTGCCGCAGGGCGATTTTGAGGTAGTTTTGCAACATGGAGTTTAGGCGTTGGGTCCATGACGGATTGCTCTTTAGCCAGGCTCAACGATCATACCACGGTTATCTACATGGCTCTGGGACGCTGAGCAGGGTTTTTCCTCAAGACGGAGTCCGGAATCGGACGCGATCGTGTCCGAATTTGAAGACTAAGATCCGTTTCATGAATCGCCCCATTAAATAAGCAGCTACGTGAAATCGGCTCCGTCTTAAACAGGAGTGTTATTTGAGATGAAGCAGGCATGATGCTCGCTCGCCGGGGTCCAGAAGTCGATTAAGAATATACTGCAGGCGAGTGTGTAAACTGTATGCGAAGGCGGGTTAGAGCAGGTTTTGTATATGGCTTTCGATGGCTTCGGGCTTGGTGATGGGGGCGAACCGTTTGTAAGGCCGGCCTTGTTTGTCAATCAGAAACTTGGTGAAGTTCCACTTAATTTGGCTCCCCAGAAAGCCGCCCAGCTCTTTTTTTAAATACTGGAATACCTCTTGGGTATCAGGACCGTTGACGGCGCATTTTTCCGTTAGTTGAAAACTTACCCCATGGTTTCGTTGGCAAACCTGTTCTAGCGTATCGTTATTCTCGGGCTCTTGACCAGCAAACTGATCGCAGGGGAAGCCCAGTACCACCAAGCCTTTGTCTTTGTATTTCTGGTGTAAGATTTCCAGCCCTTCAAACTGAGGGGCCAAGCCGCATTGGGTGGCGGTATTAACAATCAAGATAACTTTACCCTCAAAATCAGCCATAGGGATTGGCGTTCCCTGTGGTGTTCGGGCCGATAACTGGTAAAAGGGAATTTGCATGGTCTAAGGGGGTTGACTACTATAAGAGTATCTTATGCGCGTTGTCTTGTTGAGACAATAAGAGACAGGAACCGTTTTTTGTTTCATTGTTAGCCATTAAGAGGCTACACCAATCAAACTATAATAGGCGATTAAAGTCGTCTTTTCTTGTGAAAGACGATGAAATCATGGCGGGTCTGTAAGTCCGTTCAAGAACGACCGCTCGTACTTGTAGAAAGTAGCAAAGGGTCTTTAAAGCGATATACTGTTTTCCAAACGAGCGTTTTCATGAGAATAAGTCATTGATGGATATAAGGCTACAGCTTACCAGTAGCCAGTTGGTCATCCGTTCGCTAGGAGCGCTTGTAAGGCCCCTAGATCCACCGGTTTAACCAGATGCCCATCAAAACCGGCTTCCCTCGTCCGCTGTTTGTCTTCTTCTCCACCATACCCCGTGAGGGCGATTAAGACTATCGATTCTCCCCAGGACTGCTGCCGAATCAGTCGGCACGTGGCATACCCATCTAGCTCAGGCATACCAATGTCACACAGAATCACTGCGGGCCTGAGCAACTCAGCCGCCTGTATACCCGCCCTACCACTTGAGCAGCTGTGCACCTGGTAGCCGCTGAGTTTGAGCAGCATCGATAAGCTCAGGGCCGCATCGGCGTTGTCATCAATCACTAAAATCCGCCGGGCAGCCGATGGATTATTGACCTGCTGATTGGGGGTAACCTCTGGTTCAGCAGCCGTTGCGGGCGTCGGTAGATGAACGGTGAAGGTGCTCCCCAGGCCTAATCCTTCGCTTTGAACGGCCACCCGTCCCCCATGCAGTTCGACTAATTGTTTGACCAAGGTTAGGCCTAAGCCTAAGCCCCCTTTCGAGCGGGCCAGCGTGTTATCCATCTGCACAAATAATTCAAAGATGGACTCCAGTTGATCAGCCGCTAAGCCAATGCCGTTATCCCGCACTTGAAGAATGGCTTCTTGACGGCCAAGTTCCAAACTTAGCCAGACCTGACCCTGCTCGCCGGTATAGCGGGCACCATTGGTTAATAGATTGGACACTACTTGCGTCAGCCGGTCCCTGTCACCTTCCACCTCAATCAAAGCAGTGGGCAGCTCAACCTGCAAGCGTCGCCCCTGCTCTTGGTACAACGGCTGAACCGATTCAGCAGCCTGGGCGACCACCTCCCCCAGATTGACCCGCTGCCGCTTCAACTCGATCTTGCCCTGGCTAATGCGGCTCACATCCAGCAGATCATCGACCATCCGCACTAACAGATTGGTTTGCCGGTTCATCATGGCCAGCGTGTCGCGGCTGGTCTGGTCTTTGCCATCGGTAAGGGTCAGGATTTGCAACCCTGAACGGATAGTGGACATGGGGTTGCGCAGTTCGTGGGCCAGCATGGCCAGAAATTCATCCTTGCGTCGGTCCGCTTGCTGGAGCGCTTGCTGGGCTTGCTTCTGGTCGTCGGTGTCAATGCTGAGCCCATACCAGGCCTCAATCTGACCCGTTGACGAGCGCCGGGGCAGGGCGCGGAAGAGATGCCAGCGATAGGCCCCATCGTGGCGTCGGTAGCGGACCTCCCCTACATAGAGTTCACCCGTCTGTTGACAGTGTTGCCAGTAAGGAAGAATACGGGCCCCGTCGTCGGGATGCATGGTCACTGCCCATCCCAATCCACGGGCCTGCTCAATTGTCTGCCCGGTGTAGTCATACCAGCGCTGGTTGAAGTAGATGTTTTCCCCAGAGGCTGAACAGATCCACACTAAAGCGGGAGCGGCTTCCGCCAGGGTCCGAAACTCAGCTTCACTTTTGAGTAAAGCTCCCTCGGCGCGAGCCCGCTCGACGGCCGCCCAGATTCGTTCGGCCGTTTCCTCGATTAACTCGACCTCTAAAGCGGAAAAGGGGTGAGCCCGCTGGAAGTGAACAAAGAGAATGGCCACCAGATGGCCCTGTTTGACCAAGGGTACATTCACCGTCGCTCCCAGTTGTAGCCGGGTATGGGCTTGTTTCTCGGCCTCGGTGAGCAGGGGGTCATTGGCCACATCGGCGCGCACGACCGTCTTACCCAACAGCATCTGTTCCAGTAAATCCGGGCCATAATCACGGTAGCGGTAAACACCCTGGATGCCTTCTACTTCCCGAGTGAAATGGCGAGTCACGACCACCAAATGCTCATCATCCTGCGTTTCAGCGTACCCCACCCGATTGGCCTGTAAAAATTCGCCCAGTACGCGAGCCGCCTGATACTGAATACGGAGGGCATCCGACAAAGGGCGCATCTCATCACTTAACTGCAATAAAAATGATTTACGTTGCTCCAGGGCCAGCATCGACTCTTCGTGGCGCTTCCGCTGAGTAATATCCGTAAAGCTGATGGCCACTAGCGAAGGCGAAGGGCCTCCCACCGAGCAGGCATCGACTTCATACCATCGTTGGGTGGCCTCAGACCAGTCTTCAAAATGGGTCCCTTCTCCCGTTATAGCCACCTGGGCAAAGCGCTCAATCCATTTGGGCTCTAGGTTGGGGAAATAGTCACGCACGGGTTTGCCGATTAGGGCCTCTACCCCGTCAATCCGATGCTGGGCCGGATTGGCATCGCGGATGATCATGTCATAGGCCTGGCCTTGCTCATCAAACTGGATATCCAACAAACTAAACCCCCGATCCATCGCCCAAAAGGCGTTCCGATAAATCTGGTGGGGTAACTGCTCCTTGTCCATCATAAACGTAAGGGGTCTATAAAAGTCAAGTCTACTCAATTTATTTTAATAGCACTTGCGCTTGCTTATACTTAAAGCATTTACACCGAACGCCCCATGTTGACGCGGGTGCATGGCCGTTAGTTCGTCTTAAGAAGGAGCGTTAGTTGAAACGGTTACTTGATACGGGATTAATTAAGCTTCTACCTAGGAATTGCCCTTCGCTACCCAAATCAGTTCGCCAACCGTGAAGCGCCCTTATTGGTAACTTTTCGTGCCGGGAAAACCTACTTCACCAATCAGTTCATAAAGCTTTTCGCCGGGTTATACCTCTTTACTCAGGGTAAGGTTAGTCCCTATTTCAACAGGCCAGCTCACCCGCCATAAGCCTGTATCAGAGGAGGTTTGTAAGCGAATCCAATCACCGATAGCAAAGATTTCCAGGGTTGGTTTCCGTTGATGATCCTTCGATGTGGTTTTTACCTGTTAGAACTAAATTGCCATTTTACGGTTATCTTTATCATGCAAGTAATGTCCTGGTTGGAATCGCCAGCCCCCTTTGTGGCAAGAGACATACCAGCCAGGTTTTGCAATTTATTGAAAAAACAAAGACCCAGGAGTTAAAAGGTATTTGACCCTCTTTTAACTCTTGGGTCCTTACTAGCAGGGTAGGCTGCTAGGTCAGTTCACCAGATAGTATAATTGCTTTATCATCGCATCTTCAGGAGCCTTTGTTGATCAATCGTAGAAGCAACTCAATTGCCAATAAATTTAATTTCTGTCAAACCCAATCAGGTGCACATGGTAGGAACACAACTGCTCCAGTTCTCGAAGGTCAAGTGTAAAGTAGCATCTACCGGGCTGACGAATAACTCCCCATCTTTGACGACAGCTTGTAACCCAGGCAGCCAGGCAGCTGCAATACAGTATTTCTCCATGATACCACGGATGGATTACGCTGAAAAAGTGTACACGG
>Ga0325400_1003398_pt1 | contig 14357 bp, 14 predicted proteins | sample PopdelMetagenome_2_FD_205662 | JGI IMG/M metagenome (GOLD analysis project Ga0325400, IMG submission 205662) | Populus deltoides microbial communities from Bellville, Georgia, United States - Xylem-PdKOR-R1 | ecosystem: Host-associated > Plants > Phyllosphere > Stem > Wood/Secondary xylem... | reverse complement strand
AACGCCGCCTTGTCCCGGCAGGAACAGCTGCAGGCGCAGGAGGAGTCCGAGCGGGCCCACCGCGAGACCGCGCAGGCGTACGAGATCGCCCGCTTGCGCGACGAGCAGAGCCGGTTGGCCCGGGACGTGCACGACGTCGTCGGCCACTCGCTGGCGGTGATCCTCGCCCAGGCCGAGTCGGGGCAGTTCCTGCGCGACGACGACCCGGCGGGGTTGAAGTCGACGTTGGCGACCATCGCGGGTACGGCTCGTTCGTCGTTGCAGGACGTGCAGGGGGTGTTGTCCGCCACGCCCGTCCCGCCGGGGCGGTTGCAGGTGCTCGTCGACGGCGCGCGCGAGACGGGTTTCGTCATCGAGGACAGCGTGTTCGGGCAGCAACGCGCGCTACCGCCCGACCTCGCCGCCGTCGCCTACCGCGTGCTGCAGGAGATGTTGACCAACGCGTTGAAGCACGGCGACCGCGCGGTGCCGGTGACCGTCGTGCAACGCTGGCCCGACGGTCCGGGGGAGGAGTTGGAGTTGTTCGTGGCGAACGGGGTCTCGGCCCAGGGAGGCACGTCCGGCGGGGGACGGGGTCTGGACGGTATGCAGCGCAGGCTGGAAGCGGTTGGTGGACGGTTGCACGTAGAGGGCTGTCCGGTGCGGTTCGCGGTGACCGCGCGGGTCCCGGTGCGTTCGTGATCCGCGTCCTGCTGGTCGACGACCAGGACCTGTTCCGCGCCGGGGTCGAGACGATCCTGCGCGCCCAGGACGGCATCGACGTCGTCGGCAGCGCCGGGGACGGTCTCGAAGCGGTTCGACTGGTCGAGGACCTCGCGCCGGACGTCGTCCTCATGGACCTGCGGATGCCGGAGATGGACGGGGTCGAGGCGACCCGGCAGATCTTCCTGCCCGATCGGGTCGCCCGCCGCGCCACCCCCGTCCGGGTCGTCGTGCTCACGACCTTCGACCTCGACGATCGTGCGGCGACCGCGATCCGGCACGGCGCCAGCGGGTTCCTGCTCAAGGACACGACCCCGGCCCAGCTGGTCGACGCGATCCGGACCGTCCACGCCGGCAACGCCGTCCTGTCGCCGGGGAACCTCTCCCAGTTGCTCGAGGCGAACCTCGTCACCCCGAAACCCGCCCCGCGCGAGTTCCAGGGGCTGACGGCGAAGGAACGCGAGGTGTTCGACGCCGTGGCCCGTGGGTTGTCGAACGCCGAGATCGGCGCGCAGATCTTCGCCTCGGAGTCGACGGTGAAGACGCACGTGGGGGCGATCCTGCGAAAACTCGGGCTGCGGGACCGGGTGCAGATCGTGGTCTTCGCCTACGAGAACGGGTTGCTGAGCTGAGCTTGACCCCCGGGTTCCGGTGGGGTTTCCTGGTCTCAGCGTCCGTCTCGGGCGCCCGGACGAGCCCGCCGTACCCGGTCAGCGACAAGACGGTGGTGAGGGGTTCGTCGTGTCCTGGATCGTCCTGATCGTCTCCGGTGTGCTCGAAGCCGTCTGGGCGACGGCTCTGGGCCGCTCGGAGGGTTTCTCCCGTCCCGTCCCGAGCGTCGTCTTCGGCGTCGGTCTCGTGCTGAGCATGCTCGGTCTGGCCTTCGCGATGCGCTCGATTCCCATCGGGACGGCCTACGCCGTCTGGGTCGGCATCGGTGCCGCACTCACCGTCGGCTACGCCATGGCGACCGGCGCCGAACCGATCAGCGTGGTCCGGCTGCTGCTCATCGCCGGCCTCGTCGGCTGCGTCGTGGGCCTCAAGCTCACCCACTGACCTCAGAAGTGGGGGGGGGGATCAGCCCGGGAGGTGGGCGGCGTAGGCGGCGCGCAGGTCGCGCAGCCGCAGGTTCGTGGCGGTGCCCCACGCGCTCCAGTCCACCGAACCGCCGTCGAGGGCGACGTGGAGTTGTTCCAGGTGCAGGTGCCAGGCGGCCAGCGACATCGGGACCCAGTCGTCCTGGCCCTCGAGGTCGTTGGTCAGGTGCAGCCGGGTGCGGGCGCGCAGGCCACCGACGTCCAGGGGTTCGAGTTCCCAGCGCAGCAGGCCGTGCTCGGAGTTGGTGTGCTCCAACAACCGCGGCGCGTCGATCTGGGTGATCTCACCGGACCACCACTCGAGTTCCCCGGGTGGCCCGGTGAGCCACTCCAACGAGAACTCGCCGCCGGGGCGCAGGTCCGCCCGCAGGTCGGCCCACCACAGGCGGGTGATGGCGGGGGTGGTCAGGGCGGTCCACACCGCGGCCACCGAGTACGGGTACTCGCGGGCCAGGCGCAGCGTCGACCGTTCACCACCGTGCAGGACAGCGTCTCCGAGGAGTTCCACGGACCCCAGTCTCCCCGGTTCAGGCGTGTTCGTCGTCGCGGGGGATCAGGGGCAGCGCGACGAGCGGGGCGAGGGCGACCACGGCCACCGCCCAGCCGTACCCGACGGCCGTCACCAGCGCCCCGACGCCGGGTCCCACGGCGGAGGCGGCGACGAACTGGCCGGTGTTCTGCACGCCCAGCGCCCGGCCGGACCAGAACGGCCCGGCGGCCTCGGCCACGGAGGTGAACGCCAGACCGTTGTCGGCGACGCTGATCGTGGTGGCCACCACCAGCACCACGCCGGTCGCCACTCCCCAGTCGGCGAGACCGACACCCGCGAGGACGACCAGCGCGACGACGCCGCCGATCGCGACCCACCGCAGCACCCGGACGCGGCTGCCGACGCGGTCGGAGAGCACCCCGACGACGATGCGGCCCACGGCGCCGACGAACTGCGCAACCCCGACGAGGATCCCGGCGGCCGTCGCGTTCCAGCCCAGCCCCACGGTCAGCCAGACCAGCCCGAACGTCGAGAGCGTGAACTGCGGCAGCACCAGCAACATCGAGACGACATGGATTCGGGCCAGGAAGCCGTTGCGGCGGTAGGGGTTCGCCGTCGCTTCGGGAGTCAGGGCGGTGCGCGGTGGGTTCCGTACGCCCAGGGCGCACCCCACGGCCAGCACCGCGAGCACGACGGCGATGACGGTCAGCGGGGACCCCGCCCCGCCCGAACCGGCCAACGGCGGGACCACGACCGCGGCGGCGGCGACCCCGAGGGGCTGGGACATCTGCCGGATGCCCATCGCCAGGCCACGGCGTTCACGCGGGAACCAGCCGACGACGACCCGGCCGCTGGCTGCGTTGGTGCTGGCCGAGGCCGCCCCGCCGAGCCCGAGCAGGACGCCGAACACCAGCAGGTCGTCGGCTCCGGCCGCGAGCAGTGCGAAGAGGGCGGTCAGCCCCAGCCCGCCGGAGATCACCCAGCGTTCACCGATCCGGTCGGCGAGGGCACCCCAGAGCACGAGGGTGAGCACCATCCCGAGCGTCGGGGCGGCGGCGAGCGTGCCGGCGGCGGTCAGCGAGAGACCGTCGCGGGTGTGCAGCAGGGGGATCAGGTAGACGGGCGTCGAGACCAGGAAGGTGCCTGCGGCCTGAGCCGCGACGCCGAGTCCGAGCATCCGCCAGGCCGGGGCCGGGACGGACGGTCGGGTGTAGGTTGTCGGCATACCAAAGTGGTATACCACCTTCGGAGGCTGTGGTGAGCGATCCGTACTCGCGGTTGCGGGCCGCGATCCTGGACCTGGAATTCGTCCCGGGGCAGCCGTTGAGCGAACGCGGGCTCGAGGAGTTCACCGGAGCCTCCCGCACCCCGATCCGGGCCGCGCTGGTGCGGTTGGAGAACGACGGTCTGACGGCCCGCAACGGGCGGGGTTGGCAGGTCGCGCCCATCGACGTCGCTGAGGTCCGGGCCGTCATGGAGCACCGCGAGGTGGTCGAGGCCGGGGCCGTCGTGCTCGCTGTCGAACGCGCCACCGACGCCGAACTCGCCGAACTGGCCGAGTTGTTGTCGCAGGCCTCCGACGACGAGCAGGCCGGCCTGCGGGACGGCGCCGACTTCCACACCGCGCTGGCCCGCCTGTCCCGCAACGTGTTCCTCGCCGACGCGACGGCGGGGGCCCTGACCCGGCTGGCCCGCACCCGGTGGTTGGAGGTCCGCAGCCGCGACAGCCGAGACCAGGCCCGTCGCGAGCACGCCGAGATCCTCGGCGCCGTCCACTCCCGTGACGCCGACCGGGCGGCCGAGCTGGTGAAGGCCCACTCCCGCGGCACCCGCGACCGCCTGCTGGAGTCCCTGGCCGCCGAACGGCTCCAGCTGCGCGGCCGAGGTTTTGCCATCATCGACACCCCTCCTCGCCTGGGTGATCAAGGAAGCCAAGCAACGCGATCAAGGAAGTGACTGCGCTGCAGCTCCTTCGCTTCCTTGATCGAGTTTTTCCACTTCCTTGATCGCGGGGAGAGTGGGGGCCCTGGGGAACTGATCGACAGGCGTGGGACATCGGCACCGGGTGCGGATACCTGAGATGAAACGCTCAAGCGGCCCGGATCCGGGGCCGACGTCGGATTCAGGGGGGCGACGACGTCTCCGCACGAGACGTCAGGAGAGCGACGATGCCCGCAACGCCGAACCAGGACACCACCCGTCGATCGTTGGTGGGGGACCGTCCGGTGGGTCTGCGGATCGGGGCCGGTGTCCTGGTCGGCGCCGCCGTCGCCCTGGCCGTCGGTGGCGTTGCGACCGTCCGGCTCACCGAACTGCGCGAGGCCACCAAGGCGTCCTACGCGCAGAGCGTCCAACCCCTGGTGGACCTGTCCGCCGCCCAGCGGGGTTTCCAGGCCGCGCGGGCCCGGATCGTGGAGTACCCCGCCGCCTCGCCCGAGGTGCGGGAGAAACTCCTCACCCAGTTCGACGAGAAGTCGGCCGACCTGCAGGCCGGCCTCGACGCCTACACGACGAACGCCGCCGACCCGGCGCAGGTCGAGGCACTGACCCAGGCGCAGGCCGACATCACGAAACTCTTCCACGACGTCCTGGTCCCCCAGGCCGACGCCGGTGACGTCGCCGGCGCCGCGGTGACCTACCGCGACCAGATCCTGCCGCTGGTCACCGACGGCGCCGACGCGATCGAGGCGGCCGGCCAGGCCGAGGAGACGCGCGCCAAGGGGCGGACCGACGCCGCCGCGGCCAAGGCCGAGTCCGCCCTCGTCCTCGTGCCGGTGGTGCTGGTCGTCGGTCTGTTGCTGGCCCTGGCCGTCGCGGTGTTCGTCGTCCGGGGCATCACCCGACCGCTGAGCCGGGTGTCCGAGGTCCTCGACGCCGTGGCCGCCGGTGACCTCACCCAGGACGCGGGGATCGAGACCCGTGACGAGATCGGCCGGATGGCGCAGAACCTGCGCCGCGCGACCACCAACCTGCGCTCCGTCGTCACCGCGATCAACGGCACGTCGTCCTCCCTGGCCCAGGCCAGCAGCCAGTTGTCCGTCACCAGCACCGAACTCGCGGGCAGTGCGGATTCGGCGGCCGCGCAGGCCGGTCTGGTCTCCGGCGCCGCCGAGGAGGTGTCCCGCACGGTGTCCACGCTGGCCGCCGGCAGCGAGGAGATGGGCGCCAGCATCCGCGAGATCAGCGTGAGCGCGTCCGAGGCGGCCCGCGTCGCCGGTCAGGCCGTCGACATGGCCTCGGCCGCCGACGAGACCGTCAGCAAACTCGGTGACTCTTCGCGTGAGATCGGTGACGTCGTCAAGGCCATCACCGCGATCGCCGAGCAGACGAACCTGCTGGCCCTGAACGCGACCATCGAGGCGGCCCGCGCCGGGGAGATGGGCAAGGGTTTCGCGGTCGTCGCCGGCGAGGTCAAGGAACTCGCCCAGCAGACCGCCCGCGCCACCGAGGACATCACCCACCGGGTCGTCGCGATCCAGGCCGACACCGGCCGGGCCGTCTCCTCGATCGCCGACATCCGCGAGGTCATCGCCCGGATCAGCGACTACCAGACGACGATCGCGTCTGCGGTCGAGGAGCAGACCGCGACGACGTCGGAGATGAACGGGAACGTCACCGAGGCCGCGAACTCCTCGGAGGACATCGCCCGGAACATCGCGACCATCGCCGACAGCGCCGCCGGGACCACCCGCGCTGCGGCGCAGACCAGTCAGGCCTCGGCGGACCTGCAGGACCTGTCCGCCGAACTGCTGGCCTCGGTCGGTCGGTTCCGCGTCTGAGTTCTCAGCCGAGTTTCTTCGTCAGGAACTCGCGGATCAACGGGAACACCTCTTCGGCCCGGTCCTCGAACAGGAAGTGGCCCGAGTCGAAGAGGTGGAACTCGATGTCCTCCAGATCCCGCTTGTAGGGGTGGGCCCCCGCGGCGGGGAAGATGACGTCGTTCTCGCCCCAGACCACCAACGTCGGCGGCTGGTGCGAGCGCAGCCAGTCCTGGACCGCCGGGTAGATCTCGGGGTTCGTGCCGTAGTCCAGGAAGTAGTCGAGCTGGATCTCGTCGTTGCCCGGCCGGTCCATGAGCGCCTGGTCGACGATCCAGTTCTCGGGGGCGATCCGGTCGAGGTGGGCCATGCCGTCGGTGTACTGGAACTTCGTGGACTGGAGGGTCAGCAGACCTCGTAGGGCGTCTCGGTTCTCGCTGGTGGGTTCGGCCCAGTAGCGCTTGATCGGCTGCCAGAACTCGTTGTCGAGACCCTCGTCGTAGGCGTTTCCGTTCTGGACGATGAGCGCGGTGACGGCCTCGGGGTCGGCGAGCGCCAGCCGCCACGCGGTGGGGGCGCCGTAGTCGAAGACGTTCACCGCGTACCTCGTGATGCCGAGCTGTTTCAGCAGTTCACGGACCTTGGCCGCGGCGTTGTCGAAGGTGTACGTGAACTCGGGGGTGGCTGAACTCTGGCCGTACCCCGGCAGGTCGGGGGCGACGACGTGGAACCGGTCCGCGAGGTAGGGGATCAGGTCCCGGTACATGTGTGAGGACGTCGGGAAACCGTGCAGCAGGAGCACGACGGGCGCGTCGGCGGGGCCGGCCTCGCGGTAGGCGATCTCGAAACCGTCGAGGTCGACGGAGCGGTGGTGGACCGTGGTGAAGTTCATGGCGGGAAACATACATACCTCTAGGTATGGCCGCAACCCTTGAGGTAGGTATGCTGGTCTCGTGGACAGCAGGCGCAAGATCGTCGACTCGGCCAAGGAGATGTTCTGGCGGCACGGGTACTCGACCACCAGCCCCAAGCAGGTCATGGCCGAATCCGGTGTGGGACAGGGCAGCTACTACCACCACTTCCCCAGCAAGGCGCAGCTCGGACGGGAGGTCGTGGACGAGAACGGACGTGATCTCGTGGATGCGGTCCAGGCGGCGATCTCTGGGCTGCGGACCGGGCGTGAGCAGGTCGTGGCGTTCCTGCGGTCGGCCGACGACGCCCTGGCCGGCTGCAGGATCGGCGGGTTCGCCTACGACGCCGGGATGCTCGCCGAACCGTCACTGCGGGATGCGCTGAGCGCCTCGTTCGAGCGGCTCACCGCTGTGGTGGAGTCCGCCATCCGGGCCGGCCAGCGGGACGGGTCGTTGTCGTCGTCGCTGGACCCCGGGAGGACCGCGACCGCGCTCGTCGCCGTCGTCGAGGGGGCGTTCGTACTGGCGCGCGCGACCGGGCGGCAGGCCTCCGCCGATGCCGCCGCTGCCGGGGCGATCGCGCTGCTGGACGCGGTCGCCCGCTGACCGGCGGTCGCTCGGGGTCGTGGGTGCAGCGATGGGTGTCCGCGGACAGGGGTGATCACCCCCGCGAACGTACGCCCAGGCCTTCACCCACCTCCGAACCCGCGTGGTGACACCGATGGGTGTCCTCGCCCGTCCCGGAACTGTCGCGGGGAACTCCCGACCACCCGACGGAACGCGGTGCTGAACGCGCTCTCGGATTCGTACCCGGTCGCGGCGGCGAGTTCGGAGATCGTCCGGCTGTCGCGGCGCAGGGCGTCACGGGCCAGGCTCATCCGCCACCGGATGAGGTAGTCCAGCGGCGCCGAACCGACCTGTCGCTTGAACGTGGCGGCGAACCCCGAGCGGGACATCCGGGCGATGCCGGCGAGTTCGGTGAGGGTCCAGCGGCGGGCGACGTCGGCGTGCATGGCGCGCAGGGTGGCGCCGATCCCGTCGTCCCGCAACGCGCCGAGCCAGCCGGCGGGACGTTCGCTGCTCTCGGCGTGGGCGCGGAGCATGTGCACCAGCACGATCTGCGTCAGGTGTTCCAGGATCAGTGAACTGCCGACGGCATCGCTCTCGATCTCGGCCACCAGCAGTGCGCTGAGGTGGGCCAGCAGCGCTCCGCGAGGGTCGCTGGCGCGGACCAGCACCAGCGGCGGCAGGACGTCGAGCAGCAGCGCGGCGAAGCCGTCGTCGAAGGCGAAGTGGCCGCCGCAGACGTAGAAGTCCTCCTCGGTGTCCGGGCCGATGCGCAAGGTGCCGACCCAGGGGGCCGAGGCGTCCTGCGGGGTGGCGTCCAGGTCACTGGCGAGCCGGTACCGCGGCGGGTTCCCCAACAGGTAGAAGTCACCCGCGTGCAGTTCCACGGGTTCGTGGCCGTCGAGCGACAGCCAGCCGTTCCCGTGCGCCACCACACCGAGTTTCACGTGCGGGGACGGGGCGAACTGGACCGCCCAGGAACCTGCGGCGTGCACGGCCGCGTGCGAGACGTCCCTGGGGCGCAAGAGCGTGATGGCCTCGGTGATCGGGTCGCCCGACCCCAGGGCCGTGGACGATACGTAAGGAAGTGTGGATTCCACGTTATGGATCGTAGCGCCTCGGGACGTCATGGTGGAGTGCATGAGCACTTCGCAGCAGACCGCCCTCGTCACGGGCGCGAACAAGGGGATCGGTTTCGAGGCGGCCCGCCAGTTGGCCCGCCAGGGTTTCACGGTGTGGCTGGGGGCCCGCGACGAGGCACGCGGGGAGGCCGCCGTGAAGGAACTCGGCGTCGACGGTGACGTGCGGTTCGTCGGCCTCGACGTCACCGACGAAGCGAGCGTCCGCGCTGCGGCGCAACGTATCGAGGAGGAGACCGGGCTGGACGTCCTGGTGAACAATGCCGGCGTCGCGTTCGCCGACGGCGACGGGCGGCCCGGTGAGGTGGATCTCGACGTCCTGCAGCGCACGTTCGACGTGAACGTCCACGGGGCGCTGCGGGTCACCCAGGCGTTCCTGCCCCTGATCCGACGGTCAGCGGCCGGCCGGATCGTGAACGTCAGCAGCACGCTGGGTTCCCTCGGCGTGGTCACCTCCCCGCAGAACCCGTTCGGGCAGCTGGCTTCGTTCGCCTACCCGGCGTCCAAGACGGCGTTGAACGCGATCACCGGCTGGTTGGCGGTGGAACTGCGGGACACGTCGGTCAAGGTGAACTCGGTGTGCCCGGGCTCGAACGCCACCGACATGAACAGTGCCGGGGCACAGCCGGCCTCCGAAGGGGCGAAGGTCGTCGTGCACGCCGCGACGCTGCCCGCCGACGGGCCGACCGGTAGTTTCCTGGACGTCAACGGCGTCGTGCCCTGGTGAGTTTCCGTCGCGAGGTGGGTGCAGCTGTGGGTGTCCGCGGACAGGGGTGATCACCCCCACGAACGGACACCCACACCTTCACCCACGCCCGAGCCCCGTGGTGACACCGATGGGTGCCCCACGCGACCGCGCAACTCAGCCGAGCGTCATCGTGCTGGGGATCCGGTCGCGGTCGTAGGTGATCGTCGAGTACCCGTGGGGCGCGGGGATGCCGTCGGGGCCGAGGTTCACGAACACGATCTTCTCGATCGTCAGGATGCTCTGCCGGGTGATCATGTTGCGCACCTCGGCACGCATGGTCAGCGACGTCCGACCGAAGTGCGTGGCCCGCAGGCCCATCTCCACGAGATCGCCCTGCTGGGCGGAGGAGACGAAGTTGATCTCGGAGATGTACTTCGTGACGACCTTGCCGTTGCCGAGCTGGAGGATCGCGTAGATCGCGGCCTCCTCGTCGATCCACCGCAGCAGGCTGCCGCCGAACAGGGTCCCGTTCGCGTTCAGGTCCTCGGGTCGCACCCATTTTCGGGTGCGGAAGTTGATCGAATCGTCCTGAGGGTTGAGCTCCATGTCAGGACAATCTACGTCATCCCAGTAGCTGTTCGGCAGCCGCGGGACGGCCGATGTGGTACCCCTGCAGGGCGTTCACCCCGAGGCCACGTAGTTCACCGGCCTGCTCCTCGGTCTCCACGCCTTCGGCGGTCACCCGCAGCCCGAGCCCCTGTCCGAGGTTGGCCAGCAGTTCCACGACGGCGCGGTCCCCGGGGCGCTGGAGCATGCCGGCCACGAACGACCGGTCGATCTTGAGACCGGAGACGGGGAAGGCGGACAGGTGACGCAGGCTCGAGGCCCCCGCCCCCATGTCGTCGATCACGAGGGCCACGCCGGCCTGGGCCAGGGTGTGCAGCTGGGGTGAGGCGTTCTGGACGGTGGTCAGGGACGCGGTCTCAGGGAGTTCCAACCGGAGTTCCTCGGCCCGACACCCGCTGCGCCCCAGCACGTCCAGCACCGTGCCCGCGAAGTCCGACGACTCCAGGCTGGCCGCGGACACGTTGACGTTGATCAACGCCGGCGCCCCGGGCCGGCCGCGCCAGCGGGCGTGCTGGGCCAACGCGGCCGACAGCAGGTACTCGTCGAGGGTGACCGCGAGTTTCTCGTCACGAGCCGCGCGCAGTACCCGGTCCGCGCCGAGCAGCCCGGCGCGCGGGTGGTTCCAGCGCACCAGGGCCTCGGTGCTCAACAACGACCCGTCGCAGGCGTCGACGATGGGTTGGTAGTGCAGGACGATCTCGCGACGGGACATCGCTTCGGCCAGGGTTCCGTCCGAACCCTCGCCGGAGGCGGCGGCGGAGTGGATGGCCCCGACCCGGTCGCCACCCGACTGCTTGGCGGCGTACATCGCCAGGTCCGCCTCGCGGACCAGGCTGTCGATGTCGACGACCCCCTCCAGGGGACCGGACAGGGCGCCGCCGATCGAGGCACTGCTGCGGGCGCTGAGGTCCAGCGCCGGGTCGTCGGTGCGGACCGCCTCGAGGTGGCGGGTCGCGATGGCGTGCAGCACCTTCGCGGCGCTGCCGGGCGTCGTCTCGACCAACCGGCAGGCCACGGCGAACTCGTCCCCACCCAGTCTCGCCACGACGTCGTCGGGACGGGACGCCCTCCGCAGCCGTTCCGCGACCGAACGGATCAGGGCGTCACCGGCGTTGTGTCCGAGGGTGTCGTTGACCGACTTGAGGCGATCGAGGTCGATGAACACCACGCCGAGACGGGCGTCGTCGTCCCCGGCCAGCCGGGAGTTCAGGGCCACGTGCTCGAGGTGGGAGAAGAACGCGGCGCGGTTCGCCAGGCCGGTCAGCGCATCACGGCTCGCGTGCCACGCCATCCGCGACGCGGCGGCCTCCAGCACTGCCGTGACGCGCAGTCGCCGCCAGGTGTCGCCCAGCCGCAGCACCAGGTCGTCGTAGCGGCGCGACTCCGGCCGGTCGAAGATCGTGCCCAGCGCGTCCCCGAGGGTCGCCGTCGGGGGCAACACCGGTTCGCCGAACACCGACACCGCCGTCACCGAGCGGTGGGTCAGCAGGGCGCGACCGAAACCGAAGGGGCCGCTCATCGCGCGCTCGAAGCGGGACCGCTGGATGCTGCCGGTCCTGTCCTCCCGTGCGTCGGTGACCACGACACTGGTGTGCTCCTCGCCGCCGTCCGCCCGGAAGCGGGCGTCGAGCTGCCCGCACGTCGTCGTCGTCGGGACGACCCAGACGGGGCAGGACAGGTCCCACAACGAGATGGCGGACTGAGCGGGCAGAGCGGACAGGCGCACCGCGTCTGTGATGGTCATGTCGGCGCGATCGGCACCTGTCACCCACGACCCGAGCTCGAGGGGCGTTTGTTCATCTGGGAGCACGTTCAACCACCTGATCGGACGAGCGGGTGGACGTGCGGCTCAGTGCATCCACTCCCGCAGTCCCGAGCGGGACGCTACCCGCCAGGCCCGGTCGAACTGTCGACGGGTGTCGACGGAGCGTGTCTCCTCGGTCGCGTAGCGGCGGCCGAGCGCGAAGGCGGTCGACGCGTCGGCGTCCGCGGTCAGTTCCTGCAGGAGCTCCCGGGTGACCACCGAGTCCTGGTGGTCACCGAGCACCTCCTGGACGGCCTCGACCTTCTTCGCGTACTTCTTGGCGGGTTTCCCGAACGCGGGGGTGAGCGCCTCGCCGGCGTACCGGACCTCCTTCGCCTTCTTGCGGACGTCGTGGAACAACTCGTCGTCACCGCTGCGGACCGCCTTGTCCACCCGCTTGCGCAGTTTTCGGTGGGCGCCGGACAGCAGCTGCGGCAGCACGTCCCGGGCCCTGCCCCGCGCGGTCGGCAGCCAAGGGGCGTTCTCGCCGAGCTCGTCCAGCGCGGCCAGCAGGACCTGGTAGCGGGCCCCGTCGAGTTCCGTCAGCACCACGTCGTGGGCCGTGCGGTAGCGCTCCTGGAGAAGCTCCTCCACCCCCGTGTCCTGCAACCGGTCCCGCATCACCTCGGCGTCCCGGGCCTCGCCCAGCACCCCGGCCAACCACGTCAGTTCCCCGCGCAGCGGTTCGGTGACCTCGGCGTCCAGCAACGGCCGCCACGTCTTCAGGGCACTGCGCAACCGCCGGGTGGCGACCCGCATCTGGTGCACGCTGTCGGGCGCGTCGAGGCGGACCAACGGGTCCTGCCCGGCGATCGCGTGGACCTGCTCGGCCAGGTGGGTCTGCAGCACCCGGCGGGCCGAGCTCTTGGGCCGCAACGGTTCCGGGGTCTCGGTCCGGCCCAGCGCCCGGGCCAGTTTGGAGGAGTGCCCGGCCCGTCGCACCCCCTCGTGCTGCAGGTGTTCGTCGATGCTGTCCAGCAGGTCGTGGTCCCCGCCCACGAGTTCCACCTCGAGTTCGCGCCACACCGCCGGTTCGCCGTCGGTGAGCAGGGGCCTGGCCTGCACCCGGTCGTCGACCACCTCGGCCAGCACCGTGCCGACCGCGGACCGGACCCGGCGCACGGTCCGCTCGGTGCGCAGTTCGGCGACCGGGACGAGGTCGGCGTTGCGGGTCTGGGCGGTCAGCAGCTTGCGGAGTTTGAGCGGGACGACCTGCTTGCTGCGACCCAGGGGGAGCCGGACCTCACGACGGGTCCCCTTCTTTCCGGGAAGTTTCGCGTGCCACCCGGCGTCCGAGCCGCCCGTGCGTCGGCGCAACGTGGTCCGGGCTGCGCCGAGGCGACCGTCGGCGGTGTCGAAGTACGTCGCGACGAGGTGCTGGACCTCCTCGGGTTCGATCGGCAGGAGCCCGTCGAGATCGGACAGCGTGAAGTCGTCGTCGACGTCGTACTTGAGCTCGACTTCCTCGTGAGTGGTGGTGCTCATCAACCAGTCCTACCCCACGCGCTGCCACCCGTCCTGTTCAACCGAAGTTCTCCCACCCGTCACCACGGGGACCTCCGCGCGGGGCGGCGTGGTTGTTCCATACCGACGTGCAGAGCCTCTCGCAGTTGACCCCCGATCTGGGCATGACCGTCCGGGACGACGAGGACGAGCCGGAGCTCCTGCTCGCCGACGGCAACGTCGTCGACACCTGGCGTGAGGACTACCCGTACGACGAGCGGCTCAGTCGCAAGGAGTACGACCACGACAAGCGGCTGCTGCAGATCGAACTCCTCAAACTCCAGCGTTGGCTCAAGGCCTCGGGGGAGCGGCTCGTCGTCCTGTGCGAGGGCCGGGACGCGGCCGGCAAGGGCGGCACCATCAAGCGGTTCATGGAGCACCTGAACCCGCGCGGGGCCCGCGTCGTGGCGCTGGAGAAGCCCAGCGAGCGCGAGTCCACCCAGTGGTACTTCCAGCGGTACGTGCAGCACCTGCCCGCCGCCGGGGAGTTCGTCCTGTTCGACCGCTCCTGGTACAACCGCACGGGCGTCGAGCGCGTCATGGGTTTCGCCTCGCCGACCGAGTACGACCGGTTCGTGGCCCAGGTGCCGTTGTTCGAGCAGATGCTCGTGGACGACGGCATCCACCTGGTGAAGTTCTGGTTCTCGGTCACACGGGCCGAGCAGCGCACCCGGTTCCTCATCCGCCAGATCGACCCAGTGCGGCAGTGGAAACTCTCGCCGATGGACCTGGCCAGCCTGGACCGGTGGGACGACTACACCGCCGCGAAGGAGGCGATGTTCGCCATGACGGACACCGACGTCGCCCCCTGGACGGTCGTCAAGACCAACGACAAGAAGCGCGCCCGACTGGCCGCGATGCGCCACGTCCTGGCCGAGTTCGACTACGACGGCAAGGACGTCGACGTCGTCGGTCAGCCCGATCCGCTGCTGGTCGTGCACGCCCGCACGATTCTCGAGACGGACCGCAAGCCCGCTTCCTAGTCTGGGAGGGTGCGTCTCCTCCTCCTGATCGGCGTCCTGCTGCTGGCGTCCTGCGGGACGCCCGCGCAGACGTACCCGGACGAGGTGG
>Ga0325400_1003395_pt1 | contig 14364 bp, 9 predicted proteins | sample PopdelMetagenome_2_FD_205662 | JGI IMG/M metagenome (GOLD analysis project Ga0325400, IMG submission 205662) | Populus deltoides microbial communities from Bellville, Georgia, United States - Xylem-PdKOR-R1 | ecosystem: Host-associated > Plants > Phyllosphere > Stem > Wood/Secondary xylem... | reverse complement strand
CTCGAGGACGTGGCAGTACTCCTCCCCCGCGTGCCGGATGAGCGGGCCGAACTCGGCGAGGGAGCGGGCGTGCAGCTCGGCCAGGATCGGGATCATGCGTTTCCGCGCGATGTCGGCGAACTGGTAGAGGTAGTCGTACCAGTCGGTGCGCACGCGGTGCCCCTGCCCGGCACGGCTGACGCTGCGGCGGGCCGTGACGGACCGCCGGGCGTCCGCGGGGGTTTCGAAGAGCTTCGCGACGTTGACCCGCAGCCCCTCGCTGAGGGCGAGGAGCTTGTCGTAGGTCAGGGACATCTGGCCGTTCTCGACCTTCGAGAGGGTCGAGACGGCGAGGCCCGAGCGGGCGCTGACCTCCTTCAGGGTGAGGCCCTGCGCCTGGCGCGCGGCCCGCACGCACTCTCCCAGCGAGGGGCGACCGGGCGAGAGGTCGGGCCCTTCATTCATGTTGACACATCCAGGTAAAGAATTTCACGATCGGTCAAGTCTTGATGCATCGTAGGTCTTCGCTTCCGGCGACGCCAGGGCGAAAGTCGAAGGAGGCGCGGAGCGTGCGGATCTTCATCGCGGGCCTTGCCACGGAAACGAACACCTTCTCCCCGATCCCCACCGGCTGGGCCGGCTTCCAGGAGGGGCGGATCTGGTTCCGCGACGACGGCAGCCGCCACCCGCCCGTGGCCGGCAACGTGCCGCTCATCGCCTGGCGCCGGCTGGCCGAGGCGGACGGGCATGAGGTGGCGGAGAGCCTCTGCACCTTCGCCCAGCCCGCCGGCACCACGCTGCGCCCCGTCTACGAGGGGCTGCGCGACATGCTGCTCGACGACCTGCGGAAGGCCGGGCCGGTGGACGTGGTGCTGCTGTTCATGCACGGCGCGATGGTCGCGCACGGCTACGACGACTGCGAGGGGGACACGCTGGCCCGCGTGCGCGAGGTGGTCGGCCCGGGGACGAGGATCGGCATCGAGCTGGACCTGCACTGCCACCTGACGGAGCTGATGCGGACGAGCGCGGACGTCCTCATCACCTACAAGGAGTACCCGCACGTCGACATGGCCGAGCGGGCGGAGGAACTCTACGCGCTGTGCACCCGCGCGGCGCGGGGCGAGGTGGAGCCCGTCATCGCCTATCACGACTGCCGCATGGTCAGCATGTGGCGCACGCCGCAGGAGCCGATGCGGTCCTTCGTGGCGCGGATGACGGCGCTGGAGGGCCGGGACGGCATCCTCTCCGTCTCCTTCGGCCACGGCTTTCCCTGGGGCGACGTCGAGGAGGTCGGCGCCAAGGTCGTCGTCGTCGCGGACGGCGACCGCGCGAAGGCGGAGCTGCTGGCGAGCCAACTGGGCGAGGAGGTCTGGGCCATGCGCGAGGCGACCTCCACCCGGCACGACACGATCGACGAGGGGATCGACCGCGCGCTGGAGGGCGGGGGCGGGCCGGTGGTGCTGGCGGACGTGGCGGACAACGCCGGCGGCGGCGCCCCGTCGGACAACACCGCCATCCTCCGCCGCCTCGTGGAGCGCGGCGTGACGGGGGCGGTGATCGGCTGCTTCTGGGACCCGCAGGCGGTGGCCTTCTGCGCCGAGGCGGGGGAGGGGGCGAGCTTCCTGCTCCGCATCGGCGGCAAGTGCGGGCCCTCCTCCGGCGATCCGGTGGACCTGATGGTGACCGTGCGCAAGGTCGATCCCGACTTCACCCAGGGCGGGCTGAGCGGCGGCCGCTCGAGCTTCGGGGAGAGCGCCTGGGTCTCGGCCGACGGCATCGACGTCGTCCTCGTCAGCAAGCGCCAGCAGACCTTCGCGCCGGACGCCTTCACGGGGCTGGGCATCGGGCTGGCGGACAAGCGGATCGTCGTGGTGAAGTCCACCCAGCACTTCCACGCCGCCTTCGCGCCGGTCGCGCGCGAGATCCGCTACGTCGCCGCGCCCGGGGCCATCCCGCCGGACTACGCGAACATTCCCTTCACCAAGCGCACGCGCCCCTTCTGGCCCCGCGTGGCCGATCCCTTCGCGCCGACCAACGCCCCCTGACCCGCCCGCTTCCGGAGCCCGCCGCATGATCGCCCCCACCCGCCGCGCCCTGCTCGGCGCCACCGCCGCGGGCGCGCTCGCGCCTTCCCCCGGCCGGCCCGCGCTGGCGCAGGGGGCGAAGGTCCTGCGCTTCGTGCCGCAATCGGACCTCGCCGCGCTCGATCCGATCTGGACCACGGGCTACGTGGTCCGGAACCACGCCTACATGGTCTACGACACGCTCTACAGCATGGATTCGAGGTTCCAGGTGCGGCCCCAGATGGCCGAGGGGCACGAGGTGTCGGATGGCGGCCGCGGCTGGACCATCCGCCTGCGCGAGGGGCTGCGGTTCCACGACGGCGAGCCGGTGCGCGCGCGGGACTGCGTGGCCAGCCTCCGCCGCTGGGCCGCGCGGGACGGCTTCGGCGCGACGCTGATGGCGGCGACGGACGAGCTGTCGGCCGTGGACGACCGGACCCTCCGCTTCCGCCTGAAGGCGCCCTTCCCGCTGCTGGCGGAGGCGCTGGGCAAGCTCTCCAGCCCCGTGCCCTTCATCATGCCGGAGCGGCTGGCGAACACCTCGCCGCAGGAGCAGATCCGCGAGGCCGTGGGCTCCGGCCCCTTCCGCTTCGTCAGGGACGAGTGGGTCGCCGGCAGCCAGGCCGTCTACGCGCGGTTCGACGGCTACGTGCCGCGCGCGGAGGCGCCGGAGGGCGCGGCGGGCGGCAAGCGCGTCAACGTGGATCGGGTGGAGTGGAGGACGATCCCGGACAGCTCGACCGCCGTCTCCGCCCTCGCCACGGGGCAGGTGGACTGGATCGAGAACGCGCCCGCCGACCTCCTGCCGATCCTGCGCCGCGCCCGCGACGTGACCATCACCACGCGCGATCCCCTCGGCGTCTACGTGCTGCTGCGGTTCAACCACCTCCACCCGCCCTTCGACGACGTGCGGGTGCGCCAGGCCGTGCTGCACGCGGTGAACCAGCCGGACTACCTCCAGGCCATGGTCGGCGACCCCGCGCTGTTCAGCGAGTGCAAGGCCTTCTTCCCCTGCGGCACGCCGCTCTCCACCGGCGCGGGCGGGGAGGCGATGGAGGCCAACCTGGCGAAGGCGCGGGAGATGCTGCGCGCCAGCGGCTACGACGGGCGCAAGGTGGTCGTCATCTCCCCCACCGACATGCCCTTCCTCGCGCCCATGGGCGACGTGACCGCGGACCTGCTGAAGCGCCTCGGGATGAACGTGGAGCTCGTGGCGACCGACTGGGGCACGGTGCTCGCCCGCCGCGCCTCGCAGAGGGCGCCGGAGGAGGGCGGGTGGAACATCTTCCACACCACCGCCGTCGCGCCCGAGTTCATGAGCCCTGCCTCCCACCTCGCCCTGCGCGGCAATGGCCGGGCCGGCTGGGCGGGATGGTTCACGGACGACCGCCTGGAATCCCTGCGGACCGAGTGGTTCGGGGCCGCGGACGAAGCGGCGCAGAAGGCCCTGGCCGCCGCGATGGAGCGCGAGGCCTTCGCCACCGTGCCCTACGTGCCGATCGGGACCATCCAGCAGCCCACCGCCTACCGCAACACCCTCCAGGACGTCCTGCCGGGCACCGCGCCCGTCTTCTGGAACCTTCGCAAGGCCTAAGCGCGGGCACGACCCGATCCTCCGCGACGGCCGCCTGCCGGCCCCGGGGCCGGACGCGCGGGGCGGGCTACGCCGCCCGCTTCGGATAGGAGGAGAGGTCCGGTGCCTCGGGCTCGCGGGCGAAGAGTCTGGTCGCGACGCCGCGGAGAGCGGGCAGGGCCGCGACCCTGAGCGCGCCGTGCAGGAGGCGGATGCCGAGCCGGCTGTGCGGGTTCATCATCCTCGGCCCGATCTTGGGCACGCCCTGCGCCCGCTCGACCATCGGGCGCATCGCCCGCTCGTAGGCGGCGAGGGCCGCGGCGGGATCGCTCATGCGCTGGATCTCGCCGGCCAGCACGTAGGCCCCCGTGATCGCCATCGTGGTGCCGATGCCGGCCAGCGGCGTCGCGCACCAGGCGGCGTCGCCGGTCAGCACGACGCGCCCCGACGACCACCGCCTCATCCGGACCTGGCGGAGCGCGTCGAAGTAGAAGTCGTCCGTCGTCTCCAGGCCGGCGAGCACGCGGGGCGCCTGCCAGCCGGCATCCCGGAACCGCTCGCGCAGGAACGCCTTCTGCCCGTCGATCCCGGCGTTCCGCTCCTCGCCGGGCGGCTGCTGGATGGACAGCATCGCCCGGGTGGTCCCCTTGTTGTCGGGGCGCAGCGACAGGCTCCGGCCTTCCGTGGCGTTGTACCAGCGCCACATGGCGTCGTCGCCGGCCACCCGGGGAATGGTGAAGTAGGCGATGGTCAGGTCCATCCACCGCGGATCGTTCTCGCCGGGGAAGACCAGATCGCGCGTCGCCGAGCCCACGCCTTCCGCGACGATCACCAGCTCGTAGCGCTCGGTCCGGCCGCTGGCGAAGGTGACGGTCGCGTGTTCCTCGCCGTTCTCGATCCGCTCGACCTCGTCCCCGAAGCGGAACGCCGCGCGCTCGCGGGCCGGCTCGTAGAGGAGGCGGGCCAGATCGCCGCGCAGGATCTCCATCTCGGCGGTCGGGCCGTCGGCCCCGCCGAGATCGGCGTTGACGAACCGGGCGGCCACCGCGCCGTTCCCGTCCACCCACGCCGTTCCCTGCTCGCCCGTGCCGCGGTCCAGGGCCTCCTGCTCCAACCCCATGCGGCGCAGCACCTCCCGCCCGACGCCGCGGACGTCGATGTTCTGCCCTCCCTCCCGGAACGACGGGGCGCGCTCGACCACGGTGACGTCGAAGCCGTGCCGTCCCAGCCACCAGGCCGCGGTGTTGCCGGCGACGCTGGCGCCCGTGATGAGGATGCGACGGGGCATCGAAGAGCTCCTCTTTCCCCGAAGAAGACCATCCGGGACGCATCGTTTCCCGGTGGCGCCGGAATCGGCGTTCAGGCGCCGGGGACCTTGGCGGTCACTCGCGCAGGTGCCCGACGGAGGAGGTGCCGGGGATCAGCAGGATGGGCGAGCGTCGCCGGAGCCAAGCGAGGGCGACCTGCGTGGGCGTGGCCCCGGGATCCGCCGCGACCTCGCTCGGGCTGCGCGACTGCAGCGGGTTGAGTCCGCCGGGTGGGAAGGAGAGGACGTAGGGGATCCCGTCCCGCGCGAGGTTGTCGATGACGGGGAAGGGGTCACCCCCCGACCCAGGTCACGACGAGCCCGATCCCGATGCCCGCCAGCGCCATCGGCACCGCCCGCGGCCGGTAGCAGAGCAGCATCGCCAGCGCCATGGCGGCCGCCGTCAGCAGCCCGGTCCAGACGATCAGCCCCATGCCCCAGCCATGTTGGCCGACGACGGCCGTCAGCGAGCCGCCGAGCAGCGCCGAACCCGCCACCCGCAGGCCGCGGCGCTGCCACGCCGGCAGGCCCCGCCTGCCCAGCACCTGCTCCCCGTGCCGGTCCATCGCCAGGGAGAGCGCGGCGAAGCCGGCGAAGGCGAGGCCCATGGCGGTCGGCATCATCCCCGTCACGCGTCCGTCGCGGCGGCGATGGCCGGCGCGGCCCGCCCGGCCGGGGCACGGGCGGGCTCGCCTTCCGCGCCGTCCGGTACGCGGCCGCCCCGCCGGCCGGCGCCGGCCGGCCGATGGCGCGACACCTTCCAGGCCAGGGCGCCCAGCAGGCCGCCGCAGGCCAGCAGCCCCAGGTCGAACCAGGCCCGCACGGCGTCGCCGCCCAGCAGGCTCGCCAGCAGGTGCCGCTCCGTCACGGCGACGTTCAGCACCGGCAGCAGCGCGAAGGCCGCGGCGCCCAGGGCGAACTGCTCCACCCAGGCCCGCCGCCCCCGGCGCAGCAGCGGGTGCAGCAGGCAGGCGCCCCAGGCGATGAAGAAGACGTGCACCTCCCAGGCCGCGCGGTCCGTCATCCCCGTCGGGAGCAGCCGGTTCGCCCAGAGGAAGGCCGCCATCGCCAGGGGCAGCCCCGCGATCGCCGCGACGTTCAGGTGCTCCACCAGCAGGACGCCGAAGCCGACTCTGCCGCGCTTCAGCGCCGCCTGCCGCTGCTTGACCGCCCAGAGCACGCAGCCGCTCCCCACCATCACCGTGCCCGCCAGGCCCGAGAGGATGAACAGCGCCCGCAGGGCCGGCCCGGCGAAGCGGCCGATATGAAGGCCGTACATCACGCCGCGCACCTCCGCCGCCGGGCGGTTCTCGCCGCGCGCCTGCAGCAGCGCGCCCGTCGCGCCGTCGAAGGTCAGGCTCTGCGCGTTGAAGGAGATGCGCTCGGAATCCGCGCGCACGAGCTGGATCGTCGCCCCCGCATCGCCCGCGTTCGTCACGTTCACCCGGCTGATCCGCGCGCCCGGCCAGTGCCGCCCGGCCTCCTCCATCAGGGGCGCCAGCGGCACCAGCGGCGCCGGCGTGCCCACGCGCGGCCGCGCCGCCTCGCGCCCGAAGGCCTCCGCCTGGAAGGCCGCGCGGTCGCCGGGATAGGCGCGCTCCACCCCCCAGGGCATCACCATCAGCATGAAGAGCACGAGGCCGGTGTAGGTGATCATCAGGTGGTAGGGCAGGGCCAGCACGGCCGCCACGTTGTGCCCGTCCAGCCAGGAGCGCTGCCCCTTGCCCGGGCGGAAGGTGAAGAAGTCCTTGAAGATGCGGCGGTGCGTGATGATGCCGCTGACGATCGCGACGAGCATGAACATGGCGCAGACGCTGACGATCCAGCGGCCCCACAGCACGCTCACGTAGTGGAGCTGGAAGTGGAAGCGGTAGAAGAACTCGCCGCCCATCGTCTCCCGCGCCGCCGCGCGCTCGCCCGTCGCCGGGTCCAGCACGGCCTCGCGGAAGCCGCCGCGGCCCGGGCCCGCCCGCCAGAACACCCGCGTCGTCGTCTCCCGCTCGTCCGGCAGCACGATGAACCAGCTCGGCGAGGTCGGGGCCAGCCCCTGCATCGCCCGCAGCGCCACCTCGGCATCGCCGGGGGCGGGGCGGGAGACGCCGAGTTCCGGCCGCATCCAGAAGGAGGTCTCGGGCCGCAGGTAGGCGGCCGTGCCCGTCAGGAACACCGCGAAGAGCACCCACCCGACCAGCAGGCCGGACCAGGTGTGCAGCCAGGCCATGGACTGGCGGAAACCGTCCTTCACGTTCAGCGCCCCTGCATCAGGAGAGAGAGCCACAGCACCGCGGCCGCGCCGGCGATCCCGCCGGCCGCGCGCCAGGCGCCGCGCGCGGCGAAGGCCCAGACCATGGCCCCCGCGTGGACGGCGAAGCTCGCCATGGTCGCCGTCACCACCGCCTCGGCGCGCGGCATGGGCAGGGAGACGGAGAGCAGCATGGTCGCCAGCGCCGCCACGCCGTAGCCGCCGAACACGCCGGCCGCGACGCGCAGTAGGATGCCGCCCACCCGGCGCAGCTCCGCGCCCGGCGGAAGCCGGGCGCGGAGGGAGGCGGCGGCGAGGCCGGCCCGGGTCACGTCAGAACCGGTAGCGCACGGTGCCGAGCACGGTGCGCCCCGTGCCGTACCAGCAGGAGGAATAGGCGAAGCAGGAGCTGACGTAGCGCGTATCCGCCACGTTGGTGATGTTCAGCGCCGCCGTCGCGCCCTGGAAGTTCTGCCCGAGGCGGCCGAGGTCGTAGCGCACGGTGGCGTCGAACAGCGTCGCCGAGTCCACCTTGAAGGTGTTGGCGTCGTCGCCGAAGGAGGAGCCGAGGTAGCGCACGCCGCCCGCCACGCCGAGGCCGGCCACCGGCACGCCCTCCTGGAAGGTGTAGTCCAGCCAGGCCGAGCCCGCGTGGCGCGGCACGCCCCAGGGCGTCTTGCCCTGCAGCGGCACCGTCCCGCCCGTCCGCGCCGGGAAGAAGCCGAGGTCGACCACCGCGGTGTTCCGCGTCGTGGCGAACTCCACCTCCTGGTAGGTGTAGGCCGCCGTCATGCTTAGCCCCTGCATCAGCGTGGCCTTGGCCTCGAACTCGACCCCGCGGGAGGAGGTCTCGCCCTGCTGCACGCTGAAGGCCGGCGCCACCGGATCCGTGGTCAGCACGTTCTGGCGCCGCAGGTCGAAGGCGGCCGCGCTCAGCAGCAGGTTCGTGCCCGGCGGCTGGTAGCGCAGCCCGATCTCGTACTGCCGCCCCGTGGTGGGTTCGAACGGGCTGCCCAGGCGGTCCGTGCCGGCCTGCGGCTCGAAGCTCTCGCTGTAGCTGGCATAGGGCGCGATGCCGTTGTCGAAGCGGTACACGGCGCCGACGCGCCCGGTGAAGGCATCCGCCGTGGAGCGCGTGCGGGAGGTGATCCGCTGCGTCGCCACGCTGGAGCCCTCGGTGGTCGCGTCGTACCAGTCCACCCGCCCGCCGAAGAGCACGGTCAGACGGTCGAACTTCACCTGGTCCTGCAGGTAGACGCCGGTCTGGTTCGTGCGCTGGCTGGAATAGGTGGTGAAGGGCGGGAAGAAGGTGTTCTGGTCGTCGTAGACCGGGTTGAACAGGTTCTGCCGCGGCAGGCGCTGGCCCAGCGCCGTCGTGGAGAGGGCGGAGGCCGTGTAGATGTCGCTCAGCGTGCGGTAGTAGTCGAGCCCGCCCAGCACGAGGTGCTCCAGCGGCCCCGTGGTGAAGCGCGCCTGGGCCTGGTTGTCGATCGCGAAGACGTCGATGTCCGTGTCCGTCCCGAAGGCGGAGCGCACGATCTGCCGGTAGTCCGGCGTCACGCCCGCGTTGTAGATGCTGCGGTACTCGCCCTGGGTGTGCAGGTAGCGGAAGTTCTGCCGGAAGGTCAGCCACTCCGTCGCGCGGTGCTCGGCCTGGTAGCCGACGTAATAGTGCTCCCGGTTGGAGCGCTCGCGGTTCGGATCGCCGTCGTAGAAGCGCACGCCGATGCGCCCGTTCGGGTTGGGCAGCACGGAGCCGTAGGCCGGCACGCTGCCGTAGGACCCCGCTTCCGGATCGCGCTGGTAGTGCCCCTGGAAGGTGATGGTCGTGTCCGCGGTCGGCCGCCAGGTGAGCGACGGCGAGATGTAGTAGCGGCGCTCCCGCGTCCGATCCAACTCGCCGTCGCCCTCGGAATAGGACCCGATCAGGCGTCCCGTCCACTGCCCGCTCTCGTCCAGCCGGCCGCTGAGGTCGAAGGCGGCGCGGTAGCGGTCGCGCGTGCCCGCCTCCAGCAGCACCTCGCGGATCCGCTCCTCCGTCGGCCGCTTGGTGACGATGTTGAACAGGCCGCCCGGCGGCGAGCTGCCGTAGAGCACGGAGGCCGGCCCGCGCAGCACCTCCAGCCGCTCGATGCGGTAGAAGTCCGTGTTCACGTTGGCGTCGCGCCCGCCCGCGCTGCGCAGCCCGTCGAGGTAGGAGGCGGGCGAGTAGCCGCGGATCGTCAGCGCGTCCAGCCGCACCGCGGTGGAGCCGCGCGTGTCGGTGATGGCGCCGGCGGTGTAGCGCAGCGCCTGCGTCACCGTGCGGGCCTCGCGCGCCTCGATCTCGTCGGCGGTCACGACCGAGACGGATTGCGGCGTCTCGATCAGCGGCGTCTCGGTCTTGGTGCCGGTGGCGCTGACCCCGGCGACGAAGCCGTCCACCGGGCCGGTCGCGCGCTCCCGCGCGGCCTGCACGCTCACCTCCGGCACCTGCACGGCATCGCCCGTCATGTCCTGCGCCCGGCCCGGGGATGGCAGGGTGAGGGCGGTGACGGCCGCGACGATCACCCGGGTGGGATGACGGGAGCGGCGACGCGGTGTTCCAGGAGACATGGAGACAAGGACCACTATGTAGTGAATGACAATCACTCGCATATGACGGCGAGTTCATGTCCGCAAGCGCGGATTTCCCGTGGGCGTCACTCCAGCCCGCGCCGTGGCCAGGCTGCCACGCCGCCCCGCGGAGCACGCCGGCAACGCCGTGGCGCACCGTGCCGGCGACGATCCGGGGGCCGCGGCGCCGCTGCCGGCGGCGTCCGGGCAGGCCTCTCTCTTCCTCGCTCTAGGAGGGCAGGGCACCTGGGAGGGCGACCGGGCGACCGGGAGCGGCCCGGTCAGGTCGGCGACGCCAGGGCCTGACGCCATCCCGCCATCCACGCCGCCTCCAGCCCTCCGAGGTCCACGGCACCCAGCCCCAGCCCCGACGCCTTCGCCGCGGCGTTTCGCCGGGCGCGACGGATGGCCGGGCGCCGTCGCGGCCCCGGGGGGATCCTGAGCTCCGGGCCGTCCCGGGCGGGCGCTCATTCGGCGCGGGCGTTCGCGGCGCGCCACGCTCGCGATCGCCCGGCCGGGACGGGAGCGTCAGGGTCCGGGTGGGGCGGGGCCGTCCGGTTCCGGCTCCGCCCGGCAGAGGCCGCGCAGGACGAGCGTCGCCTGCGCCTCGCCCATCGCCGCGAGGTCGGGCGCCCCCTCCGGCCCGAGCATCGCCCGCCAGACCGAGGCCATCGCGACCGGCGCCAGCAGCACGGCGGCGAGGCCCGGCTCCTCTTCCGCCCCCGCCCGGAACTCCCCTGCCGCGACCCCCGCGCGCACCACGGCCGTGACGAAGGCGAGGCCGCGCGCCAGCACCTCCGTCCGGTAGACGGCCGCGAGCTCGGGGAAGCGCTCCGTCTCCGCCAGGAGCAGCTTGAAGATCAGCCCGTCCCGCGGCTCCGAGGCGACGCGGCGGTAGCTCATCCCGATCAGCCGCCGCAGCAGGTCCGCGTGGGAGCCTGCATGGGCCGCCGCCAGCGTCTCCGCCTCGTCGAAGGCACTCTCGATGCAGGCGCGGACGACCGCGCTGAAGAGTTCCGCCTTGCCCGGGAAATAGTGGTAGATCAGTCCCTTGGCGATGCCGGCGCGGGCGGCGGCACCGGCCATGCTGGCGCCGCCGTAGCCGCGCTCGGCGAACTCCGCCAGCGCCGCCTCCAGGATCTGCGGGGACCGTTCGGCGGCGGTGAGCCGCCGGCGGCCGGGCCGTGTCCTCCTCGCCTCGTCCGTCCCGTTCTCCAAGGCCGCCTCCGTCGCGGCGATTGACCCTGCCGCCGCCCAGACTATATCCCGTTCCTCTATTGACCATTCGGTCGATAAGCAAGGCCGAGGCCCCCTTCGCGATGCCCGACCACAACCTGCCGGACCTGCCGCCCCGGACCCGCCCCGCGGAGCCCGACCGCCCCGCCCGGCGCCCGGGCCGCCGGGGCCGGCTCGCGGTCGGCGCGTTGATCCTCGCCGGACTCGGGGGCGCCGCGCTGGTGGGAACCGGCACGGTCGCGCTGCCGGGCCGGAGCGTGCCGGCCGCCGCGACCGCCCCGGAGCCCCCGCCGGCCCTGACCGTGGCCGTCGCCGCCGCCGCGTCCCGCCCGCTCGCCCGCGTCGTGACGGGGGACGGCTCCGTGGTGGCCTGGCAGGAGCTGGTGATCGGGGCGGAGGCCGCGGGCCTCCGCGTGGCCGCGGTGGAGGTGGAGGAGGGCGACGCCGTCCGCGCCGGCCAGCCCCTCATCCGCATGGACGACACCCTCCTCCGCGCCGTCCACGGCCAGGCCGAGGCGGCGGTGGCGGAGGCCGTGGCGGCGCTGCGCAACGCCCGGCAGGACCTCTCCCGCGCGGCCGACCTCTCGCGCACCGGCAACGCCCCGCGCCAGACGCTGGAGCTGCGGGAGGCCGCGTCGGTGCAGGCCGAGGCGCGGCTCGCCTCCGCCGTCGCCCGGCGCGAGGAGGTCGCCGCCCGCCTCGCCCAGGCCCGCATCCTCGCCCCCGCCGACGGCATCGTCTCCCGCCGCGCCGTCCTGCCCGGCAACGTCACCGCCGTCGGGCAGGAGATGCTGCGGCTGATCCGCGACAACCGCCTCGAGCTCGACGCCCGCGTGCCGGAGATGGACCTGGCCGCGCTGCAGCCGGGCCTGCCCGTGCGCGTGCGGCACGGCGAGCGGGTGGTGGAGGGCACGGTGCGGGCGATCGCGCCGACGGTGCTGGCCGAGGCGCGTCTGGGCGTCGTCCACGTCGCCCTGCCCGCCGGCTCCGGCCTGCGCCCCGGCATGTTCGCCCGCGCCGAGATCCGCTCGGCCGACGCCCCCGGCCTGACCGTGCCGCAATCCGCGATCCTCTTCCGCGCGGGCCGCCCGGCCGTGCTCGTGCTGGAGGGCGACCGCGTGGCGCTGCGCCCCGTGGTCACGGGACGTCGGCAGGAGGATCAGGTGGAGGTCACCGCCGGCCTCGCCGACGGGGAGCGCGTGGTCGCCTCCGGCGCCGGCTTCCTCAACGACGGCGACCGCGTGCGGGTGGCCGGCCGGTGAGGGATCCCGTGAACCATCCCGTGAATCATCCTGGGGCACTCCCGGCCGCCGCCGACCACCGCAACATCTCCGCCTGGTCGATCCGCAACCCCGTCGCCACCCTTATGCTCTTCGCGGTGCTGACGGTGGCGGGGATGATCGCCTTCCCCTCGCTCCGCATCAACAACACGCCCGACCTCGACCTGCCGGCCGTGGTCGTCACCGTCGCCCAGCCCGGCGCCGCGCCCTCCGAGCTGGAGACGCAGGTGACGCGCCGTGTGGAGGACGCGGTGGCCGGCCTCGGGGACGTGAAGCACACCACGTCCACGGTGGTGGACGGCGCCTCCACCACCGTCATCGAGTTCGCCGTCGGCACGAACGTGGACCGCGCGACGAACGACGTTCGGGACAAGGTGGCGCAGATCCGTTCGGACCTGCCCGCCGGCATCCGGGACCCCGTGATCACCCGCGTGGAGGCCACCGGCGGCGCCATCCTCACCTACACCGTTGCCTCCCCCGGCATGAGCGAGGAGGCACTCTCCTGGTACGTCGAGGACACCGTGGCGAAGGCGATCCTCTCGGTGCCCGGCGTCGCCCAGGTGAACCGCGTCGGCGGCGTCGCGCGCGAGATCCGCATCGCGCTGCGCCCGGACCGGCTGGCCGCGCTGGGCCTCACCGCCGGGCAGGTGAACGAGCAGCTCCGCGCCGTGAACGTCGACCTGCCCGGCGGGCGCGGCGAGGTCGGCGGCACGGAGCAGGCGATCCGCACCCTCGGCTCCTCCCCCTCCGTGGCGGCGCTGCGGGCGCGGCCGATCGTGCTGCCCGGCGGCCGCACCGCGCGCCTGGGCGACCTCGCCGACGTCACCGACGCGACCGCCGAGATCCGCAGCACCGCCCGCCTGGACGGCCGCCCGGTCGTCGCCTTCGAGGTGCTGCGCACGCGCGGCTCCTCCGAGGTGCGGGTGGCCGAGGGCGTGGCCGCCCGGGTGGCGGCGCTGGAGGCGTCCGGCGCCGACGTGTCCATCCGCAAGGTGGCGGATACCGTGAGCTTCGTCCTCGCCGGCTACCACGGCGCGATCGAGGCGCTGCTGGTGGGTGCGGGGCTCGCCGTGCTCGTCGTCTGGGCCTTCCTGCGGGACTGGCGGGCGACGGCCATCGCCTCGCTCGCCATGCCGCTCTCCCTCATCCCGACCTTCCTCGTGATGCAGTGGCTCGGCTTCTCCATCAACAACATCACCCTCCTCGCCCTCACCCTCGTCGTCGGCGTGCTGGTGGACGACGCCATCGTCGAGATCGAGAACATCGTCCGCCACCTCCGCGACCGTGCCGACGGCGACGCCGTGCGCGCCGCGCTCGACGCCTCGGCCGAGATCGGGCTGGCGGTGATGGCGACGACCGCGACCATCCTCGCGGTCTTCGTGCCCGTCGCCTTCATGCCGGGCATCCCCGGCCAGTTCTTCCGCCAGTTCGGGCTGACGGTCGCGACCGCGGTGTTCTTCTCCCTCGTCGTCGCCCGCATGCTCACGCCGCTGATGGGCGCCTACCTCCTGCGTCCCAAGGCCCATGGCGGCTCCGAGGAGGTGGGGGACGGCCGGATCGGGCGGGGCTACCTCTCCCTGCTCGGCTGGTGCCTGCGGCACCGTGCGGCCACGCTCGGCGGCGCCGCGGCCTTCTTCGCCCTCTCCCTCGCCGCCATCCCCCTCATCCCCCAGGATTTCGTGCCCGCCGCCGATCGCGGCCGCCTCTCCCTGGCGATGGAGCTCGCCCCCGGCGCGACCCTGGCCGAGACGGAGGCGGCGGTGGCCCAGGCCACGCGCCTCCTGAAGGCGCGGCCCGAGGTCGCCTCGGTCTTCGCCTCCGTCGGCACGCGCAGCACCGGCGGTGGCGGCCCCACGCTCGGCAGCCGCACGGCGGAGGGCGAGCCCCGGCAGGCGAACCTCACCGTCACCCTCGTGCCCCGCGCGCAGCGGGCGCTCAGCCAGCAGCGGATCGAGGCGGCGCTGCGCCCGGCGCTGGAGGCCATCCCCGGCGCCCGCTTCCGCTTCGGCGCGGACGGCCAGAGTGGCAGCAGGCTCCTCGTCACCCTCGTCTCGGACGACGCCGCCGCCCTGGACGGCGCGGTGCGCGAG
>Ga0325400_1003394_pt1 | contig 14364 bp, 7 predicted proteins | sample PopdelMetagenome_2_FD_205662 | JGI IMG/M metagenome (GOLD analysis project Ga0325400, IMG submission 205662) | Populus deltoides microbial communities from Bellville, Georgia, United States - Xylem-PdKOR-R1 | ecosystem: Host-associated > Plants > Phyllosphere > Stem > Wood/Secondary xylem... | reverse complement strand
TTTTTAAAATAAGAATTTACTAATATCATGGATTAGTTTTATTATATCATATTTTAATTGAGAAATACGAAAATACTATTTATATTTAACAAAATAAATTTAAAAAATAGATAAATCGATCAACCATGAAAAAGTTGTTTATGCTAATTAAACACTAAATTGTTAAGCCAATTTATTTTAAAGCAAAAGACGTGTGTGTTTACAAATATTTAACAACTATTTTTAAATACATTATACATATATAGTTTATTTATATCAAATAAAAAAATATAAATATAAATTACAATAATCTCTTTGAAACATTATAAAAATATAAAATAATTAAAAAATAACTATCATTTAAAAAAAGTTGAACAAAACTATTTAAAAAGAGAGAGAAGAAATTAATTTAAATTAAAATAAAAGTTAATGTGAACTAAAAAAATACATAAAAAATAGAGGATATTAATTAAAAGTTTTGAGAAAATATAATAACAAAAAAAAGAGGCTATGCATTATTGCTTTAGCATGCAAGGCTCGTGCGCATGACCAACTACACGAGTCGAGGCATGCTTGAGTCTAGAAACCCAGGCTTATACGCTTGGACCTATATATATATATTTTTTTGCAATTATATCTTCTACTCCTCTTTATTTTCAAAAATAAATAAATAAAGCAAATAATATTTCGCCTGCTACTTGGTTTCTGACCACTTGAAAGTGGCTGAAAACTTGTTCAAAAGTTGGGTTTTTTTTTTATAAAAAAAAAATCTCATTTTCAATCATTTATTTTAAATATCTAAGAAACACCTTGAAAATCTCAACAAACCCATTTATGGTCATAAAATAGCGAAAAAAATCAGTTAAAAAACACAAATTAACTAAAAAAACATAAAAAATTTCAAATACCAATCTATTTTTCCAGGAAAAATGAAGACTAAACCACCACTATTAAACTCCTTTCATTGAATGAAATTCTTTAACACCTAAATTGGCTATTATGGTTGCTAAGATTATGACAAACGATAATTTTCTCTCTTTTCTATTATTTTTTAGTGACTTTTTTCTTTTATCTCTCAAATATAGTGATGAAAAATAAAACTTTGAATCAAAATAAAAATTATTATGAATTTAAAAGTTGTCATGTATTTTCTTCGTGTTTTACATTTCACTCCATTGTTTTTTAATTTGATATTTCTATCACAATTTTAAATTTAATATCATTTGATTAAACAATAAAAAGATTTAACTGAAAGAAAAAATGGAAAATAAAAATAGAAAAAAAAAGATAAAAATGAAGAAAAATATACAAAAATAAGGAGTTGCTTCGCTAGTTATATAAATAATAAAGTATCATGAAAAAAAAAACTAGTTTTTTTAGTAGTTTTATTAATAACAAACACTGAAACATAGTCATAAACCTAGTTATTTTGTTAATAATAATACTTGTAATTAGTAATATTAGAAAACTTTTCTTTTTTTTTGTAAAGGTGGTGGGCCCAGCCACCCTTATATTCGTTGATTTTCATCAGCATTTGCTTCTTTAAATACCACTTTACAGCCCTGGCCTTGCTTCCGGCTATTATATGATTTTGTATTTTTTTTTTTAACTTCAATGGTTTACATTTTGTAAACCATTATTTCATAATTCTTATATTTTTAATATATCTTCTAAAGATAAATGTAACAATATGATTAAGACTATGTTTGGGAATGCGGCTGCGGCGGCGTTCCCAAAAATTTTGAATTTTTTTTTACTAAAATTGAATATGGTTTGTATGTTTTGGATCATTTTGATGTGCTGATGTTAAAAATAATTTTTTAAAAATGAAAAAACATCATTGGCATGCATTTTAGCACGAAAAATTATTTGAAAAGCACCCGCAATCACACTGCCAAACACGCTCTAATAAGTGAAATAAGTAAGATTATTTGGATAATTGATAAGTGCAAAAGAAAAAAAAAACATTAATCATCACATTTCTAGGATTGATTAATTTATATATAATAGTAAAATATAAGAAACTTTAATTGCGATAAGTTAATTATTGAATTGAAATATTAAAGTAACACGTGGATAGCTGGTAAGGATGAGCCCGTTTTGCATAATGTGTTCACCCGTAAGGGCGAGCCTATATAATTTCAAATTCATTAAATGATATATTGGCTCACTTTTTAATTTTATTTTACGAGTGTTTGAGATTATTATATTATCATACAATTTTCTAATAAAAAAGAGTTTATGATTACTCTAAAAAATATTAAAAAGACCTAGATACATGGATTTTTTTTTATCTTTTGATTATTTTTATTTTTATTTAGTTTTAATATTCATCATTTGATTTTATTGATTTTTTTTCTTCTTAATTTTTTTCTTCAATACCTGGTTGATTTTAAATTGTTATCCCTATTTTATTTGGATGTATTTTTTAAAAAGTTATCATGGTCTCAAATAAATATCTTTATATTTGATTGATGCTTGGTTTTTTCTTTTTCTTCTGGTTTTATATTTAAATGCACTATAAAAAAATTATTATTTAATTTTTTCATGTTCCTCAAATAATATTTTAGGTTTTTTAATAGGAATTGTAACACTTCCTTTTTTAATTATTATGTGCCTAATATGAAAAGAATAATGAATATTTAATTAACATAAAAATTATGTTTTTTAAGAAGTTTAATATATGTCTAGTTTTTTAATGTTATTAAATAGAAGATAGTTTTAAAAAACACAATGTCAGGTAGGGAGTTTTTAAATTCGACCAACTGGATTAGGTTTCATACAATGCCAAAGAGTTTTTTGTGGCCTAAAAAGTTTTTATATTTAAATTGTTTTTAATATAACCCTGCAACAATATAGCATGTGAAGTAACCTAGTAAAACATAAACTAATAATTTAAATTCAATCATTTCCAAAAAAAAGAGGAAATATATTAATTTCCAAAACTTATATAGTAAACAAATGAAAATATTATAAAGTAAGAGCATTGAAAAACATAAAATAATAAATTGAATTCAACAACTACAAGAAGCGAAAGAAATATATTAATTGCTGAAAATTGTGTTTTTTTTTTTTAAAAAACATGTGGACTACTTAATGAATAAGGATATAATGTATATAATGAACATAATTAAATATCAACAAAAAGATGAAAAAATCATAAAAATAATAAATTTAAATCCAAAAAAATAAAAAAATAAATATATTGATGGTCAAAAGATTGATGTTGTATTATTAATATAATAAAATATCAGAAAACTTTTAACAAATATTATAACTTAATTTTGACAAATATTATAACGTTTTAGAAAGGATTATTGTTTGTTATGTTTTAAGAAATGATATTATTCTCTAAAACAAATAAAAAATAAATAAACACAAACTACTTGCGCAACAGCACGCCATTGGCTAATTGTTTGTATTTTTTTAACCAAATTCTGTTGGAAAAAAAATATTACCATTTATTTATAAAATCAAATATTACAATACTAAAACTATCCATCACCATCGAGTGAACATGCTGATTTTATTTTAATTATAAAAAATGAATTAATGCATAACCTAAAGAAGTAACACTTCATGTTTCTAAATAATAATGTGATGGCACAAACATATGGTACATGCAAAATAGAAAGAAGAAACAAAAATATAACGTTAAGATAAAACGAAAATAAGTTTTATTTAAAATTTATATTATAAAAAATTAAGTGTATAAAATAATGATGATACTGCACGATGACCTAGCATATGAAAAAAAAAAAGAGTAACCATCTAGTAAGTGGTTCAGTGGTAAAAGCTTGGGACCAAGGGGTTTGCTCCTTCTGTGATCTCTAGTTCGAGCCCTGTGGTTGCTAATATGATGGCTACTGGAGGCTTATATGGTCATTAACTTTAGGGTTCGCGGGATTAGTCGAGGTGCAAACAAGCTAGCTCGGACACCCACGTTAATAAAAAAAAACATTGAGACAAACCCATGTTAGTCTGGCTACAGAGCCACACCCAATATCCTTGGATGTCTTTATTTCCTTCTGAATCTGGCGGCCATTGGATCTAGGGGGAAAGCTAGACCTAATAACATTGAGTCTGGTTGCTAAGCGTCATATAACAACTTTTGGAATCACAAAGAGAAAAGACAATGACCCCTGGTACTGTACAGTACCCAATAGCGTTGGATCCGACTGCCCAACCAAACTTATTAGCGTTGGGCTGCCAACAACTTTTGGCATAACAAACAGAAAAGACAACACCCCCAGCAACACTTTTTGACTAAAAAACAACAAAGGCAACGCTTCCATGACATTATAGTGTCGTCCACAGTGCAAAAACTCTATATCTACAGTGTGGTCCACAATGTAATGAGTCTATGTCCACAGTAAATGCACAATATTTTTCCCACGCCTTTTAAAGTATAGTATTATTATAGATTTTACTAGTTATGTGACTTGTGCTCCACCGCGAGTCGGATATTTTTATTTCCCGTAAAAAAAATTGTATATGATAGTTTTTTCAACATGTTTCTTTAGTTCAAAAAAATTAAGTGTAAATAAAAAATCTATACATACATGTAATCAAATAAAACATGAACTATGTGTGCTAATAAATAAATAAAAAGTCAATGATGATATCTAAAAATAAAACTTGAAGAATCGAGAGACATGTGTAGATCAGAATATTTAATCTCACAAGATAAAACATTTACCTAGTTATATTTGCTAAATTTTGTTTATTATAATATTTTTTTATTTAATCAAACAATAATAGAAATAGATAAACACATTAAATTGATTGAATAAAATCTAAAGAAAAAAAATATTATGCAACACTACACATATTAGAAATATTATTTGAAAATAAACATTTTTTATTTTCAAAAATATAGTTCATCTATAAAAAAAAATAAAAAAATAATTATAGATGAATAAGAAAAACCTTCTTGAAAATTAAATGCATAACAAAAAAATAACCTTCATTTAAAAGAGGCTCTCCAAAAAAAATAAAAGAGAGAAGGGGTGTTATTCTAAATATAAATAAATTTTTTGACAAAAAATAAAATAAAAGAAGGATTAATTGAAAAAAATAAGGAAAAATAAAATAAAAAAGACTAGGTGCTGTGCTTGATCTATTTTGTTGGGGGCTATGCGCTGGCCTGCCCTGACAGGCCCGTGCGACTGGGCTCTTATTTTCTTTTGCTGCACCCGGGATCGACAAAATGTCATCCACCTTAATTTTTTTCTAAGACAAATGACGCATTGTTTGATCTTGCCGAGATTCCAACCACTATGGTGGGTGGAAAATCGGGGCCGAAGTTGTTTTTACCTAAAAACCTGTTTTTCAACCTATTTTAACCAAAAATACCTTAATAATCATGATAAATTTATCTATGACCTTAAAAAAAAAACCATCCCAAAAACCGAAATAAACCCGAAACAAAAAATCAACCGGAGTTCAAATCTATTTTTTCACAAAGTCGTAAGGTAAAAAATACCTAATATGAACTCCCCTCATAAAAAAGAACCATTTGACTCAAATATCATTCATTTTGAAGGCCTAAATCGGCATTAACGATATGTTTCTCTCTCTCTCTCTCTCTCTCTCTCTCTCTATAGCTAGAATCTGACAACCTTTCTCTCACCCTCCATAATCAGGAATTAAAAAATAACAAAAATAAAATTTTATCCTAAAACTAAATTTAAAAAATACTTAGGCATCAAAATTGTATAAGATGTGTTAATTTTTAAGTTTGAGAACCAAAGTGTATATTTTTCAAAACTTATGGCATACCACCCATGTTTGACGTATTTTTTTCATTTAAATTCCTCCTCTTTCAATCTTACCCTTTTATAAGAAATCAAAATCCATTGGTTTTCAATTAGAACTAAATCGCAAAAAAAAAAAAAAAAATAGTTTGAAGATCAAATTGAAAAAAAATAATTTCACAGTTCATCCACAATAATGTATGAGAGGATGAATAATGAGATTATGCATAGTAAAAAGCCCATGCCTTTTAGTTTTATACTTAATAACTAGTTCTATGCCCCTTGGTAAGATGATATAATTCTAGTTACTCGATTATTCATATTTAATTAATTATTTAATAATTTGAATATATTACTACAATCTTGTTTATGTGTTATTGTAGTTGTTATAATTGTGTATTTGAACAAAAATATTTTAATAGATCTTATTCTTATGAAAATGTTTAACCAAAATTTTGTATAATTTTTAAAGCATGTTATTTTGTTTTAACTTGGTATCAATTTTTATTTTTTTAATTAAAATTAAATTTAAAAAATTTATATCTTGAAAGTAAAATCAAAAGGTAATAAATTTTTTTTAAACTATGTAACATATTTTATTTTCTCGATAAGTATTGAATTTAAATTATTTATTATTCTTGTTTTTTTAAAGTACTATTGTATCATTTGATTTTTACTTTTATTAAGAAAAAGGGTTTATCTGAAAAATATAAAATTCAAATAATACATAAGTATTATTTAAAAGACCTTTGATCTAACTTAAGTATGAGTTTCTTGATTTTTATTCTTTTACATCTTATTGAAAAATATTCACTGTACATCAAAACTAAAGCTTATGACACGAGCTTTTATGGTTTAGGAAAAAAAAAAAACTTTACAATAATTATATTAAGAAATTGTGATTCAAAGTGTTTACTTGAAAAACTTTCCTCATATTTTTATTTTCAACTTGGTACCAATACTTTGATTTTCTATTTTTATCTACATATGTGTTTAATTGTTTTTGGTAGATGTTAAATTTTATTGGTTAAAACTTAAATATATTAACATATAAGTAATTTATATGTCATAACATTGAGAATCTTATATGGAGCAAAGAAGGAGGATAAAAAAAATTATACACTTATAAAATAGATAGATTTTTATTGAAGTACTCTCAATATTATAGTCATTTGTTGGTAAAAAAAAAGGAGAAAAATTAAGTAACTTGAATTTTCTTTTATATCTACAAGAAATTTTATTAATTATTTGTTTTAAAATTCTAATCTCATTAAACTGCTTTTTTGTTGATGTAAAAAGTGAGGTTAAGAATTTGGATAATTGAATTTTTTTTTTGCTTTTTTGGTTGATCTTATTTTTTTTTCTTATGTTAATGAAATTATCTATTTATTCTAACACAACTTATAAAAGTTGAAGAACATTTTACATTAGTAAAGAAACTATTTATGCCCCTTTATTTCACTTATGTTAAGATATGTTGGTATAAATTATTAGTTGTATGTATATGTTATTCATAAAACAAATTTAATAAAATGCTTATTGTTAAAACCTTTTTTGAGAGGTCGTATTGGCAAATTAAAATTAATATTGTCTGAGTTTAACTTACATTATATGCTACAAAAAAGCAGTTAAAGATACACTTTAACTAATTTCTTAGATGATCACTCATGCATTAACATGATCATAAGATAGAACAAGATATCAATATTATCATGACATAACCTGTTTCATAGCTATTGTGGTTTAAAAGATCGAAAACTAGGAACATAGCTAGTGTAGAAGTAATAATATCCCTAGTAGGTCATAATGACCGTATATTTTTGCCTTGATTTTTCTTTAACAAGTACTCAAGGTGAATATGAGGCTTTAATAATAGATATCGAAATACTCCTAAAGTTAAGGGCACAATTAGTTACAGTAACAAAGATCCGTTAGTCATTATCAACCAATTAGTTGGTGAATATAAGTATGAACATCCTACCTTAACTCCACACTATAAAATGATTATAAACCTTTTCACAAGGTTTTTCGATCTTATTTTTATTTTTTTCAGTGAGAGAAAATAATACAACCAATAACTTGACTTAACATGGATCAAAATATAGAATGAGCTTTGATTATTATGGCATTATCCTTACAAGGATTTATGATCGATCAACTATTATTGATGTTTAGCATGAAGGTAATGATGGCTAGAGCAACATAAGTTCCATGGTTCGAATTGTATAAGATAGTAGCAATAAATTGTTGTTGAAACTTTATACCATGTAGAAGAAAATGATCCTAACAAAACAAGTGCTCTTGATCCACATACGGATAGGAGATATGAGATTAAAAATCCTTGTAAGGATGATGCCATAATAATCAAAGGTCATTTTATATCTTGATCCATGTTAAGCCAAGTCATTGATTGTATTATTTTCTCTCACTGAAAAAAATAAAAACAACATTAGAAAACCTTGTGATAAGGTTTATAACCATTTTATGGTGTGGAGTTAAGGTAGGAAATTACATTTATATTTAAACTTTATGCCATGTAAAAAAAATGATCTTAACAAAACAAGTTTTCTTGATCTATATAAGGATTGAAAGAGGAGATTAAAACTTTTTTGCAAGACCTTTTATAGAATTAAAGTTTATAAATCGACAGCGACATAGTTTATGTTGTCCATTTCTGAATCGGCAGCGATATAATTTTCATTGCCGTTTACGTTACTGATTTCTAAATCAACAGTGGTTGTGTGTGCTGACGAATCCATGTGTTAGCCATGGTTTAAAACCGGAAAAAAAATTTAGTCCTTGGCTATAAAACCTGACAAAATTTAGTTCTTGGCCAACTAATTCTAAACAGAATCCAGGGGACTAAACCGGTTTTGGGATAACTTAAAGAGAAACAATGATATGTTGGACAACACCCAAACACCCCCACCTCATTAAGAGGAGGGTATAAATGCAAGGGAGAGAGAGAAGGTGACCCTTTATCTCCCCAAGATCCAGCTGCAACTCTGCTGGAAACAATCCTTTCTTCTAAAAAAAAGACTGAAACTGACCAGCTGCATGCAAATCTCCAAGAGTGCTGCGTGAGAAAAGAGCTAGAGGGAAGGAGTTGTGACCGAAAACATGGTGGAAGCTGAAGCCTAGACCTTCTTCCAGATCTAATAACAGCCATTGCTGCAGCACATACATCCCTCTTCCAAGTAGAAAACCGAACCCAACCAGCCTGCATGCCATTTTTTATGAGCGTGGAGAGAGAAGTGAGTAAGGAGAAGAAGAGAAAACCAAAAACTTGGAAGAAAAAAGAGCCTAAAGGCTGACTGGACAACAAGATAGAGAAGGAAGAAAATTGAAAAAGAGAGGAAGAGCAGACCACCGAAACCTACATTGAACTTGTTAAATTTATGAGGTATAAACCATACCACTCATCCACTTGTTCTTGGGGCCTTAGAACTGAAAAGGAGAAGAAAACCCTAAGTAAATAGCCCAAGAATCTCACACTAGTTGTTAAGGAAAACTAGACAAGGATGAGGGACGAAAATGGGGCTGATTGGGGAACCTAAATCCAGAACATTTAACAAAGGAAATGAACAATTTTTAATGCAAAAAACTTGGAGAGGTGGCCGGTCATGGTAAGGGCTGGACAAAACATGTATTAAAGAAATAAAATGCAAGATGATGACCTTGTTAGAGTTGCTTAATTATATGAATTGAAACAGAATTATACATGTGTTAATGTCATGAATTCTGCATATGTGGTTGAAGAACTTGTATGAAAATGTGTATGTGGATGTTAAGTGAAAAAATTATGTGTGTTTATAACCTTGAAACCATGCTACAACTGAAACAAGAATTTCACTATATAATGCTTCAGTTTTGTTTGTTTGATGAACAGACATATGTGATTGTGAATCAAGAGAATGGATTGTGAATTGTGATTATGATTATACTTGTGAAAAATATGATGATTTGTATATGAGAAATGTCCTTGATCGAAAATGAACCCTTGTGAATTATGAAATTATTAGTGGTGGTGTTGATGTATTACCATGATGTAAGTGAAAACATGGAATGATTGATTGTGGCAATGCTAAATGCTGGTCTTGAAGTGTTAGCTAGGAGAGTAATTGGAAATATGTGTATGTTGAGATTTGGTCGCGTCACTTGTTAACTTATGATAAATTGAATACGATTGGTTATGGTCTATGTTCAATTCTGTCTAGGTGTGTTATAAAGGGGAAAGACTTAGCGCAGACCCTATATGCAACAAAGGGAAAAAGCAAGACTAGAAATGACTTAATCATCGCTGTTGATTTGTAGATCAGTAGCAATATAGATTTCACTGACGATTTCAGTGAAAGTTGCAGAATTGGATTGCGTTGATGATTTCTGGTAAGGCGGCAACTTAACTTTTGTCAATGATTTTTGAATCAATAGTAGTTTATCTGTGCTGATGATTTCAACATCAGCCGTAGAAATGTGTTGCGTTTATGATTTCTAGGGCGACAACGACTTAGTTTCCGTCAACAATTTTTGAGTCAACAGCAGGCTGTGCGTGCTGATGATTTCAACATTAATTGTAGAAATGTGTTTCGTTGATGATTTCTAAGTCGGCAGCGACTGAGTTTTTGCCAACGACTTCTGATTCAGCAGTAACCTATTATGCATTGACGATTTCTGTAGAATTCTATATGTTACCAGTGAATCAGTTTCGCTGCCGAATTCTGTATGTAATTAGCAAATCTGTTTTTTCTGATGAATTATATGCCATTAGTGAATCAGTTTTGGTGTCAAATTCTGTATATCGCCAATGAATCAGTTTCGTTGCCGAATTCTGTGGAACCGGCGAATTAGTTCTCGCTGATGAATTGCATGTCACCAGCGAATCAATTTCACTGTCGAATTCTGTATGTCACCATCGAATCAGTTTCACTACCGAGTTCTGTGTAACCATGGAATCAGTTTCACTAACGAACTATATGTCACCAGCGAATCAGTTTTGTTGTCGAATTTTATATATAACCAGCGAATCAGTTTTTGTTGATGAATTGTATGTCACCAACAAATCAGTTTTGCTGCTGGATTCTGTATGTCACCAACGAATCAGTTTCGCTGCTAAATTCTATGTAACCAGTGAATCAATTCTCGCTAACGAATTGTACATCACCAGCGAATCAGTTTCGCTGCTGAATTCTGTATGTCACCAGCGACTCAGTTTTGCTGTCGAATTTTGTGTAACCAGTGAATCAATTCTTATTGACGAATTGTATGTCACCAGGGACCCAATTTTTGTTGATAACTTTTTGTGATAACAACAGCTTAGCCGCTAACGAATTTCACATCAGAAATGATTTATTGCTTATAAAGATTTCATTATATAATTATATAATGTGCAGAACATTGGAATGTGAACATGTGCATTTTGAAATAAGTATGACGATGAGTTATGTGTTTGCCGAATGCAAATGTGCTGATTTATGATCATTTGATGTATCAGGTGATGCGACCAAAATCGAACCTTCAACCGGATGAGTACATCGCAGGAGGAACATGTAGGTGATTTCCACCCCTTTCTAGCGTAATGTTAGTTTTTGAAGTTAATTTATTACAAAGGATATATTATTGTGCTATATGAAATGCTAAACTGTCATAAATGGTTGTACGAGTATTACCAAGGATCTACCGTTGTATTATACTGAATGTTAATTGTCATAATTGGTTGTATGATTATTAAAAATGATCTACCATTGTATTATACTGAATGTTAATTGTCACGAATGGTTGTATAAGTATTACGAAGGATCTACTGTTGCATTATCCTGAATGTTAATTGTTATGAATGGTTGTATGAGTATTACAAAGGATCTATCGTTGTATTATGTTGAAGGGTATTTGTCATGAATGTTTATATGAGTATTGCGAATGATCTATTATTGTGCTAAATTGTAATAAATTTTTATATGAGTATTACAAATGATCTATTATTGTATTGTACTGAACATTAACTGTCATGAATGGTTGAATGAGTAATACGAAGGGTCTGTTGTTTTGTTATACTAAATGCTAAATTATTATAGAATGTTTGCTTAAGTATTACAAAGGATCTATTGTGGTGTATACTGAACCCTAAGCTATTTAGAATGTTTGTACGAGTATTACGAAAGGTCTACTATTATGTTACAGTGAATGTTAAATTGTTATGAATCGTTTGAATGAGCATATGATATATTATCATGTTATAGTGATTTCATAAACCGTTTATGGAACGTTTGATTGGTTAATGATTAGCTTCGACTAATGACATCCTAGAAGGATGATCGGATTGCGTTTTATGATTAGCTATGGCTAATGATATCTGAGATGGATGACCAGGTTATGATTGATGATTAGCTTCGGCTAATGACATCCTAAGGGGATGACCGAGATGAAAAAATGATTAGCTTCGGCTAATGACATCCTAAGAGGATGAATGAGATGAAGAAATGATTTGCTTCGGCTAATGGCATCCTAAGTGGATGATCAGGATGAAGAAATGATCGGGATGAATAAATGATTAGCTTCGGCTATTGCCATCCTAAATGGATGACTAAGATGAATAAATAATTAGTTTCAACTAATGGCATTCTAAAAGGATGACTAGGATGAATAAACTATTGACTTCGACTAATAGAGTCCTAAGAGGATAACTAAGTTTGGGAGTTATGAGTTAGTTTCAAGAATTAATGCGTTCATGTGTACTATGTTTTGTATATACCAAGTATATGAAAGAACTATGATTGTTATGTTTTAAATAGAGAATAACGTTAGTTCGGTTAACGGTATTCGAGAAGGATGACTGGGTTTGAGTATTGTAATTAGCCTCAGTAATTGATGAATTATTAAGGATGGTATTTATGTAAGTAAGGAGATATGAAAGAATTATACTCTTTTGGTCCACAAATAAAATGTAACGTTAATATTGCTTTATTATGTTTTTAAATTGCTTATAATGCTTGAAATTACCTTGTGTTGTAACATGGACATCATACCAACATGATGCGTAAGGAAATCCGTTTCGCAGCTCACATATTTTGAAAAGAACTATATATTCACATGTTATAGGTGATGTGAATTCTGTATAAATAGACGTGTTAATCGCTCAATTAGTCGTTCGACCTCTTTTGTAAAGACTTGTAATGAAAAATTGAAATGGAACATGGATGTGTATGTGCGAATATGTAGTTATGATGTGTATGAATATACGTATGTGGTATTCTTTTTATGAGGATATTATGTTGTGAAATTACATGAGGCCAGGATGAACGAAAGTACTAGTTGTGTAACTTGCCGTCCGACACTCTTGTATGAACTCGTGATGATAACAAGACTAGAACAAGAATGTGAATTTATGAGAATGTCAATAGGATGTAATGTAAACCTATGAGTATGAAAATATCATATTATGGGCATGTGTATTAAGAATTCGTTTTATGGGAATGTTGATTTACGTTATCTTACATAGATTATGCTTTCTTAATGAATGGAAAGCAATTACGAATATGCAAAATGATATGGTGAAAAATCCAAAACCTGACGACTTATATATATAAAAAAATTCCATCGATTTTTGCTTTGAAAAAGCCGGGTCGTTACAGTTCATGTGATTGTCATAAAAAAAAGTTTAGTTTGTATTAAAATTCAATATGCCTACTTATTTGATATAGAACACTTGTATATGATTACAATTACATGTTTATCTAGGTTTCAAATGCTATATCGATATAAATAGGTTATTCAATAGTTGAAAAAGATAGTCAAATCTAAATATGCAATTTTATTCTTTCAATTTATTCAAGTTATCTTTCTTCTTGTATTTTCAACTTTCATTTACTTGCTTCTTTCATGGCTTTATTTACTTTCTTGTTTTCAATCCTTTTTTTTCCTCCTTTACCTATCGTTCTTCTAGTACAATGTTATTTGGGATAAATACATCTTTTCTTAAGGTTGGAAGTCTTGACACATTTATATTCTGTTTGATTTGAAAAGGTTTCTATCTCTACCTTCTCTCATAATTTAGTTTTAGATTTAAAAGAAAGAAATGAAAAATAAATGGCATAAGTGATCCAAAATTATCTTACCAATCAACAATTATAATGTCCGGAATATTAAAAGAATGCATACATTAATAAATCAAAACTAAGATTTTTCTCAATAACCTTTTAAGAGAAGTATTGGATTGGATGACTCATCACGCAAAGCATTTCTAATTTATCATTTTATCATCATAAATTATCATAAAGACGAAATTGTCTATGATAATTAGTCTCATTAATTGAAAATGCTTTAAAATATTGCTTTTTAATTTTTTTTATATTAAAATATCGAAACCATAAAAAACACATAAAAGACATCAATTTGATATTTTTTTATTTATAAAAAACACTTTTAAAAAAAGGCTAAATCATAAAAATAAACACATCCAAAATATTGCATGTTTCATATCATCATCAACACATGATTTGTTACATGTATTGAGTTTTCTTTTTCTTTTTCTTTCCTTTGTATATAAATTCTAGGATCATATTGATGATGCATCAATAGAAGTGAAAGGGATACAAGTGGAGACTATAAAGTGTCAAAGCAAGAGTTGATCCAC
>Ga0325400_1003393_pt1 | contig 14364 bp, 6 predicted proteins | sample PopdelMetagenome_2_FD_205662 | JGI IMG/M metagenome (GOLD analysis project Ga0325400, IMG submission 205662) | Populus deltoides microbial communities from Bellville, Georgia, United States - Xylem-PdKOR-R1 | ecosystem: Host-associated > Plants > Phyllosphere > Stem > Wood/Secondary xylem... | reverse complement strand
CTCAATATTGCAGCTAGTGTCATAGGTGAAGATATGTGGTAGTTGATTTTTATTTTTTCTTGTCCCCTCTCTTTTCTCTTCCCTCTTCTCGATTTCCTCACTCGTTCTCTCTAAAATAGTAAAAGGTTCTACCAATTTTTTATGTTAAATTTGGTTATTATTTTTTTATTGCTATTAAGTTTATTGTCAATTAGGCTTCATAATTTTTTCCAGTTTGCTATCTAGGTTATTGGTTTGAGATTTTAGCCCAGGTTGCTTTGGTCTTTTTTGAGTTATTTTTTAAAATTATTATTTTTTTCAATTTTATTATTTAACATTGGTGGGTTGGGGATTTAGATTCATTATTTTTTTTTGTTTTCTTTATATATGGGGTTATCCCAATCTCATGACTTGGTTTGTGGGTTTGGAGGATTTGCATGAGTTTTTCTTGGTGTTTTTTTAAATTAGATTTTTTTTTAGTTTTATTATTCAACATTGGGTTGGTTTAGGAATTGATCTTTATAATTCTTTTAAATTTTCTTTCTACAATGTTATCATGGTCTCATAACCTGAGTTGCGCTTTTGAGAGTTAAATTGGGCTGACTTGAGTTGTATCTGTTGGGTTTTTTTTTATTAATTTTTTTGTCCAATTTTGTTCTTCTACATTTAGTTGGTTGGGAATTGGATTTCGTGAATTTTCTTTAATCTGTTTTCTATCAAGTTATCTTAATCTTATGTCTCGGATCATGAGCTTGTTGGCTAATCTAGGTTAAGTCATAATTTTTTTTTGTTTATTGTAATTACTTGTTTTTTCTATTTCACGCCTCAACAATTGATTGGTGGTTGGTTGATAGGTTGTTTTTATCATTTTTGTCAATTCACTTTCTATGGGGGAATTTCATTCTTGTGACTCGGTTTGTAGGTTTAGTTGTTTGAGAATTGAGTTTCGTGATTTTTTTTATTTTCTTTCTATGAAGTTAGCTCGATCTCATGATCCAGGTTACAGGTTTATTGAGTTAACCCCGATCGACTCGAATTATTTATTTTTTTATTTTATTTCTTCTTTTTTAATTTCATCCTTTAATAATAGGTTAGATAAAAGCTGGCCTTATTATTGTTTTTTTTAATTTACTTTCTATAGAATAATTATATTCTTATAACTTGGTTAAAGATTTTAATTGACTCAAGTTGATATTTTTTTTTAAACTGAATTTTTTTTTATTGTCTTTACATATATATTTTTATTGAGAATTAAGCTTGTTAATTTTTTTTATATAGAATTATCATGTTTTCATGACTTGAGTTGGTGGTTTTATAAATTAACAAGGGTTAGTCTAGGTTGATCCAATATTTCTTTATCTTTTTTTTAATAAAAAAGATGTAACTTCATCTATCACACTCAACGAGTGTCTGACCATTATAAATCAAAATTTTAATTTATTATTGATTTTAAAAAATAATTTAACAATGCTTTTACAATTTTTTTGTATTTTTTTATATAAAAATTACTTGTGGTGTAACGCGGGACAATAATGAGTGCATTAAAAAATGAGAAAAACCTTGAGGGATATAGTTCAACTGGTCAGATTCTAGGTTTGCTTTCTAGAGGTCATTAGTTAAAGTCCTATAAATCTTAGGGCCACTGAAATTTTATATAATCATTAATTTCAGGACCCGTAAAATTAGTTGAGGTACGCCCAAATTAATAAGAACATCACATTAAATAAATAAAAAAAAAAAAAAGGAAGCAGTTCAAGCGAGAATGTCCCGAAGGCTCATGGAGATGACAACTTGCATGCATGCACGATGCCTCGGCCTTATACCTCCTATGATTTGATGACACATTGGATTCATTTGGATTCTATAAATATTATAATTACTGTGTACTTACATAATTATTATTATGATTACTTGTGGATGTCGTAATGCTCTTTTTCCACGCTAATTTCTTGTTTTTTCCACCATGAATATTTTTTTTAATGTTCGGTGAGTGTTTAAAAATAAATAAAATAATTATAAAAAATAAAAGAATAAAAACATGAAATAAATATGTTTTTAAAATAATTTTTTTATATTTTTTCTGCTTTTACTGTCTCTATCTTGTCTAATTTGAGAACATTAATGAAGAAAGATTTCATAATTCTTGTAGCGCTGGAAGCCCAGAAAAATGTGAATCACGTTTAGTTTTGCTTAGTGTACCAAAAGATTCCATTAATAAATGGTCCCTTGCAGTATTAAATGATTTGCTCATGCATTACATGGAACCTGAGGATAAACTTCTGACGTGTCATTTGCCGGCTTCCACCATTAATACCTTTGAAGGAAACCTTCATATATTATCCTTTTTCCTGCATCAAAGAATATGCTGAAGAAGGGATGGCTAGTCTACGATCCATCAAATTGATTGCCAAGAGGGAGAAAAAAAAAAAAAATTCATTCCAACAAAATGTCAAAATGTATTAGTTTATTTCCAAAAATAAAAGCTCTAAATTCTATTAATTTATAAAAAAAAATTCAAAAGAGATGAAATAACACTATTAAATATTAAAACCAGCCTTTTATTCTAAAGAAAGAGATACATAAGCATAAATAAGAGAAGTTCTAGAGGTGATAGTTTTATTATTTTTAATTAATCATAATTTTTTTTATGTTTGGTTTTTTTTAAATAAAATTTAAAAATAACTAGTAAAATAATACTAATTTCTACTCGCGCGCCATGAAATCCTAGATGAATAATGATTGAAATCCAGGTAAAAACTACAATCTAATTACTAACTAAAATATAATTAAAATTAGATTAGAAAAAGAAATTAATGGGAATACATAAAATTAGTTCTAGAAAACCTCTACCGTTAATAATAAAAGAAAAATCCAATCCTTCTTTCAAATTCGTATTTTTTTTAATCTATTATTATTATTATCTTCTTTATTGTTTCTTCACTTCCATCTCGTCGCGTCCCACCAGACAGACAAACATACAAAGGCCTGTGAAATCAATCGTCAAACCCCACAGCCATACCCACACAAAACAAAATCATTAACCAAAAAAAAGAAAGACAACGTAGAAAAAAACAAGAAACCCCAAGCCAAAATATTAACTTTTCTTTTCTGGGTTTTTATTTTTTCAAGAGAGTCTGAAGAAACGACAGATCAAACAAGCCTTTTTTTCTTTCCTTTTTGATTATCATCATCTTTATGTAATAACCTACAATTCAATTTCTATCTCAAAAAGAAAGCAAAATAATAATAATAATAATAAAAAATTCCCCCCTTTCTCTCTCTCTCCCTCTGTTTTTTTTTTTTTTAAATAAAAATAATAAAAATAATGATATGATCCTGTCAAGCGAGAAGAAAATCTCTCCTTTCAAGAAACATAGTTGTGGGTTTTGTTAGAAATTCAGTTTTATATAATGGGTGATCTTCAAGTTTGTGGCTTTCCAACTGAAAACGGCCATCTTCACCACCACCATCATCACCATGACGATCATGATCATCACCATCGCCTTCTGGGTTCGGGTCAAGACCCGGTTTCTCCTTCTTCTTCTTCGAATCCGGATCCCGGGTCAATTGTTGAAGAAAATTGGGAGAGAGCAGAGGAAGTTGCAACAGAGATTGTTTATAGAATACACCCAACTGTAGAATCCAGTTTCAAGAGGAAACAAGTTATTGATTATGTTCAAAGACTCATTAGATACTCTCTTGGGTTCGAGGTATTTTTTCTTAAACAACCCCTTTCTCTTGCTTATTCTTTCTTTTTGTTATTTGTTTTTTCATTTTTTAGTGGTTTTGTGATGTGGGTCTTTTTTTTTATATAAGTTTTTTGGCGTTAATGTGGTTTATTTTGCAGATTAGTGGTGTTAATGTAGTTATTTTACCTTGAAAAATACCTTAATTTGTTTTTTTATTTCTTTTTTTGGTGCCTGGAGGAACAGGGTTATTATTTCTTTTAATGTGTTTGCATTGAGAAAATTAAGCTGTAATAGTGAAAATTTAGGGTATTGAAGTGTATGGAGTAGTGATGCTATAAAATGTTTTTAGGTTTGAAGGCTGTAGTTAGTGATGGGGCTGTTGGGGATTTAATGTTTCTAAGGATTGGATAATGGAGGTTAGGGTGAGAAATATTTTTGTGTTTTATGTTGTTGATTAGTGATTTTACAGCATAAAGGAAGATTAAGTGGTTTATGAGTACGAGCTCTTTGCAAAGTAAATTTCCAGAGGTATGCGTCTGTTTTGCTCCCAGTTAACTGGGGTTTTGCTGGCGAATAGCTGTAATGTACGGTATAAGTACGAGTGTTCATTTATGTGGCAGGGTGATCCTGGTATCAATAGAACCTGGATAGTAGTTAGTAGTTGGAAATGGTCTGTTCAGGTTTTGATTTTGATATCATTTCTGAAGCTTAATTTGGAGGGGTTTTTGTTGAGATAAATCACACTCATTATGTCAACTTTGGTATCTGCCTGTTCAATCATGATCACATTCTGCAACTGTTTTCCAAAATATCCTCTGTCATAGAACAAAATTTCAGGGAAAAAACACAAAACATATGATTACTCTTTGAATGTGAAAATTGAGTTATATTAGTCACAATCAGGATCTTGATGTGTATAGGATAATGATGTTACCAAAAGTGTGTTTGGATATTCTAGTTGGTGATGTGGTGTTCTAATAATTTGAAGATGGAGGTTAGACTGAGCATTCATAGTGGAGAGATGGAGACCAATTTTGTGCTTATGTATGATTTGTGATTAGAAATATGAAGCAAGATTAGGTGGTTTATGAGTGTGAGCCCTTTATAAGGTAAATTATTTTAATCTGATCAACTCAAAACCATGATCAATATAATTCTTAGTGCAGGAATGGACACATTTTGAGTTTTATACAGTTGATCAATTATTATGAATTGTATTCCAACAATAGGTGGATAATTAGTATGAGCTCATTGCAGAGTAAATTTCTCAGCAACGTGATCAATGTTTAAGTGGATTCTTATCATGATGATTAGGTTGAAGAAATAGATTTTCATTTTTGTGTGAGGCTAGCTGGAGTTTTACTGGTTGATTGGTTGTCATGTCCAACATGAGTACAGGTGTTAACTGATGTGGTAGATAGGTCCCGGGTCACTAAAAACTTGATGTTTTAGCAGTTGTGATGGCATTGTGACAGTTCCGGTTTTGGTCCTGATTCCTAAAGCATAAATTGAAAGGGATTAGTGGAGGCTTTAATAATTGATGGAAATGTTATCACATTTCTAACTTGTCTCAGTTAAGCATCACCCATTAAGCTAAGATTGGCATCTGGCTGTTCGACTGTAATCACATTCTGCAACTAGTTTTCATAAACTCCTGTTCTGGTGCCATTAATTAATAAATAGGATTTACAGTTAATTTTCAATGAAGTGGATATAAATTGAAGTCATGGCCTTTTCTGATTCGTTCTTTCTTATAGGTGTTCCCATATGGGTCAGTTCCTTTAAAGACATATCTCCCTGATGGGGATATTGACTTGACTGCCATTAGCAGTCCTGCCATTGAGGAAGCTTTGGTCTCTGATGTTTGTACTGTTCTAAGAGGAGAAGAGCTGAATGAGGATGCCCTGTATGAAGTGAAGGATGTCCATTGCATTGATGCCGAGGTTCTTCTCACTTTGATGCCTTATTTTTATTGCAGTTCTCATTAGACTAAAGGAGAAGAATTAATATTTTTTTGCAGAAAGAATATTCTAGTCCCTTCCTTTGTTCCACCACTTCTGGTTGATTTTGGGTTTTTGCTGGCAGGTTAAGCTTATAAAATGTGTTGTACAGAATACGGTGGTAGATATTTCCTTCAATCAATTGGGAGGACTTTGTACCCTATGCTTTCTTGAAGAGGTATGAATCTTGACACCATGAGAATTCTGGATGAATTGATTTGTTTGTTGTTTAGTTGCGGCATTGAGTCCATGGAAATTTCTGTTGCATTTATTTTAGGAAAGACAAGTCCGAGTTAATTTATATCTTCAAGCACCATGGCTCTGTTGTAGTGCCCTGCTCTGTGATCAAATAATGGATCAAAGTTTACAAGTGCTGTGAAATATGATTTTAGTCAAGTTTTTATTTTCAGAAGTTGGCATTTGTAATATAACTTATTGTGCAGGTTGATCGGCTCGTTGGAAAAAACCACCTCTTCAAACGCAGCATCATTCTGATCAAAGCTTGGTGCTATTACGAGAGTCGTATTCTTGGTGCCCATCATGGTTTGATTTCAACATATGCTTTGGAAACGCTAATTCTGTACATCTTCCATCTATTTCACTCTTCCTTAAACGGGCCTTTGGCGGTAAGATTTATAGGACTTAACATGGAAGATTTCACTTGTGCATCCTCAATTTTAATATTGCAGTGTGAACACAGTGTCTCCCTGAGTGCAAAATCACAGCATTGTATGCATTCATGAGTCATTGAATATGCTTGCATTTTCTGTAGGTTCTCTACAAATTTTTGGATTACTTCAGCAAGTTTGACTGGGAGAATTATTGTATTAGTTTAAATGGACCAGTCTGCAAATCTTCCCTTCCCAATATTGTTGGTGAGATACTTACTGTATTAGTTCTAATGGACCAGTTTTTGATGCTATAGATTGTTTGCTGGATTCATATTTGTCTTTTGCTTCTCTCTTTTTATGCAGTTAAGCCACCTGAAAATGTGAGTGGTGAATTATTGCTGAGTGATGAATTTCTCAAAGATTGTGTGGATAGGTTCTATGTCCCGTCAAGAAAGCCTGAGATGAATTCACGGCCTTTTCCCCAAAAGCATCTTAATATAGTTGATCCTTTGAAGGAAAATAATAACCTTGGGCGCAGTGTCAACAGAGGTTTGGAGCTTTCTCTTTTTCTGTTTTCATTATTAGCCTGGCACTAAAAGAAAGAATTATTGTATTCACTGATATACCTGACCTTGGATATGGCCTTTTCTTTTCTTTATAATGAAAGAGTAATATTTTAAGGAGAGTTAAAACCCAGTAGTTCTAATTTAAACTGTCTTTCTGCTGATTGTGGCATTATTTAATGGCTTCAATAAGACCACAAATAGAATTAGCATCACTCCCTTTGTTAGCAACACACTGACCCCTCCAATGTTAGCACCACCTCCTCCACCGCTGTAGTTGGACCCTTCTTCCCTGTTGACTACCGTGTGCTGCCTAGCCACCTTAGTTTCTTTTTTTGTGCTAACTGATGGTGGAATGTCTGTTCTGCACTGTGGTGTAAAATCAAAGTTGTTTATGATGTGCTAAAGGATAAGGGGATTCTGCATGGTTTAATAAATGGCACTTTGTTCAGGGCCTGTTTGTTTGCATTCAGAGCCCAAATAAATGGGCACATAACATGTTTGTGTTATTCCATGCCAATGGTTATACTGTGGGTTTTTTGCAGGTAATTTCTTTCGAATAAGGAGTGCCTTCAAATATGGGGGTCGCAAGCTTGGCCGAATTCTTTTGTTACCCAGAGAGAAAATAGCTGATGAGCTCAAAACATTCTTTGCAAATACTTTGGATAGGCATGGAAGTGACTATTGGAGTGATGTGCAAAATTCTGAATTAGCATCTGTTGCTAGAAGTTCTGATAATTCAGTTTCACTGTCGTCGCATTCTGATACATGCTCTGAAGACAATACACGTCTGAAATCCACTGATGGCTATGATAAGGATACATTATTTTCTGAAAAATCTGATCATACTCCTCGAGTCCATCACCCAGGCTTATCTGGTGAAAATGGAAGAATTAAAAATGGTATCTCCTGTAGAGAAATGCTTATAAATTCTGGAACCGAGGATGAAATGAGCTGCACTGTAGGGTCTGAACCTAAACAGAATCATTTTGTGAATAGCAATTCAGTCTGTTCATATACTAAGCATGAGGGAATGGCTCCATCTGCTTCAACAACCCCCAATTCTGCTGAAAATGTCCCAGAGAACCTATCACCTACTCTTGGAGGAAAATACTTTGCTGGCATTCCTAGAAACTCCCAACCTTTGAAATCCTTGTTGGGCCTCAGAGGGGATCACAATGACCACTTACGAAGTTTGGCATACAGTCAGTATTGCCATATGTATGCTGTATCTGCACCTATACCACCCTGTCCTTCCATGTCACCTCAGTCAGAGAGCAATAATCGTTGGGAAACTGTTCGACAGTCCCTACAGTTGAAGCAGAATGGTCATTCTCAAATGAACACGAACCATGTTTATGGAACACAATTCTATTGTGTTAACCCAGTGGCACCATTTAGAGCTGCTACAAATTCTGAAGAAAAGAAGGAACGACGAGGAACAGGAACATACATTCCCAACATGGTATTTCCATGTAACTGTTAGGTTTTGTGGCATTTATGCTCTTTTTTTTTTAAATATCATCATATTCCTCTTTATTTTTTTGGACTCCAGGTCTCATGGTTTTTCTTTTGATTTTGCAGAGCTATCACGCATATATGGGGGATAGGCTGTACTCGGGAAAAGGAAGGACTCAGGCACTAGTGAATCATGGTCAGTTGCATAAACATGCCCATGAAAATGATTTGCCTACAACTTCGCAGGAGAAGAATTTGTCTGAACTTGGCCATGATCTTTCGGAGGCTGAGTATCCTCATCTTGGTAATGGGAAACCTATGCCACCAGAAGCTCACCACTCTTACCCTTCTGCATGGGGATCTTCCAACGCCTATAGCTCCTCCCGTGCATCAGTGAGAACTGATTGCGGATCTCAGGGCATTCAGCATCCAGAAGGGCTTCCATCCACATCAGATTTGGGCACATCGTGCTCTGGGGCCTCAGCTACAAGCCCTGTCGCATCAGTGATTGAGGACCCTGACTCAATTTTGGAAACTGAGCAAGAAAGGTAAACAGTCTTACCTAGAATCTATAAATTTTCAATATTTTATTTATGTTTTTATTTTTTTTTGTAGAAAATGAGCATGAAAGGATGATAATTTAGACCACCTTTGTTTGATGGAAAATGTTTTTTTGGAAAGCATTTTCATGACTTTCTCATGTTTAGTTACATTTTAGAAAACTGGTCACCAAAATTCACTTTCCGGTCAAAGAAAAACATAAGTTTTAGTTGAAGGAAAGTGATTCGTGGTTTAAAGTAGAACACTTCATTAAATATATATATATTATCAAAAAAATAATAAATTACTAATATATTTATATAGGAAATAATATTTTAAGATATATTAATATACACTATAAAAATATATTAATTATTTTAGTGTGTATAATTCTTTAATTTAGATAATATTTCTAGAAATACATTAGAATTAAGAACATGTTATATTATACAATAATCATACATATTAAATCATATAAATTGTGTTATAAAAATAGGATACCATAAAAAATAAATTTATTTTCAATGTTCTCCAAAGACCAAAAAATGTTTGATAAAAATAAAAATTCTACTATTTTAAAAAAGTTAAATAACTCAAAATGTATTATTTTCGAACTTATTTTCTATGATACAAATAAACATTGGAAAGTAATTCATTTCCACAGAAATCTTTTTTCCAAAAGAAATCCACTTTTTGGCAAACAAATGAGGCCTTAAGGGCACTTCACTCTCTCTCTATCTATATATTGTAGAAGGGTACTCTGTATTAATACCTCAGCATTTGGATTCCAGGGCTTTGTTGCAGCAATATCATCTTAAAGACGATGTTGATTTTCCTCCTCTGACTCAGAAGGATTTGTGAAACATAGATTAACTGAAGACAGTGAGCGTAACTATAGATTCTAATGACTATCCGAGATTGGGTGAAGACTTCTGTTTTGCTCTTCTTCTGTTTGGAGGTTGCGGTCATTATAATGTACAAAATGACCTTTTTCCGTCCACCGTGTTGGTTTGCGAAGCTGAGTGCGTGTATCACCCAGCTGCTGTTTGCTCAGATTTTATGTTTCCATCTAAATGCTTGTAGGATATGGAGGTAGTCTAACAGAAAAGGTTTGTGTAGATATCTTTTCAGCGAGCATAGAAACACCGAATGCCGGTTGTTGCTTTTTTCTCTGTACACCAGCACTAGCCCTATACCAAATATTGAGAAGAACAACAAAGAATGGAGTGGACTCGACTTTTTTGACTTTATCATAACCCATGAAGGTGTGCATTGTGGAGCTAAATCCTCAGAGTGCTGAAAATCTCCCAAATGTGCAGTTAAAATCCCTCGGAGCTTGGTGTCATTATGATGTTCAGAATGACCACTCTAATCCCACGGGCTGATGTCCAGCAGTATGTTTTACTCCTGAGTTTGTTTTTTTTTTGAATTTTCCATCAAGAGCCCGTAGAATCCACAGGTGGTCCAGTGTTTAGATCAACAGAACCTGATTTGGTCCAAAAAAACCAAGTTCATGTAAAATTTTGTATTTTAGATCTTTTTTATCCTTTTGAATTCAACGGTAAGGAGTATTCTTGAACACTGAACTTAAAAGGTAGAATGTTTTTTCTTTCTCGAACCATTGGACAATTTAAAAGGCAGAAAAATAATTTAACCAAAATCAAGAGCTCAGTTGCGCTCACTTTCTTCCAACGAAAGATCAGACGGCAGTGATAGACCCTACCATCACTTGGAGCACAGGTGTCCTCACCGCTCGTGATTGCACCAGCCGGGAATCGAACCCGGGTCTGTACCGTGGCAGGGTACTATTCTACCACTAGACCACTGGTGCTTGTTGACTCTCTTTCCCACTATAAAATATCAGTATAAGATCTCTCTAGAAGTAGAGGATGGCCACTACACTCTCTCACATTTTATGGGCTCTATTCATGTCATCTTATTATTTAATCAAAATAAGTTTATGGATGTAATTAGTCGTATTAAATGAATGTAACAATTTTTACAACAAACTAAAATAACATTTGATGTATACTTAATTTATATACTTTATGAATTTTAAATCAAGCAAAAATATCTACATCACAAACAACAAAACTAAATATAATTGCTTTTCATCTCAAAAGTGTAAAGAAATCAATAATGATAAATGAAAGGTGTAAAATGCTATGTAAGAACAACATAGAAAATCTAACTTGCTCTTACAAACAATTGTAATAATGGGTGTTAGAAAAATTTACAGGTAAATCAAACAACAACATCAAATATGATCTAGAGGTCATAAAAGTATATATCAATCAACATTGAAAAAAAATGGTGTCGAACGACACCATGCCGTAAAATTCATAGAGTCAGAGAACACTCTATATAAGTGGATTTTTAATACCAAGAGTGTTAATATAATAAGAGAACTAATCACGAAGAAGATTTTCTAAAAAGTTGTACCCTCTAGATATGTTAGAATTCTATTTTCTCAAGGTTAGCTTGGGCACTTAAAATCAAGACATGACATTAAGACATGCCATTACTTTTAAGAAAGCAAATAAGTTGAAATGGACCTCGTGAAGAGAAGCTTGCAGTCCATAAAAGAGAGAAACTATATCAATTTCCTATGAAATGTTTTTCAATATGAATGGAATAAGACTATTTTATAAACTATATCCAGATCATTCTCTTGAATAATAAAATAACTTGAAGCTAAGATACAAGACAAGAAAAGACTTGTATTTGTAATTTGTTGTAATGGGGATGATTTTGAGAAAATTTCTTTGTGATTCATATTGGCAAGTATGTCAAACCACAATATTTCAAGAATTTAAACTTGAGTAGTACAAAGAACTACGAGTATAATGCCAACAAATGAGCTTGGATGATTGAGATTTTATTCCAAGAATTTATATGGAAAGATGGATGGTAAAAAAGTTCTTTTGATTGTTGATAATTGTCTTGGTCATTTAAAAACCAGTGAAGGTTTGAAAAATATTGATTTATTTTTCTTGCCACCCAACACAACATCAAAGATTTTGCTTTGTGATGTGGGGATCATACAAGCTTTTAAGATGCATTATTGTCGTTGATTTTATGAAAATATTTTGAAGGGTTATGAAATTAAGATCCCAAATCCAGAGAAGATAAATATTTTAGATGCAATGAATCTTACATTCTTAACTTGGAGAACAAATGCTCAAGTACGTACAATTGCAAATTATTTTTGACATTATAAAGTTAGGTCTATGGATAATATGGCTTTAAAAAATCTAAATCTACACTTAGATGATAAAGTGATCAACAACTACATGTTGTAATCAAAAGGTTGAAGTATCTTGAAAGAATGAATGTTGAATACCTTTTGAATTATCTAGGAGAAAACAAGGTAACTTTATAGTTGTTGAGTGACAAGTAAATCATTGAGAACATCATAGAAAATGACAAAGAAGATGAAGTTGAAGATGATAGTTCTGTATTGGATCCTGTTTCGCTAAAAAGTACACTCAAAAGAACAATCACATTACATAATTTTCTCTTGCAATACGAAAACACTACACAGAGCTTACTGATGCACTAAGAAAAATAAAAAAAAAATGAGGTTTAAAGAAATAATAATTTTAAGAGTAAACAAATAACATTATAGTCATATTTTATAATTTTTTTTAATTAAATCATGTGTGTGTATAATTTTGATGTATAAAGAAATATTATTAACTCATAGAGATTGTGATGTACTTGATTATTTTGAAGCAAACACGAGAATATTTGGGGTTTGCCATTAATACATAATTATAATCAATTATTGTTTTAATCAAGACCTTCTTAAATTACTTTATTCTCCACCCATTATGAATGAATCAAATTTGATGGTAGTGGTGGTGATGGTAGTAGTGGTGGTGATCTCTTTAGTGAGGAGACAAGCTGTCACTGTGATGTGGCCCTCACTGCCATGGAAATGAATGAAACAGTGAAATGAAAAGTCGTCCATGGTGGCCAGAGTAAACATGTCCGGTGCTTTTCTTCAAGTCACAAGCTAATGGCTGCCTGGCTGTATGCATTTAATCTGTCATTTCATTCGTTTTCAACACTTGGATCTTGCAACATTTTTCTTGCCTGGTCTCTATTGTTCACCAGCACTTTGCATGTGTGAGGACTCATCACTACATTTATTTAGCTGGTCTTAGTCTTCTTTTGTTTTTTATATTTATATCATGAGTTTCAAGCCACCAATATTATGATAATCTCAAAGCGAAGAATATTTTTTTTTAAATAATCACTATTATAATATTAAACAGATTCTTAATGTATTTGTCTAAGCAGTCCACTATGTGTTAAACCTTGGCTGGCTGCAAGGCTGAAAAAAAAAAAACATTAAAATGAAGTTTTTTCAGCAGCAAACTGCTGTTTAAAACACACTTGACTGTCTAGATAAACAAGGCTGCTAGCTAAGTGTGTTTGGAATTGTGTTTTGAAAGTGTTTTTAAAAAATTTTAAAAAATTTTTATTTTATATTTTGCTTTAAATTAATATATTTTTGATATTTTTAAATCATTTTGATACGTTAATGTCAAAAATAATTTTTTAAAAATAAAAAAATATTATTTTAATATGTTTTGGAATGAAAAACACTTTGAAAAGTAACCGCTACCACTTAAATTTTTAAGCTAAGCTTGCTCTTCTCCCACTTTTTTTTTCCGCAACTTGAATACAGTATTTTTAATGATAAAAAATTACTGAAATTAGTTTCAATGAATGCTCAAAATAATAAAAATATCAGAAAAAGGTTACAACTTATTATAATTGGAAAAAGCATATGCAATGCAATTAAAATAAAAGACATATTTACATATTTTTTATTTTCAATGTGGAACAAATGAAATGCTGTTTTTTTTTTCTTGGAACAACAAACAATTAGAGGAAACAAATTCGAATATATAGGAATTGTAAATATAAATGGTGGAAACTGCATGTGGAAAATGAGGTGTTCCCAGGCCATCTTCTCGGGTCACCAAAGCAAAAGAAGCAAGAAAAAAAAAAGGTAAATGGTGAGGAAAAGCACAGGTGGCGGTAGGCAGAGATACGCGGTCAATCAGAGGAACGCCGGGTGTCTGAGAAAGTGATAATAATTATTTTTTAAAATATTTTAAAATAATATTTTTTTTTAATTTTTAAAACTCATCCTAAACACTAGTAAAATATAATTAAAATGATGTTTTGAATTAAAACATAATTGGGAGACAAGGACAATAATGTTGGGGGACAGTGAGAAGTGTATATTTTCTGATGATTAGAGCATAAGAAATAAACTATATGGAAGGAGGAAGGCAGGTCCACCATGAGTAAAAGAACTATTAAGAAACAGAGGATAAGAATAAAGTATTAGGAAGTGGAAGGAGGACTCTTTCTGCCTTGCAATTGAAGAGTATCAAAAGTGAAAATGAGAGGCCATAACCACAGCCTTTTGTCGATCCATCACCAGCTGCTGCTACAGTGAAAAATTAAGAGACTGTTTACGTGGGTCAACCGTGTTTTTAAAAAA
>Ga0325400_1003392_pt1 | contig 14367 bp, 11 predicted proteins | sample PopdelMetagenome_2_FD_205662 | JGI IMG/M metagenome (GOLD analysis project Ga0325400, IMG submission 205662) | Populus deltoides microbial communities from Bellville, Georgia, United States - Xylem-PdKOR-R1 | ecosystem: Host-associated > Plants > Phyllosphere > Stem > Wood/Secondary xylem... | reverse complement strand
GCGCATCCCGAAGGCCGCGGCCATGCGCGCGACCTTCGTGCCGATGGCGCCGTAACCGACGAGGCCGAGCGTCATGCCGTCGATGTCGCGCGTCATGCGCGAGGTCTTCTCCCACAGCCCGTCCCGCAGACCGGCGGTGACGGAGGGCAGGTCCTTCAGCATCGTCAGCATCAGCGCCATCGCGTGCTCGGCGACCGAGCGGGAATTGGCGCCGGCCGCGCGCGTCACCGTCAGGCCGCGGGCGCGGGCGGCGGGGATGTCGATGCCGTCGATCCCCGCGCCGTGGCGCGCCACCACCCGCAGATCCGGCGCCGCCGCGTCCATGACGGTGCCGTCGATGCGGCCCTGGCGGTGCAGGATGGCCACGGGGCGGTGCTCGCGGATGGCGGCGAGGAGCTCCGCCTCGCTCGGGTAGCCGCTGGTGCAGCGCACGGCGTAGCCGGCCTCTTCCAGCATGGTCACGGCCTCGGCGGCGAGCCAGGCGGCCGAGACGAGGACGGCGGGGCGCGGGGCGGTGTCGGTCATGGATCGGTCCTCGGAAGGGAAAGGGTCAGTCGAGCCCCTCGCAGCCCAGGCGGCGCAGCGCGGCGTCCACCCAGGAGGCGTCGTGCGTGCCGGCGGCGATGTTGGCCGCCTGCTTCGTCTCGGCCGCGTGCTTGGCGCTGGCGGCGGCGTGGACGGCTTCCGCCTCCCCGAAGGGCACGCCGAGCAGGCCGTCATCGTCGCCGAGGACGAGATCGCCGGGCGCGATCACCATGCCGTCGATGGCGACGGGGACGTTGATCTCGCCCGGGCCGTCCTTGTAGGGCCCGCGATGCGTCACGCCGGCGGCGAAGACCGGGAAGCCCTGCGCGCGGATCTCCGCGCTGTCGCGGATGGCGCCGTTGAGGACGATGCCGCCGAGGCCCTTCCTCACCATCTGCGCCAGCATCAGCTCGCCGATCAGGGCGTTGGTCAGGTCGCCCCCCGCATCCACCACGATCACGTCGCCGGGCTGGGCGAGGCCGATCGCCTTGTGGATCATCAGATTGTCGCCGGGGCGGGTCTTCACCGTCAGCGCGGGGCCGGCGAGCACGGCGCCCGGGGCGTGCATCGGGCGCAGCCGCGCCCCGCCGGCGGTCAGGCGCGACATCACGTCGCTGACGTTCGCGACGGGAAGGTCGCGGAAGCGCGCGACGAGCCCGGCTTCGACCTGCCGGGCGCGCGGATGGATGCGAAAGCCGATCGTCATGACCCTTCCTCCCGAGGCGGACGCCGTTGCGCGCCGTTTTGTTGACACCGTCCCGCGCCCGGTGCCAGAACCGGCCCCATAAAACGCAACGACGTTTCGAATTAGCCGAATGGGAAGAGGAAGCGCAAGTGCCGGATCGCCGCCCCCACCACGACCTTCGCCGCCCCCTGCCTCGCCGCGCGCTGCTGGGTGCGGGGCTGGCCGCCCCCTTGCTGGGCACGGGCCTGGCCGGGCTCGCGCGCCCGGCCCTGGCGCAGGGGGAGTACCCCGCCCGCACCGTCCGGGTGATCGTGCCCTGGGCTCCGGGCGGGGCGGTGGACACCCTGGCCCGACGTCTGTCGCAGAAGCTGACGGAGGGGTTGGGCCAGAGCTTCGTGGTCGAGAACCGCTCCGGCGCGACCGGCACGATCGGCGCCGCCGAGGCCGCCCGCGCCGCGCCGGACGGCTACAGCCTGATGGCGATGGACAACACCTACGCCATGCTGCCCTACCTCTTCGCCCGCCTGCCCTTCGACCAGGCGACGGCCTTCCAGCCGATCACCGTCACCGCCTTCTCACCGATCCTCCTCGCGGTCGGCGAGAAGTCGCCCTATCGCGACCTCGCCTCCCTCATCACCGCCGCGAAGAGGGATCCGGAGAAGCTCACCTACGGCACGGGTGGGAACGGCAGCGCCCCGCACTTCGCGACCCTGGCCTTCGAGCGCGCGGCCGGCGTGAAGCTGTACCACGTGCCCTTCCGCGGCGCCGGGGAGGCCGTGATCGGCGTGCTCTCGGGCAACGTGGACCTCGTGATGCTCTCGCCCGGCTCGGCGCTCGGCAATATCCGCGGCGGGCAACTCCGCCCGCTGGCGATCAGCGGCGAGCACCGCGTATCGGCCCTGCCTGAGGTGCCGACCTTCGCGGAGGCCGGGCTGCCCGGCTATGGCGTGATCAACTGGTCCGGCCTGGCCGCGCCGAAGGGAACGCCGGACGCCGTCGTGGGGCGCCTGCACGCGGCCGCCGTCCAGGCCCTCGCCGCCCCGGACATGAAGGCCTTCATCGCCGATCTCGGCTCCGAGCCGGGCGGCATCGCGCCCGACACCTTCGGCCGGCTCATCACCGAGGAGGCGGGGCGCTGGCGCGAGGTGGCCGCCGCCGGCGGTATCGAGCGGCAGTGAGGGGCCGCCGATGAGCTTCTTCGCCCCCCCGCCACGGATGGAGACGGAGGTCTTCACGCGGCTGCCGGACCGGTACCGCGACGCGCGGCGGAGCGCCTGGGGCGATGCCAATCGCGCCGGGCGGCCGGTGGACAGCTTCCTCGAAGGGCCCTCCTTCGACCGCGAGGGCCGGCTTTACGTCACCGACATCCCCTTCGGCCGGATCTTCCGCATCTCCCCGGGAGGCGAATGGGAGCAGGTGGCCGAATATGACGGCTGGCCGAACGGGCTGAAGATCCACCGGGACGGTCGCATCTTCATCACCGATTATAAGCGCGGGATCATGCTGCTGGACCCGGACGGCGGCACCGTCACGCCCTTCCTGGAGACGGCCCGGTCCGAGAGCTTCAAGGGCGTCAACGACCTCGTCTTCGGCCCGTCCGGCGAGATGTACTTCACCGACCAGGGCCAGACCGGGCTGCAGGACCCGACAGGGCGGGTGTACCGCCTCGGCGCGGACGGGCGCCTCGACCTCCTGATCGACACGGTGCCCAGCCCCAACGGCATCGTCGTGGCGCCGGACGCCTCCTTCCTGCTCGTGGCGGTGACGCGGGCGAACCAGATCTGGCGCTTGCCGCTGCACGCCGACGGCGGCGTGACGAAGGCGAGCATCTTCTGCCACCTGCACGGCGGTCCCAGCGGGCCCGACGGGCTTGCGCTGGACGCCGAAGGTTGCCTGCTGGTGGCTCACGCCGGCTTCGGGACGGTCTGGCGCCTCTCGCCCCGGGCCGAGCCACTGGCGCGCATCGCCTCCTGCGCGGGCTGGTCCACCACCAACCTCGCCTTCCGGCCCGGCACGGCGGAACTGTTCGTCACGGAATCCGAAACGGGGAGCATCCTCCGCGCGGCGTTGGCGGCGCCCGGTCAGGCCCTGTTCTCGCACGCGGGGTAAACGCGCCCCTGGCCGACGCATCCTTGCCGTTTCGGCAGGGGGACCGTAACGGAGGGTCCATGACCACGCAGCCTCGTTCGCGCCCGGCGCTGGAAGGCGTGGCCTCGGCCGGCCGGACCCTGACCCTGCTCTCGGCCTTCCGGAAAGGCGACGACGCCGTCACCCTGGCCGAGCTGACGGCCCGGACGGGCCTGGTGAAGACGACCATCATGCGACTGGCCATCTCGCTCGAGGAGCACGGCTACCTCGTCCGCCTCCCGGACGGCGCCTATCGCCTGGGAGCGGAACTGCTGCGCCTCGGCTCGATCTACCAGCAGTCCTTCAGGGTGGAGGCGCACGTGATGCCCGCCCTCGAGCGGCTGGTGGCGGAAACCGGCGAGAGCGCCTCCTTCTACGTCCGGAGCGGCGACAGGAGGCTCTGCCTGCATCGCGTGGATTCCCCCCACCGCCTCCGCATGCACGTGCGCCAGGGCGACATGCTGCCGATGGACAACTCCGCCATCGCCCAGGTGCTGCGCCTGTTCGAGGCGACGACCCCGCCCCCCGCCGCGACCATCGCCGCGCTGCCCCTCTACACGGGCGGCGAGCGCGACCCGCACGTGGCCGGCATGGCCACCCCGGTCTTCGGTCCGGGCAGGAGCTTCGCGGGCGCGCTCTGCCTGACGGGCCCCGTCACCCGTCTCACGCGGGAGGCGGCACGGCAGGCCGCGGCGATCCTCCGCCGCACCGCCGACGAGCTGACGCGCGCGCTCGGCGGCGCGATGCCGCCCGGAGGATGAGGGCGTCGAGGGGCCCGGGAGATCGAACGCCTCCATCCTTCCGATCCGCGGATCGCTTCCCCGGCCGGTGAGGCCGGGGAGATCCGGCACCCCGTCGCCTCCGGTCCCCTTTGGCTCTAGGGTCCGCGGCCGAAACCTCCGCAAGGCCCCCCATGGATACCGCCGTCCTCGCCGGACGCCTGCAACAGGTCCTGTCCGACGCCACGCTGCCCGAGCTGCCGAACCACTACCGCGGGAAGGTGCGCGACAACTACGACCTCCCCGACGGGCGCCGGATCCTGATCACGACGGACCGCATCAGCGCGTTCGACCGCCCCCTCGCCGCGATCCCCTTCAAGGGAACCGTCCTGACGCAGACGGCACGCTACTGGTTCGAGAAGACCGCCGACCTCTGCCCGAACCACGTGATCGAGTATCCCGATCCGAGCGTCGTCGTCGGCCGCCGTCTCGATATCCTGCCGGTCGAGGTCGTGGTGCGCGGCTACCTCGCCGGCACCACCTCCACCTCGATCCTCACCCGCTACAGGGCGGGGCAGCGCGAGATGTACGGCCATCGCCTCCCCGACGGGCTGCGTCCGAACGAGGTCCTGGCCTCCCCGATCATCACGCCCACGACGAAGGCCGATGCCGGGGGCCACGACGAGCCCCTGACGGAGGCGGAGATCCTGGACCGGGGCCTGCTGACCGCGGCCCAGTGGCGGACCGTGTCGGAGCGGGCCTTCGCGCTCTTCGCCCGGGGACAGGAGCTGGCGTCGAAGCGCGGCCTCATCCTGGCCGACACGAAGTACGAGTTCGGCACCGACGCCGAGGGCCGGATCGTGCTGGCCGACGAGATCCACACGCCCGACAGCAGCCGCTACTGGTTCGCCGGGGATTACGGCGAACGCTTCGAGGCCGGCACGGCGCCGCGAAGCTTCGACAAGGATTTCGTGCGCAACTGGATCGCCGCCCGCTGCGACCCCTATCGCGACCCGATCCCCGGCATCCCGCCCGAGGTCGTGCAGGAGGCGGCGGCCGTGTACATCCAGGCCTACGAGACCATCACGGGCCAGGCCTTCGAACTGCCGCCCCCCTCCGAGATCCCCCTGGACCGCATCCGCCGGAACCTCGCCCGCTACCTGTGATCCGACGGCACGGCGGGCCGGGGCGTCCCGCCTCCGTCCGGCCGGGCGCCTCCTTCAACCCATCCGGCGCAGGATCTCCTCCGTGTCCTGTCCGAGGCCGGGCGCGGCGCCCCTCGGCTCGGGCAGGCCGGGCAGGCGCGGGAAGGGAAGCGCGCCCAGGCCGGGCTGGTCCCGCAGCGGCGCGGCATCCACCGCCATCACGTGCGGGTCCTCCAGCCAGTCGTTCGGGCCGTTCGCCCGCTCGGCCATGATGCGCCCCGCGGCCAGGAGGGGCAGCCAATCCCCCGCGGGCAGGGCCCGGAAGGCGGCACGGATCGCCGGCAGCAGCTCCGCCTGGTGGCGCGCCCGCGCCGGGAAGTCGGCGAAGCGGGCATCGGCGGCGAGATCCCGCCGGCCCAGCACCGCGCAGAGGGCGCCGAACTCGGCCTCGCGCACGAGGGCGATCGCCAGCCAACGGCCGTCCGCCCCCTGGTAGCAGCCGGCCGGGACGTTCAGCGCCGCCGGCGGGCGGCCCAGCAGCCCGGCCTCGGCGATCGGAAAGCTCTGCAACGCCGCCGTCCCCGCCATCAACGAGACGTCCAGCACGCGGCGCCGGGCCGGGCGGCCCTCCGCCGCGTCGCGCCAGCGCGCCGCCAGGGCCGCCTGCACCGCGGCGAAGCCATGCAGCCCCGTCGCCATGTCGCTGGCCAGCACGCCGACCTTGCGCGGCGCGCCCTCCTCGTCGCGGTTGGCGAACATCAGGCCGCCGAAGGCCTGGGCGACGCTGTCCGTGCAGGGCCGTTCGGCATAGGGCCCCACCTGCCCGAAGCCGGAGATCGAGAGGCAGACGGCATCCGTCCGCGCCGCCTCCGGCCCCAGCCCCAGCCGCGCGGCGACGCCGGGGCGGAAGCTCTCGATCAGCACGTCGGCCCGTGCCGCCAGCCTCGCGGCCGTCGCGCGCCCCTCCGCCTCCCGCAGGTCCAGCATCACGGAGCGCTTTCCCCGGTTGAAGGCGGCGTGCATCACGCTCTGGCCCCCGGACCGCGTGCTGAGCCCGCGCGACCAGTCGCCCTCCGGCGGCTCCAGCTTCACCACCTCGGCGCCGCAGGCCGCCAGCAGCATCCCGCAATAGGGACCCGCCACGCCCTGCCCCGCATCCAGCACGAACAACCCCTCGTACGGCCGATCCTGCAACGTCTCGCTCCCCTGGCTTCGTTGCGTCTAGGATGCCGGCAAGCCGCGCGAAGCGGCAGGGGGAAGAGACGTGACGCACCGCAGAGCGCTCCTGTCGGCCGCCGGCGCCCTGGCCACGACCCTGGCCACACCCCTGGCCGCCACCCGCGCCCTCGCCCGGGACGACTGGCCGGCCCGTCCTCTCCGCTTCGTCGTGCCCTTCCCGCCGGGCGGGCCGACGGACATCCTCGGCCGGGTCGTCGCCGCCGGCCTGCCCCAGCGGATCGGCCAGCCGGTGGTGGTGGAGAACCGAGCCGGTGCCTCCGGCGCGATTGGGGCGGCGGAGGTGGCGCGGGCGGCGCCGGACGGGACAGGCTTCCTCGTCAACGCGTCCATCCACACCATCCTGCCGCACCTCTCGGCGAACGCGCCCTACGACGCGCTGGCCGATTTCGCGCCGGTGACGAACATCGCCTCCGTCCCGCTGATCCTCGTCGTCTCGCCGTCCCTGCCCGTCCGGTCCGTGCCGGAGCTGATCGCCCACCTGCGCGCCCGCCCGGGCCGGCTCTCCTACGCGTCCTCCGGATCGGCGGCGGCGCCGCACCTGGCCGGGGAGCTCTTCAAGCAGATGACGGGCACGGAGATGACCCACGTGCCCTACCGCGGCTCCGGGCCCGCCCTGCAGGACGTGATCGCGGGGCGGGTGGAGATGATGTTCGACTCCATGCCCTCCTCGGCCGCCCTGGTCCGCGCCGGTCAGCTCCGCGCCCTGGCCGTCACCACGGAGCGCCGCATCGACGCCTTCCCGGACCTCCCGACCGTCGCCGAGGCCGGCGTCCCCGGCTACGCCATCGCCACCTGGTACGGCATCTGGGCCCCCGCCCGCACCCCGGCCCCGATCGTCGGGCGCCTCCAGGCCGCCATCGCCGAGGTCCTGGCCGATCCCGCGACGCGGACGCGGCTGGAGCCGCTCGGCGCCGAGCCCGTCGGCGATCCGCCCGAGGCCTTCGCCGCCTTCGTCCGCGCGGAGTACGACCGCTGGGGGCGGCTGGTCCGCGAGGCCCGGATCACCGCCGAGTGATGCGCGCCCTCCTCTGCGAGTCCTGGCGCCCTTTCGACGCGCTGGAGCTGCGCGAGATTCCCTCGCCCCCTCTCCGCCCCGGCGGCCTGCGCCTGCGCGTCGAGGCCGCCGGCGTCAGCTTCGCCACCAACCTCGTGGTGGAGGGGCGCTACCAGCGCCGGCCGCCCCTGCCCTTCACGCCGGGGACGGAGGTGGTGGGCCGGGTGGTCGAGGCGGCCCCCGACGTGACCGACGCCCCGCCCCCCGGAACCCGCGTCTTCGCCGTGCTGGACTGGGGCGGGATGGCCGAGGAGGTCGTCGCGGACGCGATCCACTGCCATCCCATCCCGCCGGGCCTGCCGGCCGAGGCGGCCGTGGCCATGCCGATCTCCTATCCCACCGCCGCCGCCGCCCTGATGTGGCGCGGGCGCGTCGGTCCCGGCGACTGGGTGCTGGTGCAGGGCGCCGCGGGGGGCGTGGGGCTGGCGGGGGTCGAGGTGGCCCGTGCCCTCGGCGCCCGCGTCATCGCCCGGTGCGGGCGGGCGAAATCCGGCGTTCCCGCCGCCCGCGGCGCGGAGGTCGTGCTGGACAGCGCCGAACCCTTCCGCGAGGCGGTCCGGCGCGCCACCGACGGCGCGGGCGTCGCCTGCGTGCTGGACGTGCTGGGCGGCGAGGCCTTCGACGAGGGGCTGCGCTGCCTGGCCGACGGCGGCACGCTCGTCACCGTCGGCTACGCCGGCGGCGGCATCCCGACGGTGCCGGCGAACATCCTCCTGCTGAAGAACGTCGCGGTCGCGGGGTTGAACTGGGGAAGCTACGTCGGCTGGTCACCCGGCGACGGGCGGCGGCTCCACGCCGGCCGCGTTCGAGCCTTGTGGGGTCGGCTGATGGATTGGTGGGAACGGGGCCTCCTGCGCCCCGAGGTGCACGCCGCCTTCCCGCTGGAGCGCTTCCGGGACGCCATGGCGGAGGTGCGGGGCCGCAACGCCGTCGGCCGGGTCGTGCTCAGACCATGACGGCAAAGGAGCGCCGAGGCCTTGCGGCCGACGCCGCGACGCGCGACCTCCACGCCCGGGCCGGTCGCCGCGACGCCGTCGACGCCACCCTCCGCCGATGAGCCGGGAGACCCTGGGATGACCGAACTCCTCGATCGCCACGCCGCCCTCCGGGCCGCGCAGCCGCGCCTGCGGGTGCGGGACGCCGCCGCGCAGCTCGGCACCACGGAGGCCGCGCTGGTCGCCGCCGGCACGGAGGGCCCCGCCACCCCCCTCCGCCCGGACTGGGGCGCCCTCGTCTCCGCCTTCCCCTCGCTCGGCCGCGTCATGGCGCTGACGCGGAACGAGCACGCGGTGCACGAGCGCCACGGCACCTTCCGGGACGTCTCCGCCGGGCCCGGCCACATCCTCGTGCTCGGCCCCGAGATCGACCTCCGCCTCTTCCCCGGCGCCTGGGCGCACGCCTACGCCCTGGACGGCGACCGCCCCTCCATCCAGGTCTTCGACCGCGACGGCCACGCGGTGCACAAGGTCTTCGCCACCGAGGCGACCGACCGCGAGGCCTGGGCCGCCCTCGTCGCCGGCTTCGCCCGGCCCGGCGCCCCTCCCCCGCCGCAGGCCGCCGCCGCCCCGCCCGCCGCCCCGGAGGAGGAGCCGGTGGATGCCGGAGGCCTGCGCGAAGCCTGGCTGGCGCTGCGGGACACCCACGACTTCTTCACCCTCCTGCGCCGCCACAAGGCGAGCCGCCGGCAAGCCTTCCGCCTGGCCGGCGAGGATCTGGCCACGCGGCTGGACACGGGCGCGGGCTCCGCGGTCCTGCGCCTCGCCGCCGCCTCGTCGGTGCCGGTGATGGTCTTCGTGGGCAACCGCCACGCCATCCAGATCCACACCGGCCCGGTGGAGAGGCTGCTGGATATCCCGGGCTGGTTCAACGTGGTCGATCCCGACTTCAACCTGCACCTGCGGGAGGCCGGGGTGGCCGAGGCCTGGCGCGTGGTGAAGCCGACCATCGACGGGAACGTGACCAGCATCGAGTTGCTGGACGCCCTCGGCGCCCCCGTCGCCCTCCTCTTCGGCGCCCGCAAGCCCGGGCAACCGGAGCGCGAGGCGTGGCGCGCCCTGGTGGCGCAGGTCGAGGCCGCCGCACCGGCCCCTGGCGCGGCCGCGGCGGCCTGAGCCGCCCTCCGTCAGGCCGTCCCCGCGCCCCGGCCGGCGCGCGGGCGGCGCGCCAGGGCGACGATGGGCGCCACCGTCAGCGCCGGTCGGAGGCGAGGTCCGGCACGGTGTGGAGCGACATCGCGACCAGGGCCCCGCCGAACATCACCGTGCCCAGCAGGCTGAGCAGGGTGTTCTTCCACCCCCGTCCCGCGGGGGCAGGGCCGGGGGACGGGAGGGCTCGGCGGGAGGCGGGGTCGGGTTCCGGATCGTGGGCTGCATGACCGCGTCGTAGGCCTCTCGCGGCCGGGGGAAACTCACTGGCCGGTACCATTCCCGGGATCGCGTCCCCGCCCCTCCTCCGCCAGGAGGCGCCGCGCCAGCTCCGCCTGCCGGTAGCGGGCGAAGAGGTCGAAAAGGTCCTGGGCTTTCATACCCTTGGCCAAGCCGGTGGTGAGGGTGATGATGCCGCGCTTCGGGTCCAGCTTCACCGCGCGGGCGCCGGGAAGGCGGGTGGGGAAGACGGCCTCCGGCGGCAGGAGGAGACGGGTGACGATGCCGGTCCGGTGCGCCGTCATGTCCAGGTCCACCACCTGCCCCCAGGGGATCGGGGCGCTGAGGCCGGGAATGGCCATCGCCTCCGGGCGGAGGACCAGGAACGGCCGACGCCCCCGGCGGATCGCGACCTGCCCGGCGACGGCGAAGACGGCGCCGACGGCGAGGCCGGTGCCGGCGACGATCCACCCCTCCTCGCGCCCCAGGCCCGGGAGGCCGAGAGCCGCGACGGCGGCGCCCAGCACGGCGAGGCCGGCCCCCAGGACGATGAGGGTGATCCCACCGCCCCGGGTGTTCGCGTGGAGCGCCAGCTCCTCCTCGGCCACCCCCGAGGCGGCGGCCTCCAGCGCCGCGTGCCCGGCCCGGGCCTCGGCGCGGGCGAGCGCCAGGAAGTCGTCGCTGGCCGCGCGGCACAGCGCCCCGGGATCGGCGAAGAGTGCGTCCAGCCGGGCCAGGGCGTCGGCCGCCGGCGTTTCGGCGGCCTCGGCCAGCAGGGCGCCTTCGGGCGCGAGGCCCAGCGCCGCGATGCGCTGGCGGGTGGGCGGGTGGGTGTCGGTGGGGTGGGGCTGGTCCTCCTCCAGATGCGTCAGGGGATCGTCCAGCCCGTACTCCAACGCGCGCCCGTGGACCGCCGCGACGAGATCGGGCGGGGCGGAGTCCGGGGCCTCGAAGGCGGCACCCAGCACCGCCTGCACGCCCGGCATGGCGGCACCGGTGCGCAGCAGGGCGCGGGCGGCGGCCTCCGCGGAGGTGGCGCCGGCGCCCGCCGCGTCCGCCGCGAACTCCCGCTGCCGGCTCCAGTGCCGCACGGCGTGGTGGAACTGGTCCATCACGAAGAGGCCCAGGCGCAGGGCCGGGCGCATCATGGGCGAGATCGACCCGTCCCCGCCCATCCCGGCCGTCGCCACGGCGTCCAGGGAACGGCCGACGCCGGCGTAGATCGGCAGGAAGCGCAGGCTGTACTCCGTGTCCCCGCCCGAGAAATGCGCCAGCTCGTGCCCGATGATGGTGGCCACCTCGTCCTCCCGCAGGAGGGGGAGCAGGGGCAGCGGCAGGTAGAGGGTGCGGCCCGGCAGCGGCGCGCCGCCGGGCTCGACCACCTTCGGGCCGGAGGCGACGAAGAAGCCGCCGGTGAGGCCGACCACCACGTTGTCCGGCCGCAGCGCGCCGAGGCGGGCGGCCAGCTCGTCCACCAGGCGCCAGAGGCCCGGCGCCTCCGCCGGCGAGACGGGACGGCCCTGGATGGGCATGGGATCGGGGGTGAAGAGGTCCAGGGCGCGGCGGAGCTGCAGCACCGCCTGCACCGCCCCCCAGAGGCAGAGGCCGACCGCGACGACGGCGATGCCGAGCAGCTTGAGGGTGCCCGAGGAGACATCCCCCACCATCGGGATCGCCATCGCCTCGAACCCCACCGCCGCCGTCACGACGAGGGCGGCGAGCACCACCTGCGCGCCCAGCAGCGGGGGGAGCAGCCGCCGCGCGACCAGGAAGCCGCGCAGCAGCGCCTCCCGCGAGCGGCGCCCCGCCCGGCCCAGGATCGCCGCCCCCAGCAGCGCCGCGGCGGAGAGCGCCGCCAGCAGCCCGCCGCCGAGGATCACCGCGGGCGGCAGGATCTCCCGGTAGCGCGACAGGGCCAGCGCGCCCTCGAGGTCGTCCCGCGCGTCCCGCGCCTCCGCGATGGCGAGCTCCCCGACATAGGTGCGGCCGTTCCGCTGGAAGCGCGTGCCCGGATCGATCCGGCCGGGCGCCGGCGCGGGGCGGGCCTCCAGCAGGGACACCACCTTGATGGCGCGATCGCGCTCCTCCTCCAGCTCCATCCGGTCGTCCGCGCCGCGCGAGGATTGCCAGAGGCCGAGGGCGAGGAAGGCCAACGGCAGGACGAGGGTGGTGAGGAGCAGGCCGAGGGTGGCGCGGCCGCGCCGGGGCAGGTCGGGAATGGGGCATCCTCCACCGGTTCCCGGGCCCGCGCGGGCCGCGCGGGCCGGGTCACTGCCGGGAACGATGCGGAACGGTCCGGGTTGTGCGCGTTCCACCGGCACGGCCCTTGCCCGGAGTACCCCCATGCCCCCTCCCCCGCTGCCCCCCAGCCTCTACGCCGCCACCGCCCGCCCGGCCCCGCCCACCCCGCCGCTACGAGGCGACGCCACGGTGGATGTCGCGGTCGTCGGCGCCGGCTTCACCGGCCTCTCCACCGCCCTGCACCTGGCCGAGGCCGGGGCGCGGGTGGCGGTGCTCGACCGGGGCGAGCCGGGCTGGGGCGCCTCCGGCCGCAACGGCGGGCAGCTCAACCCCGGGCTGAAGACCGATCCCTCCCAGGTGGTGAAGGATTTCGGGGAGGAGCGCGGGCGGCGGCTGGTGGAGCTCGCCTGGGGCGCGCCGGAGACGACGCTGGCCCTCATCCGCCGCCTGGGGATCGAGTGCGACGCGCGTCAGGGCGGCACGCTGCGCGCGGCCCTCCGCCCCGGCCACGCCGCCGCCCTTCGCGCCTCCGCCGAGGATGGGCAGCGCCACGGCATGCCCGTCACCCTGCTGGACCGCGACGCCGCCGAGGCGCTGACCGGCACGCGCCGCCACCTCGCCGCGATGCGGGACCCCCGGGGCGGCGACGTGCAGCCCCTCGATCTCGCCCGCGGCCTCGCCCGCGCCGTCCTCGCCGCCGGCGGCGCCGTGCACGGGGATACGGGCGTGACCGCCCTGCGGCGGGAGGAAGGCCGCTGGGTGCTCGATACGCCCGGGGGCCGGATGGGGGCGGAGACGGTGGTGCTGGCCACCAACGGCTACACGGACGACCTCTGGCCCGGGCTGCGCCGCAGCCTCGTGCCCGTCTTCAGCGCGATCGTCGCGAGCGAGCCCCTGCGCCAGGACGTCGCGGCCGGGGTCATGCCCTCCCGCGCCGTGCTCTACGAGAGCGGGCACATCACCTGCTACCTGCGCGTCGACGCGCGCGGCCGGCTGCTGATGGGCGGGCGCGGGCCTCAGGGGCCGATGGCGGGGCCGATGGCGGGGCCGGACGCCGTGGGCTACCTCATGCGCTACGCCGAAACCCTCTGGCCCCGGACCAGGGGGCTGCGATGGAGCCACGGCTGGAACGGCCAGCTCGCCGTCACGCCCGACCACTACCCGCACCTGCACCGCCCCGCGCCCGGGCTGATCGCCTGCCTCGGCTACAATGGCCGCGGCGTCGCCCTCTCCACCGCCCTGGGCGCGGAGGTGGCGCGCCTGGCCCTCGGCGCACGGGAGGAGGAGATCGCCCTGCCCGTCTCGCCCATCCGCCCGATGCGGCTGCATCGCTTCTGGCGGCTGGGGGTGCTGGCGAAGGTGGCGGAAGGGCGGGTGCGGGACCGGCTGGGGCTTTGATCGGCCGGTTCCCCATGCCGCCAGGGGGAGGAGGGAATTCTTCCCTCCCTAGCTAGGCTGCGGAGGATCCGCCCCCCCTCAGGCACCGTCCCCCGGCTCGGCCACCAGGGCCATCGCGACCCAGGGCTGGGTTTCCGAGTTCGATTCGCCCGACAGCACCGAGGTCCGGATCTCCAGCGCGTCGCCGCGCGGCCGGATGGAGCGGGCGAACTGGTGGCGCGTCACCGCCTCGAAGAGGGAGATGCGGCCCTCGTGCCGCTGGAGCACGTCGCGCATCGCGGGGTCGGGGGAGCGGCGCAGGGCGGCGAAGCCCCGCAGCGCGAGGCCCGAGGAGTAGTTCCAGAAGCCCGCGGTCGCGGTGCGCCGACCCTCCGGGTCCATCACGTCCACCGCCAGGCCGTCGTGCCGCTCCTTGTCCACGATCTCCACCGGGAGGGTGGCGAGGCCGTAGGCACCGAGCCCGCGTTCCACCGCCGCCGCCACGGCGGGGTCGCCCAGCGCGTGCCCGGCGCGCACCAGGGCCAGGATCGCGGCCGCGTGGCAGTCCATGTAGGGCGTCTCGCCCAGCCCCATGGGAAAGACCGAGACGGGCTTGCCGATCACGTCCAGCATCGGCCGCTCGAAGGTCAGCAGCGCGTCCACCGCCCGCCGCAGCGCCGCCCGGTAGCGCGGCGAGTCCGTAGCGGCCAGCGCGTCCACCAGGCCGAGGATCACGAAGGACAGGGGGCGGGAGAAGATGGCGCGGGGGTCGATCTCCGCCGGCGAGAGCATGTTCTCCTCGTAGGCGTGGAGGAGCTGGTCGTGCAGCGCGAGGGATTCCTCCATCGCCGCGCCCATGCCGGGCCCGGCCGCCGAGAGGACGCGGGCGCGG